>ERZ1673962.1584-NODE-1584-length-10217-cov-2.875517_pt1 | contig 10217 bp, 12 predicted proteins | sample MGYA00580188_ERZ1673962 | MGnify/ENA primary metagenome ERZ1673962 (study PRJEB41334, sample SAMN05608104) | rock metagenome | biome: terrestrial subsurface; feature: shale formation; material: shale | place: USA: Pennsylvania ... | reverse complement strand
GGTCACCATTGATCGGATCGATATCGGTGTCTTCGGGCCGGGGGCAGCCGCTTGCGCCGGCCGCGTTGGCAGCCAGGTGGGCATCGATCAAAATCGCTCCCTGCTGGCGTAGCCGCGCGGCTGCGTCCTGGCCGCGGCTGGGGTAGAGATCGGCCAGCTTCTGGTAGCGCTTGCAATAGGCCTGCAGCTCGGCGTCGCTGGCGAGCGCTTCACTGCCGCTGCGCTGGCGGTCGCTGTGGGGCAGCACGGTTGGTTGCTGCCAGCCAAAGGGCTCGAAGTCACTGGGGGTTTTGGGCTGCACTGGAGTGGCGGCCTCTAGCGCGATCCAGCGGCCGCTGCCATCGGCTTCAAGGCGGGCTGCCTCCAGCCGCCCAGTTTCAAATAGCTTTGAATTGGCAGGGTCGCCTGGGTCGCGCACCAAACCTGCGCTCACGAATCGGTAAAGGTGGCCGCCGTGGCGATCGCAGCCGGAATAAACCACCAGTGGCTCCCCTGGCCGCGCCACAACGGCCACGGCTTCGTGGCGAAAGCGGCCCAGCAGGCTGTGCTTGACCGCGGCCCTATGGGGCTGACGGGGATCGAATTCCACCATCCAGCCGTATTTGTTGCCGGCCAGGCCGAAGGGATTGCCGAGCCCATCGAGGCGGGAGCCATCCCAGCGGAACGGTCGCGCTGCTGGAGTGCTCGCCGATCCATCGGCAAATACTGCTTCGGGCACCTGGGATTGGAAGTTTTCCTCGGCGCTCAGCACCGTGCCCCAGGGGGTGGTGCCGCCGCCGCAGTTGGCGAAGGTGCCGAGGATTCGCTCGCCCAGGCCATCGCGGTAGCCGAGCGGCTGGCTGTGTCTAAACACTGCCGCCGCCGGGCCGCTGCAGCGCAGGGCCTGACCTGGCTGGCTGAGCCCGCTGAGGCCATCGATGCGGCGCTCAAAGCGGCTGCCGCGGAGCTGCCGCCAGCCTTCGCTGCCCCGCTCGAGCTCGATTACGCCGATGCCCAGATCGGCCATGGCGGCCCGGGCCACGGCCTCGATCAGCTTGAGCAGCGGATCATCCGCCGCCAAGTTGGCAGCATCGATGCTGCCCCCGCGGCTGGCCAGTGCCTGCTGCAGGGGCTCCAGGGGCAGGGGCGTGCCCACCGCTTCGCCGTAGCCAGCCGCCCAGCTGCGCGGGCTGATGTATTCGAAGTTGACGCTCAGCAGGGCCCTGGTGTTGGTCAGCGGCAGCAAGGCCAGGTAATCGTTGTTGAAACCGAAGCGCCCCGCGGCGAGACGATCCCCCCAGCTGGCGATCAGGTCGGCCCGGTAGCCGTCGGGGACCAGCAGCTTGTCCTCGACGCTGAGTTCCCGATATACCTGCCTCTGCTCGGCGGCGCTGAGGCCATCGCTTGGCAAAGGCAGGGGGGCCCGTACAGGCACGAAAGGCAGGGCAGCCTTCCCTGCACTGCCGCTGGCATGGGCCCCAAGCAGGGGGGAGAACAGGGCGGCGGCGCCACCGCCTGCCCCGATCCCCAGCAGCTGCAGCAACTTGCGACGCTTGAGCGAGGAGCGGTTCATGGTTCGCTTGTGGGGCTGCGTTGGCCAGTGGAACGGCAGCCCGCAATCTGGCGTGGCACCAGCCGTGCCACCAGTGAACGTTGCCGGGGATTGAAGTTGTCATCAGTCGCCAGCAGCAAGCTTGGGCGGCCATCGGGCATGGGGGGCGCTGCCAGCACCACCTCCCAGTTGTCGGCTGGCAGGCCGAGTTGCAGCAGATTCCAGCTGACCAGAGGCGTCACCGGTCTGCCCGCGGGGGCGCCGCTGGGCCCAGCGGCCATGGCTTCCGCGGGGTAGAGCACTAGGCGCGCCTGCCACTGATCTGGAGCTGTGAAGCGGCGCCACAGCCCGAGTAATCCCTGCTCGCTGGCCAGCAGATCGGTAAGCCCCCAGCCCCCTGCCGGCAGGGCCAGAGGGCGCAGGCTCCGGGGCTGCAGCGTGCCCCGGTCATCCCTCTGCCAACGCAGCAGTCGGACACGCTCAGGCGGATCCTGCAGCAGGGGCATCTCTGCCGCCATCAGCAGGGCGCCGCCAGGCGCAAGGGGCGTGAGCGACTCGGGCCCGCCGTTGCTGCGCAGGCCCCGATAGGTCTGCAGCTGCCAGGCCGGCGGCATCGCCTGGCTCTGCCTGAGCATCCCCGTACCGATGTCGTAGCGCAGCAGGGCCGCGGCATGGGCCGGCTGCAGTCGCCCCTCGCTTGCCACCCAGATATTCGGCCCATCGAGCACGAGGCCTTCGCCATCCATCGGCTGGGGTTGATTCAGGCGGAGAGGCGGCAACGGCTCAAGCCCGCCGAGGCCGCGATCACGTAAGCCACGCCACCGGCTGATGCTGCCGCTGGTCGCATCGCTCAGCAGCCACAATTCATCGAATTCTGGTCGGTAAGCTCCGGCCGAAAAGCCGCCCCCCTGGCTCGGCTCAATCTGCCGCTGCTCAACCACCTCCCAGCCGGCAGAAAGGGGGCAGGGCAGGAGATTGGTGGAAGGCAACTCCATGGGTAAGGATCAGGGTGGATGAATATCAGATCGACTCCATATGCATGCCGGTGGTCTCGATCCTGTATATCCAGGTAATCAATGCACCAACCAGGCACGTGAGCGCCAGCAGCGGAAAGAAAAATTCCGTAAGCACTGCCCCTATCTTGCCTGTGGCGGCCACCAGGGCCAGCGCCAACAACACCATCTCGCCGATGAACATCGGCTTGCGACCAAGCCGATCGGCCAATGTGGCCGCTGGGACCAAGCTTTCGGCACCCTGCAGCAAATCCCGGGCCCTTTGGTTAAGGAATAGCCAAAGGGCCTGTTGGCTGTGAGCTCTTCAGCGCACTGCTGTTTGCTGGCCTAAACGTTTATTTGAACAGGAGCCGGCAAGCTGCCTGCGGGCCCAACCCAAGCGGTTTCACTTCCTGCTTGGTTGCCTGTTTCTTGGGCTGGGGTGCTGGGCTCGAGTTCAGAAAATATCTCCCCAGCCATGCCGGCGTCAAAGGAGAAACGGCCAGGACCATTGAGCAACAGAGCCAGGCTGCCGCCGAGATAGAGCACAACTAGCTCGAGAACGTAAACGTTGAGGCCGGCGGTGAGGATGTGTTGATAGGCCGCCGTGGCCATGGTGCCGGTTAGAGCTAGGGCGCCGAAGGGTGTGAACAGCCCGAAGATCACCAGCCAGCTGCCGATCAGTTCGGAAAAGCCAGCGGCGTAGGCAAAGAAGAGGGGGAAGGGCAGGTGCAGGGACGCAACGTATGTATTGGCGAACTGCTGGGGATCGGCCAACTTCTCCTGGCCGTGGTGAATCATCATCACGCCGATGCTCAGGCGCAGCAGCAGCAGCCCAGCGGAGGCAACCATCCCTGGCCTCTGCAGGTAGGCCAGTAGGACCGGCTTGAGCCGCTGCAAGGGGGCGAGTAAGGCGAAATTTGGGGAGGGCAGGGTCTGGGTTGCTAGCCAGAGCGCGAAGCATGCGCCTGCGAAGCCACCAAACAGCTCAAGCAGGAGGGTAGTTGTCATGACCAGTTGGGGGGAGAGGCGGGGGCTTTATGAGATTTTGGCAGGCTGGATTAAGAAACGTGAAGCCAGTGGCGCAACCGGGCCTGGGCTGTCGCTCCAGCGACTCTCGGGCGGAGTGCCACAGATGACGACTCGCGACCGGGGCGCCAGGGGTGCAGAATGTAACAACTTCGTTACACACGTCATGGCGCCAGGCGAGCTTTTCCTCGAGGTTCTCAGTTCTGGAGTAATTACCCAGAAGGAAATTGACTGGGTGCTGGCTGAGCAGGGCCGCTTCCCCAGGGCGGAGCAAGCAGCCGCACAGAGGCTGGGGCGACTCCTCGATCAAGGAGGAATTCAGCTGGGCTGCCGCATCTAGCCCTCGCCTCCTAGAAAACCCATATTTGGGGAGCCAGGTGATGGCCAGTAAGCGCACCCTCAACCCCCAAAACCTCGCAGCCCTAGGCCCAGAGGTGTTGGCGGAGCTGCTGATCGAAGTGAGTGCAGGCAACGCCGTGATCCAGCGACGGTTGCGCCTCGCCCTGGCCGCGGCGGAAGGGGTGGGCAGCGCCGCCCAGGAAGTGCGCAAACGGCTGGCAGCGATCGACCGCTCCAGCACCTTTCTGGATGCGGCCAAGCGCAAGGCGTTGATCAGCGATCTCGAGGCCCAGTTGCAGGCCATCTCCGGCCCAATTGCAGCCGCTGATCCAAGCCAGGCCTGCGAGCTCTTGCTGCGCTTGCTCGAATTGTCAGAGGGGGTGCTGGGCCGCTGTTTTGACAGCAGCGGTGCCCTGCTGGCCCTCTTTGGGCGCGCCACCCAGGGCTGGGGTCCGATTTGCCAGGCTGCCCAGCTGGGGCCTGAAACCCTGGCCGAGCAGGCCGCTGAGCTGCTGGCGGAGAACAGCTATGGCCAGTTTGATGGGCTGGTGCCAGCCCTTAAGGACGCCCTTGGGGATTGGGGATTGAAGTTGCTGGGCAGCTCCATCCACCAGCAAGGCGCCGCCGATGGCAACACCTACCTGCTGCAGATCGCTGTCGCCCGGGGGGATGTGGATGGTTATCTGGGCCAGTTCAGTGCGGAAGACCTGCGCTGGCGCGAAACTGCCGCCAGCGTGGCCAGCCATCTGCTGGCCTCTGGGCGGGCCGAGCAGGCCCTGGAGATCCTCGATGGAGCCACAGAAGACACGGACGGCTGGCCCCAGATCGATTGGCTTGACTGCCGCATTGCCGTGCTCGATGCCCTCAATCGCACCAGCGAGGCCCAGCAGCTGCGCTGGCAGTGGTTCAGCAAAAGCCTTTCCATTCCCCACCTGCGCGACTACCTAAAGCGTCTCGCTGCCTTTGAAGACGCAGAAGCGGAGGAGCGCGCCCTGCAGCAGGCAGAGGGCCATCCAGTCAGCTTGCTGGGCCTCAATTTTCTGTTGGAGTGGCCTGCTTTGGCCAGAGCCGCAAGCCATGTACTCGCCCATGGGCAGGAGTGGGATGGGGATGCCTTTGAAATCCACACGGCCGCAGCCGACCGCCTCAGCGCCAAATTCCCCCTGGCGGCAACGCTGCTGCTGCGGCCGATGGTCTTCTTCGCCCTATGGACTGGCAACGCCAGGCGTTATCGCCATGCGGCAGACCACCTGCGCAGCTGCGACCAATTGGCTTGCCGCATCGACGACTGGCAGGGCCATCGAGACCATGACGCCTTCGTGTTGAGCCTGGTCGAACTGTTTGGCACTAAATGGGGGTTCTGGAAATTGGTGGATCACTGATTTGGGTGATCATTGATTTGGTAGATCCCCTTGATGGCCTCGCCATGCCAGCCCCTGCCCTCCCCTATTTCGACCAGGTGCTGCGGCGACTTGCGGTCGGCGATGCCCAGCTTGAGCGCTGCTTCGGCAACCATGTGCACTGGGGATATTGGCAAGATCCCCACACCTGCGCCGAGCGTGCCCGGCAGGAATTCCCCCAGGCCGCCGAAGCCCTGACCCATTTGCTCCTGGATCAGGCCCATCTCCAGGCCTGCCAGAGCGTGCTGGATGTGGGTTGCGGCTTCGGCGGAACCATTGCCAGCCTCAACCAGAATTGGGATGGCCTTGCCCTTACGGGCCTCAATCTCGATGGCCGCCAGATCGAGCGGGCTCGCCAGCTTGTGCAGCCGCGAGCGGCAAACACGATTGACTGGATAGTGGCTGACGCCTGTGCGCTGCCCCTGGCCCCAGCCAGTGTGGACCTGGTGCTGGCGGTGGAGTGCATCTTTCACTTCCCAAGCCGTCAGGCCTTTTTGCAGGAAGTCCAGCGGGTGCTGCGGCCGGGGGGGCGCCTGGTGCTGAGTGATTTTGTGCCCTGCCGTCCGCTGGCAATCCTGCTGCGGGTGCTGCAGAGCCTGCGGGGGGCGCCGTTTAGCAATGGCACCTACGGACCGATCGATTGCCGCTGGGATCAACGCCGCTATGCCTCTCAAGCCAGGCTCCACGGCCTGGAGCTCCGCAACGATTCAGACATCACCGCCCACACCCTGCCCACCTATGCGGTGGTGCGGGAACTGTTTGATGCCATGGGTGCGGCTAGCGCGGTGCGCGATACGGCCCGGATCGAGCAGCTGAGCCGCTTGGGCTGGCTGCGCTACAGGATTCTCAGCTTCAGCAAGCCTATTGCTGCTGGTCGGTGACACTGCGCCGGCGGCGGCAGCGTTCCGAGCAGTAGCGCACCTCCTGCCAGACGTCTTTCCACTTTTTGCGCCACTCAAAAGGCCGCCCGCAGACGGCGCACAGCTTGCTGTCTCGATCGGCGTGGTGGGGCATGGCGGATTGGCTGGATCAAGCCGACTGCAAAAGCTGCAGCTGTTGCTCCAGGCGTTGCCTGAGGCTCGTCTGCACCAAATTGCAAAGTTGGGGCACCAGCGGATCTGCCACTGCGTAGGTGAGCCGCACCCCTTCCCGCTGGTTCCGCACCAGACCAGCACGCTGCAGCTGCCCCAGCTGGCGGCTGATATGGGACTGACTGAAGCCGGTGGCCTCGATCAGGGCTGCCACATCCATGGGCCCCTGGTGCTCCAGCTGGCACAACAGTTGCAGCCTGGCCGGCTCACTCAGCAACCGGAAGAACTGGCTGAGCTCATCGAGAAGTTCAGGGGTGGGGGGGGAGCCAGGTGTGGTGTGGCCCATCAAAAACCCTTATGACGTTAAAAGCATTCTGCCTGGTCGGGGTTGGCTTCCGCCAGGCCAACAGGGCTCGCCTTTATACCCTTTATGCGCGTAAGCTCATAGCAGTAAGCAATCGGTTGCCATGCAGTCCGCCGCCCCGTCTCACTTTTGCTTGGCTGCCGCCGCGGGGGGCGGCCCGCTTCTGTTTCGCCAGCTGCTCGATGGCGAGACAGGCACCTTCACCTATCTGCTCGCCGATGTCGCCAGCCGGGCAGGGGTGCTGATTGATTCGGTCTTCGAGCAGCACGGCCGCGATCTCTCCTTGATCCGCGAGCTGGGTATCGAACTGGTGGCCTCGGTCGACACCCATGCCCACGCCGACCACGTCACCGGCAGCTGGCTGATGCACGAGGCCACCGGCTGCGCCATCGCCCTGGCCGCCGCCGCCGGCGCCGTCAACGTCAGCCTGCCCCTGCACCACGGCGATCGGATGAACTTCGGTGCCCGCCACCTGGAAGTGCGCAGTACGCCTGGCCACACCAACGGCTGCCTCACCTTCGTGCTGGACGATCTGTCAATGGCCTTCACCGGGGACGCCCTGTTGGTGAGGGGCTGTGGCCGCTGTGACTTCCAGCAGGGCGATGCCCACACGCTTTGGACATCGATCACTGAGCAGATCTACTCCCTGCCTGGGGTCTGCCTGCTCTATCCCGGCCACGACTACTCCGGCCGGAACATCACCTCAGTTGCCGAAGAGCTCGCCTTCAATCCCCGCCTCGGCGCTGCAGCCACCGAGCGCGATTTTGTCGGCTACATGCAGAACATGAAGCTTCCCCACCCCCACAGAATTGCCGAGGCCCTGCCAGGCAACATGCGCTCCGGCAAGCCCCGTTCAACCCAGGTGGCGGCCTCCTGGGCTCCGGTGGAGCTCAGTTATGCCGGCCTGCCCGAGCTCGATCCGGCCTGGGTGGTCGCCCATGGCGAGGAGGTCACCCTCCTCGATGTGCGCTCCGCCGAGGAATACCAGGGCCCCGATGGTCGGCTGGCCGGCAGCATGCTGATCCCCCTGCCCGAGTTGGAGACCCGCTCTGGCGAGATCCCCCTCGATCGTCCGCTGGTGCTGGTGTGCCATTCCGGCAGTCGTTCGGCCCTGGCCACCCAACAACTGCTCAAGGCGGGCCACTTACGCGTGGCCAATTTGCGCGGCGGGCTGAGTAAGTGGGCATCTGCCGGCTACCCGCTGGAGGGAGTAGCCGCAGCATGAAGGCCCCATCTGTGCCCATGAACTGGACCAAGGTGGCCAGGTGATCGTCTCGCTGGTGTTGCTGCTGGGTGCGGGTGGGGCCCTGATCGGTTTCCTGCTCGCCGTACTCGGTGCCGGCGGCTCGATCCTGCTGATGCCCCTGTTGATCAGCGGCGCAGCCCTGTCGGTGCGGGAGGCCGTACCCCTTTCGTTGCTGGTGGTCACCCTGATGGCCCTGGGCAACCTGGGCCCCTACCTGCGGCGTGGCCAGGTGGCTGCCAAACCGGCCCTGATCCTCGGCTTGCCTGCCCTGGCCGGCAGCTGGATCGGCGGCAGTTTTGTCAAGGCAGGCCATCTGAGCGAACCGGTCCAGCTAGGGGTGTTCACCATTGCGGCGCTGCTGGCCGCCTGGCTGCTCACCCGGCCCGTCTCCATCCATAAACCAGAGGTGAAGCTCGGTGGCCTGTTTCTCGGCGGCCAGGGGGTACTGATTGGCCTGCTTACGGGTATTGCTGGTGTGGGCGGCGGCTTTGCGATCGTGCCTGCCCTGGTGCTCCTGGCTGGTCTGCCCATGCAGCTGGCCAGCGGCACCAGCCTGCTGCTGATCGCCCTCAACAGTCTTGTGGCCATGGCAGCCCTGGGCAGCTGGCCGGCCGCCGGCCTGCCGCTGCTGTTCCCCCTGTTGATCGGCGGCTTCATCGGTGCCCTAATAGGCCAGCGGCTGGCACCAAAACTGCCCGAACGCCTGCTGCGGCGTGGCTTTGCGGCGCTGCTGGTGGGATCGGCCCTGCTCACCGCCGGGGAAGCCTGGCGCCGCCACTCAGGCCTTGCCAATCATGCCGCTCAGCAGGCAGAAGACACCGATCAGCAAGAACAGCCAAGGGCTGAAGCCCAGCACGAAGCCAAGGGCTACCCCGGCCAGGATCAGTAGCCAGGGGCAGCAGCGGGGCCAGGGGAGCAACATGCCGGATCCAAGCCAGGGGGCTTTAGCTCCTAGCGCCTTGGCTGGATCGACTGGACCGGCCTCATCTAGCGGCAAGGAATTGACAGGCAAGAAATCCTTCATGGCCTATGACGAGTCTGGCGCAGTTCTGGGCTTATCAGGAACCAAGTATCAGCCCAGCTCAAACAGCAGTAGGTCGGCTCCGCTGGACCCTGCCCTGAAGGCTTCCAGGGTTCCGGCGCCGAAGCCGAGACCATCACCCCGTTGGAGTGCCTGGCCATCGGCCAGTCCCGAGCCGTTGATCAGCTGAATCCAGCCCTGGCTGCCGGCAGCGATCGCCAGGCCCAGCTTGTCGCCAGCCCCTGGCTGGGCCCTCCATAGCCGCACCGGCCGGTGAATCGCCATGGCACCATCCGCCCTGAGCGGATCGAGCAGGGCAGTCCAGGCCTTGCCAATTGGGTAGGGCTTCTGTTCGTAGGCCGGGGCGATGCCAGTGCTGCTGGGCTCGATCCAGATCTGCAACAACCTGCAGGGAACGCTGCCCCCATTTACTTCGCTGTGCCTCACCCCGCTGCCAGCGCTCATGCACTGCACCTCACCGGCACGCAGCACCTCGGCATGGCCCAGCGAGTCGCGATGGTGGAGTTGGCCTTCCACCATCACGGTGATGATCTCCATGTCGCTGTGGGGATGCATCCCAAAGCCGCGCCCTGCGGCAATGGTGTCGTCGTTGATCACCCGTAGGGGCCCAAACCCCAGCCAGGCAGGGTCGTAGTGGCTTGAGAAAGAAAAGGAATGCCAGCTGTCGAGCCAGTCGAGCTGGCTGTGGAAACGCTCGGCGGCGGGCCGAAACACCCGGCCGCTCATGGCATTGGGGGCAAGTGATTTGGTCATACTGAACCTCCAATTGGCTGGCCCTTGTCAATCGGTGCTGCCACCAACAACAGCAGCCGATTGCCCTCCGGGTCCAGCAACCAGGCCTCAGCGCCAAAGGGTTCCAGTCGCGCTGGCGCCAGCAGGGTGGCGCCCAAGCCCAGGCTTGTAGCAATCCAGGCTTCGAGGCTTGCCAGTGGCCCGGTGCCATCGCATTCGCGTTTTAGACAGAGGGCCAACCTCCCCTGCTGGCGGGGTTGGGGCCGATTCCGGCCTGGGGCGTAGAGCTCAAGCCAACCGCCCGCAGGCCAGGCCACCAGCCAGTGGTTCCCAGCCAGCCCAGGCCGCGGCTCCACTGCCAGCAAGTTGCCATAGAACCGGGCCAGGCCCTCCGGGGCATCTGCTGCCAGCACGATCGAGCTGCCCATTGCCACCTGTGCCACCAACCCCCCACAGGCCATTGCCATTTTGGCCCGGCGCCCAGGCGAGCGGAGCGGCAAGGAGCTCTTCA
>ERZ1673962.1583-NODE-1583-length-10224-cov-3.680795_pt1 | contig 10224 bp, 17 predicted proteins | sample MGYA00580188_ERZ1673962 | MGnify/ENA primary metagenome ERZ1673962 (study PRJEB41334, sample SAMN05608104) | rock metagenome | biome: terrestrial subsurface; feature: shale formation; material: shale | place: USA: Pennsylvania ... | reverse complement strand
CAAGGCGACATCGTAAGTCTGGTAGACTTTGACACCAATGCCATCCAAACCAAGCTTCATCCAGCTGTGTACTCAGTTGGACTAGGCATGGCAGGGTTCTATCTTAAGGTTCGTGGAGCTAAGCTTAAGACTCCCGATACTCTATACGGCTCAGTTTCTAAGCGAGCTGAGAAGGTACTCAACAGCTACAAAGATACATCAGCTTCCTTTGGTGTACTGCTTAGCGGGGCAAAGGGTGCGGGCAAGACAATGCTCAGCAACGTTGTAGCCAACCGTGCCATCGAAGAGTTAGGTCTGCCTGTTATTATGGTAGAGGGTAACTTCCCAACCAATGCATTGTGTGGCTTTATCGAGAAGCTGGGTGAATGTGTTGTCTACTTCGATGAGTTCGGTAAGCGATTCAAGGACGGTGAAGATGACCAAGACGACATGCTTACCTTGTTCGATGGATCAGGTGCATCTAAGCGCATGGTGCTGCTGACTGAGAACAGCAAGTACGATGTCAACCAGTACATGATCAACCGTCCGGGCCGTATCTGGTATCACTTCCAGTATGATAAGCTTGAGGTAGAGGTGATCGAAGAGTACTGCAAGGCTCAAGGTGTTGATGAGGAATCTATTTCTAAGATTCTCTTGCGTCGAGAGATTGTACGTGAGTTCAGCTTCGATGTACTTCAGGCTCTTATCACAGAGTACAAGCGTTACGGTGGTGACATTGATGAGCTGGCAGAAGACCTGAACGTAGAGGTAATGCGTAAGCCTAGTGAAGCCTCTATGACTGTGCTTGAGGTAGTTGACGCAGCCACAGGAAAGGATGTACCTTTCGTTGACGACAAGCACAGGTTCCCCCATGCAGACCACGGCGCTTCTGTGCAACTGTGCGATGATCCTGATGTTGAAGAAGAGATTGAAAAAGCCGAGGGTGCCTTCAACCAGCGTATGGCCAGAGGTGATCGGGACTATGTATACCTTAAGCCTAAGCACCTTGTAAGCGCTGAAGGTAACATGTATGTGTTCCGGGTGAAACGTCAACAAGGCGAAGGAACATTGCTAGTCAAGGTTCTCAAGGAAACTACAGGTTCTAGTAATTACGGAGCATACTAATGAGTTACTTCAAGAAAAGTCACACTCATAAACCTGAGAAGGGTAAGGGCAGTTACAACAGGGAGGTTGTGACTGATCCTAGAGAGATTGAAGAAGCTTTCCGTAAGGATCAGGAGTTGGAGGACGAACAATGCCTTGCAAATACAACGACTGTGGATGGTGCTACGCCCCGGAAGGGGTAGAGACCACAAGCAAAGAGGGAGCCTGCTATATGATGCAGGCTTGCCCTCAATCCACAGAGCTACCACCAATAAACCAACCAGTACTTCAATCAGCTTACAACTTCTACTCTACTGATACGTATAATGAGTATGACACAGGAGAAGATGATGCCGATAATCAGGATAGCTGATACAGAAAGTGATGGGTTTGTTGATCAGGCTACTAAATGCTGGTGTGTTAGTAGTATAGACTACGAGGATACCGATGATAAAGTGGTGCATTTTGGCCCTGATGATATTGACAGAGCGTTGGTTCATCTGCATGGTGCAGACGTTCTTGTTGGTCATAATTGGGTTGGTCATGACCTTCCTCTTCTAAAGAAACTGTACGGATGGGAGCCTAAGTCACATCAGGTGATCGTTGATACAGTTATCTTCTCACGTATGTTGTATCCCAAGAGACCTAAGCCTCAAGGATACACAGGGAATGCAACACACTCTGTTGAAGCTTGGGGTTACAGGTTAGGTAGAGGTAAGCCTGAGCATGAGGACTGGTCTCAGTACACTGACGCTATGCGTATCCGTTGCAATGAGGACGCTATCATCAACAGGCTAATCTTGTGGGAGTTGGAGCGTGAGTCAGAAGAACAAAACCTTTACTACAAAGCTGACAGTAAATGATGCTCTTAAGCTTGAGTTAAAGGTAGCTAAGATATGCAGAGAGATGGCGGACAATGGGTTCCCTATTGATGTAGAGGAATGCAACAAACAAGTCTCTCAGCTGCAAGAACGTATTGATTGGGTAGATGCAGCAGTACTGCCCTTCATTCCACCCAAGCCTAAGCAGAAAGGGGTAGATGTAACTAAAGTCTTCAAGATGAATGGAGACTACACTAAGTCAGTCATAGACTGGTACGGTGACGAGGTTGATGTAGTAGACGGAGCCTTCTGTCGTGTGGAGTGGAACCCCATCAACCTAGCCTCTGCTGTTCAGGTAAACAAATGGTTACTAGACAATGGATGGCAGCCAACTGAATGGAATTATCAAAAGGATAAACGAGGCAAAGAAATCAAGGATGGATTTGGTAACAAAATTAAAACGTCTCCAAAACTTTCGCTTGATTCATTGGACTCGCTCGAAGAACTCGGTGTCGCAGGCAAGCTCATTGCCTACAGACGCAAGTGTTCCCACAAAAGGAACCAACTCCAAGGGTTCCTCAAGAACATGCGAGAAGATGGCACTGTTCCCTCAGTGGTTAATACCTTGGGCGCAGCCACACGGCGAATGACACACAGTATCATAGCCAACGTACCCACACCTAAGAAGGGACAGTTCTGGAAACCAATGCGTAAGGTATTCGTAGCTGGTGATAAAGACTGGAGGGTGGTAGGTGCAGATGCCTCTCAGATTCAGATACGTGGCCTTGCTCACTACGCAGCTGTGGTCTGCAATGATTACCAAATGATTAACGACTTGGTGGCTGCTGATAATGGAGAAGGGGATGACATCCACACGCTTAATGGAGTTCGTTCAGGCGTTAGCAGGAACGAATCGAAAGGCATCTTTTATGGATACCTCTTTGGCGCAGGAGTGCCTAAGACTGCCAACCAGCTCGGAAAAAGTATACGTGAAACCGAGAAGATACGGAAAAAGTTTGATGAAGCCGTACCTTTTGTGTCTAAGATTGTGGCCCACCTTATTAAATTTTACAGGCAACACGGTTTCATTACTGGACTTGATGGTACACGTATCTACGCAGAGTCGGAACACATGCTGCTGGTGTACTTACTGCAAAACTTTGAAGCAGTGTTTATGAAGGTAGCCTTGTGCTATACCTACGACCGTATCAAGCGGGAGGGGTTACGTGCAAAGTTCGCTACCATGCAGCATGATGAGTTCCAGTTCACTGCTCACAAAGACGATGCGCCTCGTGTAGCTGAGATACTTGAACAATCTATGAAAGACGCAGGGGTATTCGTTGGAAGCTTGTGTCCTATCGTAGGTGAGGCACAGATAGGTGATTCATGGTACAGCACGCACTAATAGCATATTAATTGAAACCTATTAGCATATGAATCGTATAATAATATACAAGGCAACACTCTAAGAGGAAAATAGCATGGCCTTTAACGTCAACGACAAACCGAAAATGCCACAGATGCAACAGGAAGTAATCGAAGAGGGTGTATACCCGGCACGATTAGCCCGTATCATCGAGATTGGCGACCAAGAGGATAAGTACGGCGTCAAGAGCCGAGTAATCTTTGCCTTCACAATCCCTTCTCAGACAATCGAGATTGATGGTGAGCAGAAGCAACGGATGATGATGACCTTTCCGTTGAACAAGACTTCCAATCCTGACTCCACTGTAGCTAAGTATGTTAAAGCTCTCGGTGGTGCTACTTGGGAAGACATTATCGGCAAGCCTTGCATGATTGAGATCAGTCACAAGGTAGTTCAGGGTGTTACCCGAATGAACATCACCAATGTTACCCGTCCTATGGCAGGCTTTGAAGTAGCTGAACCTGACTGTGATGTATTCATCTTTGACTACGACAACCCCAGCAAGGAAGTGTTTGATAAGCTGTCTGAGTTCCGTCAAGACCAGATCAAGCAGGCTGTCAACTACACAGGTTCTAAGGTACAGCAGATGCTGGAAGGTACTACACCTACACAGTACGCGCAAGAAGCAGTAGTTGATAACGTATCAGATGATGACATTCCCTTCTAAGATTACCCCCTAGATAATGCTTTTGTGCAACGATGCTTTGCCCCACTGTGAAGCTACCGTAAGAGTGTGTAAAGGCAATGTGGAGCTAGGGATAGAAAGTCGCTGGACGGAGGATTCGGGTACGCTCCGACGAAGCGAATGCCTTAGAGTAGCGAGCTAAGGTGATCCATATCTGGCGCTGCTGTTGCTGGCCAGCATTACAAAAACCAGCACCTTTTGAGGGCGGCTCTCGTCACTGGATGTTTTGCCTTTCTATTGCGGGCAAAGGAGATAGGCACCTTGCCCCACGAGAGTCTCGCTCAAAGGGTAACAACACAAACAGAGGACAGAACGATGACAATCGTTATCGCAGCTACCTATACAGCAATCGCAGCAGTGGGCATTGTTGGCCTGCTGTTCCACATCGCAGAACAGGCAGGATTCTAAAATGACTGACACTATGACTGTAACATCTATCTTGACAATGATCAGTGACCTTGAAAAGGACGAACCCCGGTACTATGTACGGGCTATCCGCAAATCTGGAGAAGAGGCCACCATGGTAGGTGGTTGGGGTACTGATGTACACTTCCTAGACACCGAGAAGTTCGCTAACGCTGGGGATATTGAAGCTCGTCTGCTCCCTTCTGTACGTGCAGAGAATGACAAGTTCCCTCACGATCCGATTGTGCGTCTTGAGTCGTACACTAAGCGTGTAGTTGAGGTAGCCGCCATTGATCTGGACGTAAAGACCTCTACCGAAGCTAATAGTACTTGGGTATTTAATGGATAATAGGTGAATGATATGCGTATCTATCAGGCAGTCGATAAAAAGTTCCTGACTATGGAGCCGAATCAAGGTGGCTCTATTTGCTGGGACGTTGAGACACATCAGTCTCGCAAGAATGGAACAACCACAGTAGATGCAGGCATAGACCTCACTGATTGCTCTCGTAAGATCGGTCTTGAGTTCTACTTCTCCTCTCCTAAGATGTTTCATAGTCGTATTGACAAGTTAGATACGCTTATCGACTCACTCTTAAAGTTCCGAGACTCTATGTACGAGGCAAGGGACGAGAAAGTAAAAGCTATTATCAAGTATCGTAAGGAGAATAAAGGTGAGAGGTTCAAGAGCAAAGAAGCTGAGGAAGTATGCGAAGATTGATTCAGCTGACCTACCTACCGAGGTAGTATATACTACTGCCCTTCAATCTTCTACTACCAGAGTGCTAGGAGAATGCCAACGGCAGTACTACCAGCTCCTTAAACGCATATGGAAGTTCGCAAAATGATAGCCCTTTTAGATGCGGATATTTTGGCATATGAGTTTGGAGGGATGGTACAGCTGGAAGACCCTGACAAACCATTAGAGTGGGAGATAGTACGCTCTATGGTGGATGACCGGATCAACCAGATACTAGAAGCAACCAAGTCTGACAGCTATGCCCTGTATCTCACTGACTCTGCAACTAACTTCCGTATTGATCTTGCCACTATCAAGCCTTACAAAGGACACCGCAAGACAGAGAAGCCTTACCATTGGGAGCGTATCCGCCAGCATCTGATTGATAGCTGGGATGCTGAGGTACAGTACGGTATCGAGGCTGATGATCGGTTGGGTATTGAGCAGATGAAATGCCTCACTCAACATGGCGCAAGGCTTTACTTGAAGGACGGAAGCTACACAATACTTGATTGGGAAGACTACGAAAGATTATCTCCATACGACTGGTCAATGGACAGCAAGGGGTATCCTTGCAGGTATACTAAAGATAGTACCATATACCTACACAAGGAAGTTTTAGAAGCCGAAGAAAGCCAAGTTGTTGACCACATAAACAGGGACACGCTAGATAACAGACGTTGCAATCTTAGAGCGTGTTCTCGTACAGAGAACATACGAAACAGCGGCCCAAGAAAAGGGTCATCTGTCTACAAAGGGGTGTCTTGGCACAAATCTTCTGGTCTTTGGGCTGCATCTATCCGCTGTGATGGCGAGTACATACACTTAGGGTACTATGAGGCAGAGAGTGAAGCTGCAAAAGCCTATGATGCCGCAGCTATTAAACACTTCGGAAAGTATGCTTACCTCAACTTCTCCAACAATCACAGTGTCCCTAAGTTTGAAGAGACTGTAATTGTCAGCAGAGATAAAGATTTGAACATGATCCCCGGTAATCATTATAGCTGGGCCTGTGGTAAACAAAAAGAGAAGCTGTGGTATGAGAGCAGTCAAAGCTCTATCAGACATTTTTATAGGCAGTTGCTTACTGGTGATGTTTCCGATCATATCCTTGGTCTGTATGGCGTGGGAGCTTCAAGCCAGCTTGTCAAGCGCGTGGAAAGTTGTGACGAAGAGCGATTGATGTTTGACATTGTGTACAAAGCCTATCAAGATCGCTTTGGTTCATACGCTCCTAGGTTCATAGGGGAGAATGCAGCCTTGTTGTGGATGCTTCGGGAGGAGCCGGACACACACCCTGAAACTGGTGGCTACATGTTCCCCGAAAACGAGATACACGACAGACTAGAACTATTCTTGTTGGAGTTAGAGAATGAACAGTGATTACCGTAATGTAGGTTGTACCGGCGGTAGTTGCCCTAAGCAGGAGCATTGCAAACGCTACCTAGAAAGGGAGGACAGGAGTATTACCCTGCGTACTCCTCCCTTCAACCGTTACGATGGTGGCTCTACAGCATGTGGATACTATGAGCACCAAAAGGAAGAAGACTAAGAAGAAAATCCCTGCGGGTTATGACTCTTATCTTGAATATGAACTTCATAAAAACGAATTAAAGGGGTGTACGTATCACCCTGAGAAGAGGATTCAATATGTTTCAAAGCATTCTTATGAGCCTGATTTCGTCACTGAAATCTGCTTGGAAAAAGATTGTAAGTGTACTAAAAGCCGACGTTGTGGTCGCACTAAAGGTATTCTTGTCGAAGTCAAAGGCCGTTTTCGTGAAAGAAAAGAAGCCAGCAAGTACATCGACATCAGGGAAAGCCTCTCCCAAGAAGACCAAGCAGCGGGTAACAAAAGCCAAGCCGAACAAGAGTTAATCTTTTTGTTCCAAGACTCTGACAAACCCATGCCCTTCGCTCAGCGTCGCAAGGACGGGACTAAACAGACACATGGAGAGTGGGCTAGCAAGAATGGGTTCAGGTTTTACTGTTTGAAGAAGGGGTTGCCTAAGACATGGCTAACAGACTTGACATAAAGACTAAGACCTTCTTCCAGATTCCTCCTCCTCTCGAACCTAAAGAAGATTGGACACCTGATCGTATTGTATTTATGGATCAAGGGTTTGATCTGTCGGACATACACCATATAGGGGAGTGTGTTCAAGTAGGGGAGCTATGGTACAGGTTCACAGTCAAGCTCAAGAGACCTGAGCAAACAATAGACTTCGACTTCAAGCGTAAGAATGATTGCTTGATGGCTCAACGAGAGCTTAGCCGAGCTTGGACACGTACCGGAGAGTTTAAGTATGAAGACGTACCGGCTGGAGAAGGCCAAGATTTATAATGATGGTACGCTTGGCGTATGGGAAACAGCTAAGCATGGCGGAACAGATGAAATCTGGCACGACTACGACCAAGCTCTAGCATCATCTGAGCGACGAGACAACAACCAAGAAGACGGTTGTCAGTGGAGGGTAGAGGGTGATGAGCATTGGTAATCCTCCTATTCCTATGAATGGACGTAGGTCTCACGGACTTGAAGAAGATGACTGGCGTCACCTAGCTATGGCATATGATACATGGAATGAACATGTGGCTAGCTGCGAAGCCATAGACCAAGACCTATTAGAGTTTGTTAAAGATGTATTCGACTCTTATGGGCTTTGGGATGACATAAAAAATGAACCAAACATTACCCAATATCGTACAATGTTTTATAACCTCTGTTAAAAGGTAGACCGAATGTTTAACACCGAAGAATTTATTAAAGAATTTGTAGAAGCTGCTAAGAACAACGACGAGAACTTGATGAAAGAGCTGGCTGATAAGATTTCAGCAGAGTCTCTTGAGTTCCGCACCGATCTTCTGTCTGATCTGGTTGATGCCATGAAGGAATCTAAGGCTAATCCAGAAGTAGAGGCAGGCTTGGCAGCTACACTCCAGCTGATGAAGCTGGCAGTTGAAGCACAGGATTCCGCTGGTGAAGAAGGCAAGGATAAGTCTGAGCCGGAAGAAGCTACACAGGATGTAGCTGCTGACACCAGTGCTACTGAGACCGAGGGTGATAGCACAGAGGCTGAGTCCGGTGCTGCTGAAACCGAGGTCAAGGTAGACGGCGAAGCTCCCGCCGAAGAAGAGAAAGCGGAGAAGACCGAAGCTTAATTGTGTAGGCTAGGATAGCCCCTTCAGTTAGTTCTGTTGGGGCTTTCTTTTTATCTGGAGTTTGGTATGGACAATAAAGAAAGAAACAGAAGGCAACAAGAGCATTACCGTAAGCAGACTGGTGGCTTGTCTCCTAAGCAGTGGCCTTACAACATGACCTTAGAAGAGAAGACTCTGTATTCTGACAGGACAATCAAGACTCAACAAGATTTTGTTTACAACAGATAATAAAAAACCCCAGCCGGATTACTCCAGTTGGGGTTTTCTTTTTAGTGCTTGCTGTTACCTAGCCTGTCACCAAAGTACAAGCCCATTATCCATCCGAACATATCCGTATGCCAAGGTGTGATAACAATACCATTGAACTCCTTCCAATGTGTAGTGGTTGTGTCAGATGTGAAAGGCCAGAAACCTTTATCAACCACATCATACCCGAAGTATATACTAGGCTGCATATTCCCAGCTATAATATCTATAGGATACATCCACTGATACCATAGTACAGCTGCAAAGGGGAGAACCATAACACATATCGTAGTAGCTATTGCTATAAACCTACGTGTGTACTGGAACCCCTTGTTCTCGTACTCCCTCACATCCTTAGTGACAGTAGCTCTGGCATTCAAAGCCTTCAACTCAGCTTCTCTCAATGCCCTGCTGTTCTGCATCTTCATAGTGACAAGCTTAGCGAACCATGCTAACACAGTTGTCACTAAGCCTATCACCAAGCTGGAAGTAAACATCACATACCTCCAAGCATCCTGACTAAGAAGTCTGGAGCACCTGCCATTTGCCCCACAATAAGGGCAATGACGATGGTGATCCTTGTCTTTAGCCCATCTACTTCATTATCTACCTTAGAAATCTTCTCATTAAGAGAATCCCTCCAAGACATGAAGTCTGTCTTTAGTAAATTCAGAGATTCGGTCAGCGTTCTGATCTGGAAGTTCGTCTGTAATTCTAGTTCTCTCAGGCGTAATTCATCTTCCACCCTTCTGCCCCTTATTACTGCTACAGGTTCTTCTTTAACAGCCTCAGAAGAGTCCGTAGATCGGGTCTTTGCTGTCATCTTGACCTCCTTGCGGTTCTTCTGCATATACTGGCTCCTCGGTTTCCTCCGTACCCATAGCCCTTACTGCTCTATCAATGAAAGCATCTAGCTCAGGGTTAAGTTCAGGCTCATCTTGCACATTAACTTCAGCTACACCTTGGATAAAGGCGTCTAGCTCAGGGTCAAATGGTGCAGCCTCTCTGCCTTTAAGCACATCAGGCTCTGTAGATGGCTCTGAGACCTCCTGAGAGCGGCTCTGAGAGGCTTTAACAACTTCCCCCATCATTGCCATGAACTGTTCAGGGAAGCCCTCAGGCAGGCTTACAGAGCTTTCTCGTACAGGAGCTGGCCTATGGTGCTGTGTGGTGGTGTCGTTCCCAACAAAAGAGGCATCAGTATCACCAGACAATTCATCAAGCTTAGCAAGAGCTGTCTCTTGCATCTTGTCTAAAGGAAGACTTCTTATATCTTCTCCTCTCCCAGAGAATACATCTGAACCTAAAGCTCTGTTCATCCAGCCATTAGCATACTCTCTTTGAGAGTCATTATTCTTTATAATGTCTACGTAACGCTTTATCTGGCCTCTCTTTATGGCAGTAGGTATATCCCCCTTGTACTTCTTCAAGGCTGCTATAGTTTTAGGGCCAACCTTACCGTCTGTGGCTACCCCCAATTCTTTTTGCAAACCAATAATCCCGCCAGCACCAGAGTTCACTACGTTGAAGAACACATCTCTTCTAGCTTCTTCTGGGAAATCGTCCAGTTTGAATTTGTCCCAGTAGTGTTTCTTGTATAAAGCAATAGCTTTCTTCTCTGTCAAAGCAGCTATGTCCACAGAAGGGAAAGCTTTCT
>ERZ1673962.1581-NODE-1581-length-10245-cov-3.650540_pt1 | contig 10245 bp, 13 predicted proteins | sample MGYA00580188_ERZ1673962 | MGnify/ENA primary metagenome ERZ1673962 (study PRJEB41334, sample SAMN05608104) | rock metagenome | biome: terrestrial subsurface; feature: shale formation; material: shale | place: USA: Pennsylvania ... | reverse complement strand
TTGTTGACCACTGCATCTACCCCAACATTTATGCTGTCCCAACCGCTATTTACCCCACCGTATTGCGCCCCAAAAGTCTCTACGCTTGGCACCCAGCTCCCTTCAGCAAAATCCCCTTGTCCGTAGAATATTACTTCAGATGTGCCTCTGGTAGAGTACACCCACAGCTTTGCGTCTACTAGCTCTTTATTATTTGGTATTAAGGATTTATCGTATCCGAGACCAAAGCGCAGCGGCTCTCGCCGCCCCGGCTCCAGGTTAAATCTAGCTAAATACTCCCCTCCCCCGTCATAATTGTAATATACCGCATTAGCAAGTATGGCGCTATATAACTTCGTAGATATTGCGGGGATGGATGGAGCTGCATCAGACTCATAGATTGTAATTGGATTGTCCTCGCCTGGATATTGGTGCTGTCTATAATCTACATAGGTGTAATTTTCCCCTATTAGGCTGGTATTGCTGCTTTTATTTATTGGGATTTGTATAGTATGTCTAGCCATTTACCACACCCGCCCTTTTAGCACTCTTAAAGTCCTCAAACACTCTTACCAGTTTGTGGACTTCGCTTACTTCATCCATTTTAACTTGCAGGATGAAGGTGTCTCCTCCAAGCATTCCTTGTGTCTCTTGATTCGTGAAAACCTGACTGCCTCTAGGTAGATTCACAAGCTCGGGCCCCTCTTCTCCCACGACAGCCATTCCGCCGGGATGATATTTAGTTCCTACGGCATAACCTCTCACCGCGGTACTGCGGACGCTGCCTGATAGTGTCTCTGTAAGCTTACTGTATTGATCAACAGCATTATTTGTCTCTTTGGATTTGCCTAGTAACTGATTAAGCTGATCTATAAGGAACCCTAAAGCTAAAGCAACTCCAGCAATGACCAGCGCCCATTTCGCAAACCCAAGGAATTGTGTGTTCCCCAGAAGCCCACTGAAGGCCTTTCCTGCCTTGCTTGCTACATCCAGAGCGCCTTTTGCCATCTTAATACCGCCGGATATATCAGAGATTGCCCTGAACAGGTTTCCGAGGATCATCACCGTAGGGCCTATTATTGCAATCCAACCTGCAGTTGTAACTATGAATTTCTTTGTCCCCTGGTCAAGATCTGAAAACTTCTGAATCATGTCATTAAGCCAAGTTATAATGGGCATTACCATCGGGATGACTTCCTCCCCGAATCGCTCTCCAAGTTCTTTTATACTTTCAGTGAATATCCTCACCTGGTTGGCCGCCTCGTCTGACGTCCTGCTGAAATCCCCTTGTGCCTTGGAGGTAACATCCATTACGTAGCTGTAACGCAACTGGACCTTCTCTGCCTGGGTCATGTTCTTGATGCTCTTCTGAATCCCCTGGGAGTAAGCAAACTGTTGCAGGTTGGCCTCTGTCATTACCACTCCAAGTTTCTTGAGGGATTCTGTCTCACCTGTATAGACGCTTGCAAGCGCTGTCTTTGCGACTTCGATATTGACGTTCTTAAAACTTGCCAGGTCTGCAGCAAGCTGTGAGAGGTTCATGGAGTACTCCAGCACGTAACGACTATTAAGCCCCATTCCTTCTCCCATGTCACCAAACAATGCCGCCATATCAAGGGCTGTGCTTCGAGCAACCCCCATGTTTTTGATACTATCCTCTGCCCATCTCTCCACCAATACGGCGTTTTCTTCAAACACTTCACCAACCTTGTTGACATTTTCGGTGAAGTCCGAGGCCATCTTAAAGGCTGCAGCTCCTGCTGCAATGATTGGAGCAGTCACTCTAGTTGTTAGGGTCCTCCCAATTTTGGTTGTCTTGTCGCCGAGCTTGTCCCATTCATCAGATGTAAGCCCGAGGAGGGTCTTTTGCTTGTCCAGCTCCTTTGACACATTAGATAGTTCTGCTTTGGTCTTCCCGAGCTTTGCCTCTGCTATTGAAAGACTCGTTGTCGCGTTCTGGACGGCCTTGGAATTTGCCCCATTTGCTTCAGTTGCTTTTTCCAATTGTTTTCTATATGCGGCAACCTCTTGCTCTTGGATTTTGACCTTATTTGAAAGCATGTCATATTTAACTCCGAGCTGGTCTATAGTTTTACCGGATGCTGCAGCTTCAGTACTTGATTTTCTGAACTCTGCATTAAGGACCGCCATCTGTTTCTTTACATTAGGGATCCCCTCTTTTACCTGATCATAATTAAAATCAAGCTCTATCCGTCTTTTATATCCTTTAAACATTATCTCACCACCTTATCTCAAGAAATCCCGCATTGATGTAACTCTTTGAGCTTGTTGAGGTTTTTCTTTAGTTCCGGCATTGCGTATTTCAAGCATTCTGATTATTTTGCGAGTGCTGGAGTTGAAGAACTCCTCCTCTGGTCTTCCTAGTACGATGCAATAGGAATAGTAGAGGGTGTCCCAGAAATCATCGTCTATCCCAGTACCGCCCTTTGGTTGAACTCCCTCACCATGGCCAGGAACTTTTTTTTTGATTCCTCATCAGCTACTGCCATAAAATTATCTATTAGAAGCGAAACGATTTCTTGAAGCAAGGGTTCTCCGCCTGAAATGACAATCCTCTTTGCATCATCCAGGGTCACTTCAGAGTCATACACCTTTATCCCACAATATAGAATCTTGGCCGCGAAATCGTAAGGCCTTTTTTCAATTTCTTCTTTGTCTATCTTGGTAATGTCCCCAAATTCCTCTGTATATCTTATTAGTGCCGTATTATTAAAAATCGCATGTACAACATCCCCGTTTGGGAATGCAATTTCCAGTGGTTCTATCGGTTTTATGGTTATCTTAGCCATTTAAGTACCTCCCAATTTTAAAAAAATAACCCCTCCATTCCACTGAAGGGGTTTCTGTCTTACGGAGTCGGAGCTGCAATCGTATCGGTTGTCTGTACTTGAGTGAAGAAATCCTCAAGCATTTGCTCTGTAATGTTCTCGTCTTCTGAATCAACAAAGGTGTAGTATCTCTTCAAGCTTGTGTGCTCTGTAGCTGTCAACACAACTGAGTCCGTTGAGTAGTTGATGTTAGCTTCAGATTGTTGGACTGTCTCCTCAATAGGAGTAGCCTTGCAGTATAGGAACCAGATCAATTCCTTTTCTCCATCTGTCTTCTCTACTTCCCACCCTATTGCCAAAGGCTTAGGCTGGTCCTCTGATGTTCCGCTTTCAACTCCAGTCTCATATTGTGACCCTTCCATATATCTGCGCCATTTACTAGGAATCTTGTTATGATTCAGTGTCAACTGATAGGACACCTTCTTATTCGTAGTATGGGAAATTGTCCCGTCTCCGTACAGTTCTCCGGATGCAACTGTAGGAGTACGCCCGATCTCCATGGCGCCGGCTATATGTTCAGGAGTTCCAAACGTCAATACTTCGCTTTCTTCAGTTATCTCAGCCATGTGAACGTTCTTTACGTTAATCTTGAACATTGCGCTTTACCTCGCTTTCTATATAATTAAAAATTAGAATCTTGTGATAGCACTTGATGTTTCCAAGCGTATCATCATCGTCTCTTGAATCTGCTAGCTTGAATCCAGCTGCTTTCATGAGGGACTTAACAGAGGCCACAACAGCAGAGTAGTCCTTGAGACTAAAGACGTCCACAAGAACCGTTCCACCCTCTTCATGCCCTTTCCCGTCACCAAAGAGCTTGTCTGTCTCACTATAAAACTGGTAGCAAATAGCAGTGTGATTCGTTTTGCTTATTTCTGGCCTTGAGTTCCATAGCAGAGGCACGCCAAGACCAGATAATACCTTACTAACGGTTTGCTTCATGTCGCGCCTCCCTTATTTTAGTATCTTCCCGACTCTATCCCAGATGTTATCAATGGCCTTGTCGAGGTTGTTAAGTGCACCGTCCAAGAAGAATGTGGGCGTTGAATAGAGGTTCCCGTCGTTTACTATATGCCATAAGGTCCCCGTTTTCTTACCGCCTTTGATTTGCGCGGTCAATTCGCCCCACTTGTTCTTTCGTACTGAGAGTTTTACATCATCTGCAAGTGCAGGCCTTCCGTCACGGTCAACCCTTCGCCCCCTGCTATCATACAAACCTCTCTTTATCCTGGATAGATTCCTTATAACTTCCTCTTCTGCCTTTTCTCCTGCTTCCCTCAGTATCTCTTTCTCTGTCAGCTGTGCATCTTTGACAATCTGTTGAAGGAAAACTTCCATGTTGTCTCCGTCGGTGTTCTTTTCATACTTAAAATCAAAACTCATTCCATCACCTACAAATCATCGTGCTTAATTTCATAGCACTTAATTATGGAGTATATTCCCTCGTTATCAAGAGGAAGAACCGCCTCTATGTGGTAGAATGTATCTTTGAATCTCAACCTCATGTCTTCAGTAACATCAGATCGCCGGTTGATCTTAAACTCGACGTCCGTTCTTACGTTCTCGGCACGTGCTGCATAGAAATTTCGACCTCTTACATATCTTTCTTCCGCATACAGTGTCAGGTATTTTTCAAAACCCTCATCGCTTAAGTCAAGAACTGGGCCTTCCTGGGCTTTGCGTCTCCATATTTCGATAGATGCGTTCATGGCCGTATTAAGGTCCATAAGCTTTTGCCTTTTATTCCTCATCCGTAACACCCTCTTTTACTGCGTACAGAAATTGTAGACGGGTTATTTCAGAGTCGTAGGATTCCTCAAAATACTCCGTCGCGTTATTATAGGCAAACCTGCAGTATGCAAGAAAAAGCTCCTTGTCCAAGTCCTCAATATCGTCAGTCCCCACGAGTGATCTGAAATAGATCCGCGCCCTATCAACTATCTCCCGGATCTTCGTGTCCTGGTGAGTATCGTCTTCTGACAAGCCTACGTTCCTTTTGACTTCTAGTTCCCACATTTACATCACCTACTTTTTCTTTTTTGTGGTAGGCTTCTTCTTTTTCTCCGGTACTTCCTGTAAATAGGTGTGTTTAGGAGAGGCAGAGTTGATCTCCTCGTACCTCTCCTTACTTACAGTTATGATACTTCCCTTATCTACAGGCTGCATAGTGTGCTTATCTATATAAGCTCTTATCACTTCAGCCTTCATTTATTACACCACCTCTTGGGTTTGGACTACTCCATCAACTGTTACTGCATTTGTTGGGGCATCAGGCAATCCGGAAATATCAAACACTAGGAAACTGTCGTTGTCCTTTGGTTTTCCGTTTGCGTACTGCTTAGCAAGGTATGTTCTCTCATCTTCAAGGAATTTGTAGTGATCAGAGAAGTCTATCTTCTGTGTTGATCCGACTCCCATGAAGTAGTCTTTTGCCATACCCGCAATCATAGTGCCCTCAGTAACTGCTACAGATTGAACAATCTTAGCTGGTATTGGAAGAACTCCACTTACATAAACCTTGTCTGCTGTTAGATATGTTGTGTGCGCAAATATCTTATTCCAGTAATCCAGTGGATTAACCACAAGTAGAACCTGAGGTACCTTTCTTTTTCCTCCGTTTGTAAGTGGTGCCATTATGTTCTTACCTAGATCAGCAGGAGCAAGGCTTGTCAATGCGGTAGCAGTCTTATCAGGATACACTCCCTCAACTACTGCACCTGCAAGGTCCTTCATCATCCCGATAGGTTGTTCGTTTCCTGTACCTGCGACTATAGCAAGCTCAAGAGCTATTGCAAGGGCCTCAAATAGTACCTCTCTCACGAATCTGTCTAACCAAGCAGGGCCAAGATCAAGCATTGCTTTGCTCACTGGAACGAATGCACTTAGTTTGTAAAGACCAGTAGTCTCTTTCTTGAACGCAACATCAAGCTGCTTGGCAATAGCTGAAGATAGGGTTCCCCACCATGCAGCTTCCACATCATTATTTCTTGTTATCCACTCAGTCACTCCAGTGGTATTAACAAACTCGATTTCTGCTAGCAATTCGTGCTCAGCTTTTAGATCTTCGAAAACCCTCTCAAAGATTGTTGCTGGCATTAATTTCTCCGCACCGTCAAATCCGCCTGTAGTTATTACTTCATTGTAATACTCTCTCTCTTCTTTGGTCAGCGGGTTAATGCCTCGTTTCGCCATAACATTAAGATCCGTTATGTCGTCATTAACTGCCTCTCTTGCTTCCTTCAGTACTCGATTCTGTATTGCTTTGGAGTTATCCAGAAGAGCTTTGATAGCTTTCTCGGAATCTCCTGTCTCAAGGGCCTCCTTAAAGGCAACCTTAAATTCTGCTTCGTAATCTGCATCCGGGTTATTCATCCCGTTATGAAACTGTAGGTTAAGTCTTGGAAAATTTTTCATTTTTGAATCTCCCCTTTATTGTTTTTTAAATTTTGATAATAGCGTACTGTTTACTTGTGCTGCAGGCTCTGGGTCCTTTTCCTGTTTCGGTTCCGGATCCTGAGCATTGTTAACCTCATCATCTTCTTTCTGTCCGTACTTCTCGAACAGTTTAGTCCTGATATCTACCTTTGGTTCTGGGTCATCGACATTGTTCTGCGCACCCTCATCATCAGGCGTGTCGTCGATAACTACCTTTTCATCGGCCAGACCAAACGCGATACATTCATCGGCGGTAAGCCAACTCTCGTCCTTCAGGAGATCATCAAGCTCTTCTGAAGTTCCTACAAATCTTTTACTGTAGCTTGCCTTTACGGATTCATCAATCTTATCCATATCTGTAGCAGCCTTCCTCAGTTCGTCTGCGTTTCCGCACACACAAGTCCAGGCTTTGTGAATCATCTGCATTGAGTTGTCAAACATATACACCTTGTCTCCTGCTGCAGCAATGATGCTTGCACCACTCCCTGCCAGAGCATCAACATATATGTTTGTATCCCCTTCGTAACTTCTTATCAGATTGCTTATAGCAATTGATTCGAACACGTCACCGCCCCCGGAGTTGATGTGAACATTAACGTCCTTACCTTTCAACTCATCTAGGGCTTTTCGGACCTTTGCAGCTGAGATATAACTGTCCTCTTCGGACTCCCAAGGGTATGCTTTCCTTATGGTCCCGTATAAGTACAATTCAGCTATATCAGAGGCCGCATTCGGAATTTCTACTTTTATCCCCTTTGGCATATTGCACCTCCTGTTGTTTTATTTTTTTCTACTCATTTTCGACTTCAACCCTCCTCTCGTGTGTTTGATATTCGCTCGTAATTCTTGGTTACGTATCTATCATTAGCCCAGGGCTCGTCTATTTCCTCGTGCCCTAGCCTTCGCAGGATATCATTGATACTAAAGGCCCCGACTCTGAAGAACCCTTCAAAGGCAGTTGCCAGTCTTTCTATGCCTACATACTTGATCATGCTGGTGTCAACTTTGATGTAAGTCTTTTCCAGATATTCTCCCTTTGTGTAAACCTTTCGGTTTATCTCCGGAACAATCGCGTTAAGTATTGGCGTCACGCAAAATGTTATAAAACTCTCCATCAGCTTTTCTGAATCCGCCAGATCTCCTTTCAGGAGCTTAGGTGGTATGTTCATGCCAATGGCCACATAGTCAATCATGTCCTCTATTAAGGCCCTAATATCGCGACCCTCTGTAATATTTTTGGCGTTACCTGCATCCGGTTCTGTGTATGTCATTCCGTTGGTCAAAGGCAATACAGCTGCATCCTCTGCCTCGAAATACTTCTTGAAACGGACGTCAAGGAGCTTGTTCAAGTCCTCCTGTGCCCTTTCTGTCTGTGGGTAGCTCGTAGGCACACTTAATGCCCCGCGCTTGGCCTTGCCCCTGATATAGCCTTTTGTACTAGCCTTTATGAGCTTTCCATAAGATAGGTTTATCCCCGTCAAAAGTGTCCGGATATGTGAGTTGTCATAAGAGAAATACAAAACTTCACTTTCCTGTTTAGTCTCACGTAGCTCATAATCTGAAACTACAATATTTTTGTACGTATTCGGTTTAAACGCGTAGGCTGTCCTTTCAAAACTGTCGGCCACATAGAAATTACTACCTTGTTGAATGACCAGGGCCTCTCCCTGCATGAGCATCTTTTTAGTGACTGCTTCCCAGAATAATGGGGCGGACATGTTCGGGTTCGGCTCTACATTCAATAGATAGTACATGTTCTTTTTCTGGAGTTCTCCTTTTGAAAAAGTATTAAAGCTGACATTCTTCACCGCGGAAGCTATCATCTTCACTCCCGCGTCGAAAGCAAGCTCTTTATAGAACTTTTCCGGCTCCAAGGTTACAGACGTCGTTCCGTCTGAAATGTTCAGCTCTCCGTCACTGTTAAAAAATTCTAAGAACCAACTTAATATTCCCACTTTCTACACCTCCTAATATGTTCGGATGTCTATATCCATGTAATGTTGTTCCGATGGTAGCATTGACTCTTTAGACATCCCATGTAGGAATGCGAAGAAGCCATCAGTCTTTCTAGTCTTAGGCTCGATTTTCTTGTATGTGATATTTCCCTTACCATCAAGATCTTTGTATGTGTTGTTTACATACCAGCGCATTGTCATATTGTCTCCAAATACCAACTTCTCATTCTCGAATAGATCCTCTATCAGAGGCGCTACCAAAGCGTGTGTCACTGGACCGCTCCTGACCTCTTCAAGTGGAAGTCCAGCTTCCTGGAATTTACTCCTTAGGAGTGTGATCCTAAACTTATCAGCGACTATCGTCTGAATGGAGTATTCCTTCGACTTCTCTAAAAACCAATTGGCAATATACTCAGGCTGTATCTGCCCATCCTTTATGATTGTGACAAGTCCTTTTTCCTCTGCTTCATAAACCGGGAATTTAATCTCGCGGCTTTCCATTTTGAGAGAGTTCTCGCATATGAAGGTATGTTCCATGAACACAATTTCATCCCCATGCCTGAACAAAAGGCCTACACTTGCAAAGTCTGACAAGAGAGCATAGTCTATGCAGCCAATGCAGATACCGCCCTTAAGATCTTCATATGGGATGGGCCTGTTTGTTGCCAGGACTTTCTCCCTGGGCGCTACTATCATAAAAGTGTCCTGCGCAGGTATGTTCATTCTCTTAGTCATAAAGTCCTGAGCTATGTGGAACTGATACTTCATCTTAGTGAACTCTTTCTTAATCTCCACCTGCAGCTCTGGGAAGTAAGGCAATGAAGGACAGGCCTTTATCCACTTCTTAGGGTCCTCTGCCTCTTCCTTCTTGTCTATCTTGTATATCATGGGTAGCAGACCCAGGTCTTGTATCTCTCCCTCAAGTACTCGCTTGGATAAATCCAGCATCTCATCAAGCACCCCGCCTCTTACATATCCGTTGGTGGTGATGTAAAAGACTCGGGAATGCTTTCTCTTACCAAAACCCGATTGAAATACCTTTATCATTGAGTAGTCTTCATATTCATGTATCTCGTCAAATATAAGGCAGGCGGATCTTTTACCATCCTTCGTCCTGGAGTTGCTTGTGTTGTATTTGATGTAGCTATTGGTTTTCAAGTTCACTATCTTCTGGCGGGACTTATAAAAGAACCTCTTCAGCTTCTTCCAGGCTCCCTCCAGTACTTCGTATATATCATCAAAGGACGTCCTTGCCTGGTCCTCTGAATTTGCTATAATGTCTATGTTGTACCCCTTGATTCCGTGATAGTGCGTTGTCAGATACCAGGCCACAGGGGAAATGAATCCGTTCTTCCCGTTACCTCTGCCGAGCATCAGCAGAAATTCATCAAACACCACGGTGTCATTGGGGTTATACGCGTGAATGCAGGCAATAATAAAAAGCTCCCAGTTTAGGAGCTTTATATCGAAGTACCTTTCCATAAGTTCTACTGCCTTATCTATCATGTCAGTTTCTAAATGCACGCCCTCTTTTGTCAGCTTGTCCTCCACAAGATCCATTGCCTGGTGGATCTCCTTAGATGCCGGAATCCTACCGGAGCGGATGTCGTCCATGTACTCATCAATGAAAGGATGATATTCTCGTCTTCTACATTTCTTCGTCGTCATCCGGATCACTCATCTCTAGGCTGGCCCCTTTCAGTCCGAGTTCTGAAAGAATCTTAAGCATCTGAGCGTTGGTCTTGTTAAGTTCGGCAATGGAGTCATTCTTCTTAATCCCCCACTGCTCCCGGCCATTCTGATATTCTACGACAACTCCTCTATCCTTAATGTCCTTGATGAGCATTTCCTTGATTTCATAGAGTGATAGGTAATCATTGACAAGTGCCAGGTAGTGATTCCCATACACGCCTTTTCTTTCAAGTTGGTCGAGCATGTCTTCTTTTATTTTTTTCTTTGAGACCCTGGCCATATCCGCACCCCCCTCATATAAGATCCTAGGTTGTTTATCTTGTCCTAATCGCCGC
>ERZ1673962.1579-NODE-1579-length-10270-cov-4.088302_pt1 | contig 10270 bp, 8 predicted proteins | sample MGYA00580188_ERZ1673962 | MGnify/ENA primary metagenome ERZ1673962 (study PRJEB41334, sample SAMN05608104) | rock metagenome | biome: terrestrial subsurface; feature: shale formation; material: shale | place: USA: Pennsylvania ... | reverse complement strand
TCGACTACCCCGAGCCTGTGCACAAGGAGCGGGAGAAGGAAACGGTCAAGAAAAAAAATGGGGACGATTCACATCGAGAACCGCCAAAAGAATCAAAAGATAATGGCGGAAACACTGGAAAAGGTAGCACAGAGGATCTTAAACGACTCGGGATGTCCTGACGCCGAATTATCCCTGGTGATTGTCGACGATGTCGAAATACAGCAGATCAACCGCGATTATCTGCAGCGCGACAAGCCTACCAACGTTATTTCCTTTGCCATGCAGGAAGGCGAAGATGCCGGATTGCATCCCGGCCTGCTCGGCGATGTGATCATTTCCGCCGATACCGCCGCCAGGGATGCCCGCGAGGCCGAGCTGCCCTTTGAAAGCGAGCTGTATTTTCTGTTGCTGCACGGCATTCTGCATCTGCTCGGCTACGACCATGAGCGCGGTACCGAAGAAGAAGCACAGCTTATGGAAGCCCGGGAGGCCGAACTTTTCGCCCGGATTCGCGAAGAATTTCTCTGAGATCGATGGGTGGCATGAAATCGGACAGAAAGATACATTTCAGTTTTAACTGCGCCATCGAGGGGTTTCTCTGGGCGGTACGTACCCAGCGGCATATGCGGTATCATTGTATGACAGCCGTCGGGGTAGTGCTGGCCGGCTTGATCTTCAGGGTCTCCGCCCTGGAATTTATCCTGTTGGTTTTCGCCATCGTTATGGTTCTGTTCGCCGAACTTATCAATACGGCTTGCGAGGCTCTGGTCGATCTGGTTTCGCCGGATTTTCATCCTCTGGCGCGCCGGGTCAAGGATGTAGCCGCCGGGGCCGTGCTGCTGGTAAGTGTCGGTGCCGCCATCATGGGGTACTTGATCCTTTCCGGTTATGTGTTCGCACCCGCTGGCGACGTGGAGGCTTCCTCCCTGTCGGAGGTTCCGCCCGGCGAGCTGGCAGTTTTCAGCCTTTTGACGGTCATCCTTCTGGTGGTTCTGCTAAAGGCCTGGGCCGGTCGCGGAACCCCCCTGGAAGGCGGGATGCCCAGCGGTCATACGGCATTCGCTTTTTCCATTGCAACGTCGGTGGCTTTATCTCCTGTCGGTTCGGTGGTGGCACTGCTGGCCCTGGCCCTGGCGGTGATGATAGCGCATAGCCGCGTCTACATGGGGATTCACAGTGTACAGGAAGTTCTTGCCGGTGCCGTGGTCGGTGTCGGGGTCACCTGGATATTGCATCTTTGTTTCGGATAAGCTTCGCGGGTGGCTGACGGCTGGTTGACTTTATTCTGGAGGTAAGGATTGGACGACGATAGTACAGGCAACAAGTCCGTTTTCTGGCGTCGTTTCAGCGAGGCCTTGTTGCCGGGGCGCAGGCGCGTTCGCAGCGAAGAGGAACTGCAGGCGGTGATCGATGCTTCCGAAGAGGAAGGCATCATCAACGAAGAAGAAGGTGAAATGCTGCATTCCATTTTCGAGTTCGGCGAAACCATTGTCCGCGAAATTATGGTTCCCCGGACCGATATGCGTTGCTGCAGCCTTGACGATACGGTGGAAAAGGTGCTGCATGCCATCATCGATTCGGGGCATTCGCGCATACCCATCTACAAAGGGACCACGGATCGCATTGTCGGTCTGGTTTATGCCAAAGACCTTCTCAAACACTGGGGAAAACCGCCGGCGGAAATCGAGCTTGCCGGCATCATGCGGGAACCCTACTTCGTCCCTGAAACAAAGAAAATCGAGGAGTTGTTCAAGGAATTTCGCAACAGGCGCATGCACATGGCCATCGCCATTGATGAATATGGCGGAACCTCCGGTCTGATTACTATCGAGGATCTTATCGAGGAAATCGTCGGTGATATCCAGGACGAGTATGATCTGGAAGAGGATTGGCTGTTACCTCAGGAAGACGGCAGCATGCTGGTCGACTGTCGACTCAACATCGATGATTTTGAGGATTTTTTTTCCGTGACTATCCCCCGCGAGCGTTTCGACACGGTCGGAGGTTGGCTGTTTCACCTGCTTGGCCGGGTCCCTCTCAAGGGTGAGGAACTTAAGACCCAGGGATTGTCGATGACTGTCGAAAAATGCGATGATCGTAAAATCCACACGGTACGGGTCAGTCGCGACGTCGGCGTGGAAGAGTCAAACGAATCATGAAGTTGCATCTGCCCGAATCCGATCTGTGCTGGGCACTGGCCTCAGGTTTGCTGCTGGCTTTATCCTTTCCGCGCCCCGATATGGGAGCGGTAGCCTGGTTCGGCCTGGTTCCGCTGCTGCTGGTTTGCAAACGGAGACCTTTTGCCGCCGGCTTTGCGGCCGGCGTCGGTTTCTTCGGTCTGGTGCTGTATTGGCTGAATATCGTTATGACCAGTTACGGTCATCTGCATCCGGTGCTGTCGGTTGCCGCCTATCTCATGCTGGTAGGGTATCTGGCGACTTTTTTCGGAGTCGCCACCTGGGCGGCGCGGCGCCTTGAGGAGCGGGCCGGTCTTTCCCTGGCTCTGACCCTGCCGATATTGTGGGTGGCTCTCGAGTTTTTGAGATCCTTTTTCCTGACCGGCTTTCCCTGGGCCACGCTGGGATATTCCCAGCAGAGTCTTCTGACCCTGATTCAATCCGCCGATCTGTTCGGCCCTTACGGCCTCAGCTATCTGCTGGTTCTTTCCAATGCCACCCTGGCTCTGCTGGTAAAGTATTTTGTCCGGCGAAAAGCCGGCTCGTTCCCCTTTTGGGCGCTAGCCGTTACCTCGGCCCTGGTCGCCGGGAACTACGGTTACGGTCACTATCGTCTGTCGCAACATCCCGACCGGCGTCAGCATACTCTTGACCTTGTTCTCGCGCAGGGCAACATCGACCAGTCGCTGAAGTGGGATTCCGCTTATCAGTGGCAGACCATCGATATCTACAAACGCCTGTCTCTGCTGAAACAGGATCAGCCACCGGATATGATCGTATGGCCCGAAAGCGCCGTGCCGTTTTTCTTTCAGGAACCCGGTGTTCTTTCCGAGCAGGTGCGACAGATCGCAGCCCGCCAAGGGGCCTGGCTGCTGTTCGGCAGCCCGGCTTATGAAGATGTCAATCGCCGGCGCTACTACCTGAACAGCGCCTTTCTTTTGTCTCCCCAAGGCGAGAATCTGGGGCGTAGCGATAAAATCCATCTGGTTCCCTTTGGTGAATATGTACCCCTGAAGAAGTTTTTGCCCTTCATCGACAAGCTGGTAGTTGGGATCGGCGATTTCAGTCCGGGCACCGTAAGTCCTTTGCCTATGAACGGACACCGAATCGGCGTGTTGGTCTGTTTCGAGGGAATTTTCCCCGAACTGGCGCGCGACTATGTCAGGGGGGGCAGCGATCTGCTGGTGAACATCACCAACGATGCCTGGTTCGGACGCTCTTCAGCTCCCTACCAGCATCTGGCCATGAGCCGTTTTCGGGCTGTCGAAAACCGCATCTGGCTGGCACGTGCCGCCAATACCGGCATCTCCGCGCTGATAGCGCCCTCCGGCAGGATTACCGCCCGGACCTCTTTATTTGAGCAGGCGGCCTTGAACGGCACCGTCGGATTGGGCGCTGCGCCCACGCTTTACAACCGACTGGGCGATGTGTTTCCAGCCATTTGCGGCCTGGTGAGTCTGGTATGGCTTTTCCTTGTCTGGCGGCGGGGTAGAAGGTAAAAGTCTTGAGGCACAAGGCACAAGGCACAAGGCACAAGGCACAAGACACAAGACACAAGACATCCAGCACCCAGTTCTCAGCACTCAGACCCCAACCCTTCCGTTTGACAATCCTTTTTGAGCGGGGAAAATTAAAAGAGAGTTCATGTCGTTGCGCTTGATCGTTTCCATTCAGGAAAGGAGGTTGAGCTGATGCTTGATGTTTTCTCCATTGCCGATGAACTCGGTCCCGCCAAAATTATTCACATTCATGAACCTACCATAGGACTGAAGGCCGTGCTGGTGGTTGACAATGTCTCCACCGGTCCGGCTATCGGAGGCTTGCGCATGGCACCCGATGTCAGCACCGAGGAGTGTTTTCGACTGGCGAGAGCCATGACCCTGAAAAATGCGGTCGCGGGACTCGCCCATGGTGGCGGCAAGTCGGTTCTGTTCGGCGACCCGAAAATGCCGGTTGAAAAAAAGGAACGTTTGATCCGTGCCATGGCCTGCGCTTTGCGCAACTGCCATGATTACATTTTCGGGCCCGATATGGGTACGGACGAAACCTGCATGGCCTGGGTCAAGGATGAGATCGACCGAGCCGTGGGGCTGCCCGAGGCCATCGGCGGAATCCCCCTTGACAAGATCGGCGCCACCGGGTGGGGGGTGCGCCATGCCGTAGAAGTAGCCGCGCCCGTCGCAGGTTTTCCCCTCTCTGGTGCCAGGATCGTGGTTCAGGGGTTCGGAGCCGTAGGGCAGCATGCCGCCCGATTCCTTGGCGAACAGGGTACGATACTGGTCGGGGCCGCCGATTCCAAGGGAACCCTATATGATCCGGAAGGGATCGACGTCGGTAAATTGATGGAACTGAAGAATGCAGGCAAGAGCGTTCTCGATTACGCCGGGGGACAGAAACTCGACCGGGATGCCGTCATCGGTCTGGAATGCGAAGTCTGGATTCCCGCGGCGCGGCCCGATGTGATTACCGAGGCCAACGTCGACCGTCTGCGCACCCGTCTGGTCGCTCAAGGCGCCAACATTCCCATGACCCCGGCGGCGGAAAAGACCCTGCATGAGCGGGGTGTTTTGTGTCTGCCCGATTTTATTGCCAACGCCGGAGGGGTGATCTGCGGCGCTATGGAATATCACGGTGGCTGGAAAGGGCTGGTTTTCGACGTGGTGGAAGACAAAATCCGCGCCAACACCGAGGAAATGCTGCGCCGCGTAAAAAGGGAGGACCGGTTGCCGCGGGATATCGCCATCGATATGGCGCTGGCGGCTCTGCGCAAAGCCATGGCGACCCGCCGTTGGACAATCTACTGAAACGGCAAGTAAAGTCTGGATTTACCGCAGAGCACGCCGAGAGCGCAGAGAAAAGCTATGATCAAAGACTTTTGTAAGATGATCAATGGCTTATGAAGGCGGGCCGGATAGAGATGTCGGTAGTTGTTTCCCTCCGTATTCTCTTTGCTCTGCGGTAAATTGTTCTAATTCCTTAAACGCAGGTTCCGAACAACGCAATATCAGGGAAAGAAGCAGCCATGTACCGAATCCGTTTTCACGGCCGCGGCGGTCAGGGTATCAAGACGGCCAGTCGCATCCTCGGCACGGCCTTGTTCCTCGAGGGATTCGAGGTGCAGGATGCTCCCCGTTACGGTGCTGAGCGGCGGGGGGCGCCGATTTTCGCCTATGTGCGGGCGGACGACGCTCCGATTCACGAGCGGGGTGTCATTCATCGACCCGACCTGGTGGTGGTGGCTGACGATACGCTGCTGACGATAACCCCCGCCCAGGTTCTGGAAGGGATAGCCTCTGCCAGCGTAGTGCTGATCTATTCCGTCAGGTCGGAATCCTGGTGGCGGCAGCAATTCCCGCAGATCGGACAGATGGTTGTGCTAAGACCTGATCGGGGCACGGGCGTCGGCCTGCCCGCGGGGATATTCTGTGCCGGGGCCGCGGCCGCATTGCTCGGCACGGTTTCCAGAGAGGCACTGGTAAAGGCGGTTGAGGAGGAACTGGCAGCTCACGATTCCGCGTTGGTGGAATCAAATCGGCAGGCTGTTCTGGCGGCTTATGAGGCGGTTTCGGTGTCGCATGGAATGGTTCATTCCGGCGTGCCGCAGCCGGTGGCGAAGACGGCAGCACCGGCATGGATCGATGTGTCCCGGGATGCGGTGGACATTGCGGCACCGGTGATTCATGCCGGTACCACCAGCCGCCTGGTCAAAACCGGTCTGTGGCGCACTCGAAGGCCGGTTATCGACAAGGAAAAATGTCGTCGCTGTCTGCAATGCTGCGCCTGGTGTCCGGAAGGTGGCATTCTGGTCGGAGAAGACGGCTTTCCGATGATCGATTACGAACACTGCAAGGGTTGCCTGGTATGTGTCGCTCAGTGCCCCTTTAAGGCGATAAGGGCTATACCCGAAGCACAGGCCAAGGAGGAGCGGGATGCGCAAGCTTCTGACCGGCAATAGCGCCGCGGCCTGGGGAGCACGGCTGGCGGAGGTCGATTATCTGCCGGTGTTTCCCATTACACCTCAGACCGAAATTATTGAAACTTTGGCCGAATGGGTCGATCGCAGCGAACTCGATGCACGGCTGACGACCCTGGAATCGGAACATTCCATGGTGACGGCCGCGGGCGCGGCTGCGGCAACGGGGGTGCGAGTGTTTACCGCCACCTCCAGCCAGGGTTTGTTGTATGCCATGGAAATGCTCTACAACCTTGCCGGATGGCGCACGCCGCTGGTGCTGGTCAATGTTTCCCGAGGCCTGTCGGCACCGATTACCCTGGAGCCGGACCACAACGATGTGTTGGCGGCCCGGGACAGCGGTTTCCTGCAATTGCACTGCGCCACCTGCCAGGAAGTGCTCGACGGTGTATTGCTCGGCTACCGCCTGGCAGAGGATATGAGAGTGCGGCTTCCGGTGCTGGTCAACCTGGACGGTTTTTATCTTTCCTTCACCCGCGAACCGGTGATTATCCCCACGCAGGATCAGGTACGTGCTTTTTTGCCGCCCTTCGATCCGGGCCGCAACAGATTCCGAGGCGGGGAGCCGGTCAGTCAGGCGGTGGCCGTACTGGGCGGCGGCACCTATTCGTATTTTCGTTATCAGGCACACCTTGCGGCCCTGGAAGCCAAAAAGGTTTTTCAGGAAATCAGTGCGGATTTCAAGACCCATTTCGGTCGCGCCTTCGATGCGATTGAAACCTATCGCTGCGAGGATGCGGATATCCTGTTCGTCATGATGGGGTCTTTTGCCACCAAGGCTCGCGAGGCTGTCGACCGCCTGCGTGATGACGGGCGGAAGGTCGGTTTGTTGCGCCCGCGTCTGTTGCGTCCTTTTCCTTCGCAGGCCTTTGTCCGCTTGCTTTCGGGGCGTGCGGGGGTGGCGGTAATCGATCAGAATCTAAGTACCGGTCTGGGCGGAGTCCTGTACACCGAACTTGCTGCGGCCCTTTATCCGCTGCAGCGGCGACCGGTCTTGGTCAGTTATGTCGGAGGTCTGGGGGGACGAGACATCACGGCGGGTGAGTTTTACGCCATGGTCGAGGAGGTACGCCAGGCCGTGACAACGGGCCGGGTTCCTCCGCCGCGGTTGCTGTTTACCGAATCGGAGATGCAGTCTGTCCGTGGTTTGCAGCGCATTGCCGGTGGAAAGGGGCGAGACGCATGAGTGAGCAGGATGTCGCCAGAACCGGGAAGAAACGACGCCAGAGTCCGCTGGGTGCCGGTACGCCTATGTGCGCCGGCTGCGGAGGGCTGCAGGCCTTGCACCAGATCTACGATCTTGTCGGTGACAAGACCGTCTTCGTCAATGCCGCCGGCTGCATGACTTTGCTGTCTATCTACCCATTCACGCCCTTTCCCGGCTCCTGGCTGTACACGGCCATGGCCTGCGCACCTGCCGGTGCCCAGGGGGTGCGGGATGCCCTCGATGTGCTGTTGTCCAAAGGGCGTATCCGACCGGAACAGGATCAGTTGCCGGTGGTGTTGACGGGAGACGGATCGGCCTACGGCATGGGGCTGTCCGCCACCTCGGCTGCCATCGACCGGGGCCTCGATTTTCTCTATATCTGCTACGACAACGAAGGCTATGGCAATACCGGTCACCAGTATTCGGCGGCCACGCCGACCGGGGCACGCACCGCGACCAGCCGGGTGGATGGTTACAGTGGCGTCAAAAAGGATCTGTTCACCATCTGGAGTGCTCATCGACCGGCCTATGTCGCCACCGCCATCGGTACCGAACCGGCCGACCTGGCGCGCAAGGTGAAAAAGGCCTTGAGTCTGCGCGGACCACGCCTGCTGCTGGTGCTGGCTCCGTGTCCGACAGGATGGGGATTTGAGCCTGCACGCATGGTCGAAATCGGTAAACTGGCCGTTCGGACCGGCATCTGGCCTCTGAAGGAGTACAGTGACGGTATAGTGCGACATACCATGGTACCGTCCAAAAGGGTGGCTGTAGAGGATTATCTGCACTTGCAAGGTCGGTTTCGGCACCTGTTTGTACCAGTGCGGAATGATGACAAGCTGGCGGCATTGCAACTGCAGGTGGATGATTATTGGAGCCATATCGACTGAGACCTTTATTCCGGAGCGCCCCGCGGTTTGAAAAGCCGATCCTTCAAAACCGGCCCTGTATGACGAGGTAGTGTCTATTCGGAAATTCCGGATGGACACAGCGTGGTTTTGATAGGGGAGATGCGGGGGCCTCGTGTTCCTTCCTGAATCGGAGGCATCATGGGCAAGGCATGCAGCAGTTATTACCATTGCGGGGGATTGGAGCCGTTAAAAGGTGAAACCATTCCGGAGCATTTTTCCGGGGTTGTGCGGCGCTTTTCCGCCAGAGAGGCTATTGTTTCGCTTCATCAGAAAAGACGCCTGACGTATGACGGACTGGCAAGCGCCTCCGATCGACTGGCCAAGGGATTGCTCGGTATGGGATACCGGCGGGGCGATCGTATCGGGGTCTGGGCGACCAACAGCATCGAGTGGCTGCTGTTGCAGCTGGCCACGGCGCGTATCGGAGTTGCCCTTGTGGCGATCAATCCCGGTTATCGACAGCAGGAGATCGCCTATGCCCTGCAACATTCGGAAGTGCACGGGCTGTTCTTTATCCCCGCATTTCGTTCCAGTGATTACGTCGGCATGCTGAGTGCCGTACTTCCCCAGCTGCAAAAGGATGCCTTTCCACTCGTGGATTCCGATTTTCCCCACCTGCGGCAGGTCGTGCTGTTCGACCCGAAAGATGCCGAATCGACAGAGAAGCCGTTGCCGGGCCTGACCGTCTGGCAGGAGGTGTTGGCGGCGGGGGAGGGGGTGTCGATGGCCGAACTCGATGCGGTGACCGACACTCTGGATCGGGACGACACCATCGCCCTGCTGTATACCTCCGGCTCCATGGGGTTTCCCAAAACCGCAGTACTGTCGCATCACAATATTCTCAACAATGCCTGGTTCACCGCCCGACGCATGGCCTTTAACGAGATGGATCGACTCTGTGCCCCGGTGCCTTTCTATCACTGCTTCGGCATGGTGCTGGCCAATCTTGTCTGCATGGCGGTCGGGGCCTGCGTGGTGTTACCGGAAGAATATTTCGATCCCCTGGCGACTTTGCAGGCCATCGAAGCTGAAGGGTGTACGGCCTTGTACGGTGTGCCGACCATGTTTCTGGCTCAGCTGGAACATCCCCGGTGCGGCAGTTTCGATCTGACCAGCCTGCGCACCGGCATTATGGGAGGCGCGCCTTGTCCTCCGGCTCTGGTGCGACGGGTCATGGACGAGTTGCATTGTCCGGAGATTCTGATCGGTTACGGTATGACCGAAGCTTCGCCCCTGACCCATCTGACTGCACCGGAGGACTCTCTGCATATCCGGTTGGAAACCGTCGGCCGCAATCTGCCTCATCAGGAGGTCAAGCTGATCGATCCGGACAGCGGAGCTACCGTGCCTGTGGGGGGGTCGGGCGAGGTCTGTTTTCGCGGTTACCACGTCGCCAAGGGGTATTACGGCGATCCGGAGGCTACGGCTGAAGGCATCGATGCGGACGGCTGGCTGCATTCCGGCGATCTCGGCATCATGGATGCCGACGGTTATGTATGCATTACCGGCCGGCGCAAGGAAATCATCATTCGCGGCGGGGAGAATATCTGTCCCTGGCAGATCGAACAGCATCTTCTCGATCACCCCAAGGTGGCGGAGGTCGCGGTATTCGGTCTGCCGGATGAATTTTATGGGGAACAGATCATGGCCTGGGTGCGGTTGGAGAACGGTCAACAGGTCGATGAGGCGGAACTTCGGGATTTCTGCAAAACCGGTCTGGCCCATTTCAAGGTACCGCGCTACATCTGGATCGTGGAGGAGTTTCCCAAGACCGGCAGCGGCAAATTACATAAACCCCGTATGCGGGAGATGGCGCTGGAACGTTTGAAAAAAGAAAGGGATTGAAGGAGCTCGGTAAATTGCAGCGCAGATATGAATCCGATTGGTCGTTCTTAGCCCTGTTCGTCGTCTTTTTCGCGGATTTCCACCCGGCGAATTTTGCCGCTGATGGTTTTTGGCAATTCCGGCACGAACTCGATAATGCGCGGGTATTTGTAGGGCGCCGTGACGTTTTTGACGTGGT
>ERZ1673962.1578-NODE-1578-length-10274-cov-5.280752_pt1 | contig 10274 bp, 6 predicted proteins | sample MGYA00580188_ERZ1673962 | MGnify/ENA primary metagenome ERZ1673962 (study PRJEB41334, sample SAMN05608104) | rock metagenome | biome: terrestrial subsurface; feature: shale formation; material: shale | place: USA: Pennsylvania ... | reverse complement strand
CGCAGTGGCATATCTTATTCGGTAAATATTGCTCAACCGAGGCACTGTCTTCAACAGGGTGAAGCAGTCGGCGATGGCCTTTATGACCTGGTTGAGCTCCTTGCTTTTTTCCAGATTTCTTCCGATTTGGCGAAGTATTCTTAGCTTTATTATGCAGGGGTTGTTGAGATGATGGCACAGAAGAGTTTCGACTATTTTGATTTAGTCGGTCTTCAAGCTCTGCCAGCTTATTCCATAAAAAGTGGATGATGTCTTTCGCCTCTTCAGGCGAATCGAAATCTGGCGGTGGAGGTAATGTTTTCTTATTCATACCTCCAGATTGCCACCACAAAAAGATCACTCAAGTTGGATGTGGGATCAAGTTAACTCAGTCACATAAATTTGCTGTCAATAGCTCCTGGGTGAATAGTTACCTTTTCTTTACGTGTCCTTTCTGTATGACGTGCGTGAAAGCCATCACAGTCCATATTCGTATGTCTCTGTAATATCAGACCAATCTATCGCTAGTATTGAAACGGTATGGCATGCTTTCAATCGAAGACACTAAAACCAAATGGGCGTTTTTCCAGAAACACCATTGGGTATCTCCAGAATTTTCCCGCACTCCCGTACTTGAGTCGTGGGAGCGTTGCATAAAGCAATGCAGTCCTTACACCTGGTCAAAGCCACATATTGCCTCTGGATTTACCTTCTCATCTCTGATGAAACGCAACGAGCACCTCATCGAATGCGCCACTACCGTACTTGAAGACACTTACGACATGCTAGGAGACGAAGACCTGCTATTGATGGTAACTGACGGCAACGGCTGCGTTCTTTCCGTTGTGGGACATCACTCTATGCAGCAAGAGATGCAGGCGCTCGGCATTAAACAAGGCTGTTTTCTATCTGAAGGAAAAATTGGCACAAATGCGGTCAATCTCTGTATTAGTACTCATATCCCGAGTGAAGTTTTCGCAGCAGAACATTTCAATCGCCACTTACATTCTTATGCCTCTGTAGCAGCACCTGTTTTCGACCAATTTGGCAAGTTACGCGGCACAACATGCCTTCTCAAAAAAGCAGAGAGCTATAAGAAAGAAAACTTAGTCATCATCGCGTCGAGCGCGAAAGAAGTCAGTTTGCAAATCCATATTCAGTCGGAACAAGAAAACATTAACCGCCTCACTTGTGCGCACAACGCAACGTTAGAATGCATGGATGATGGCCTTCTGGCCTGGGATGAAGAAAGCCGTATTACCATGGTAAATCATCAATCAGAGCGTTTGTTAAACATTGAAGCCAGTCAGGTTTTGGATAAAGAAGTCTTTTCTGTTTTACGTTTCCCGCCGAATGTCCTCAATAGTCTTGAGTCGGGTGCAAGCATCAACCGCAAGCTCACAACGGTAGAGGTTCGTGGCGAGTTTGTTGAAGCGATCATTACCTTGCGTCCACTCAACGACGGCACGCACTTATTGTTTTTGCACCCCATCGATAAAATTCGCGAACTTGCTCAACAACAAATAGGTGGCAGTGCGCGCTATACATTCAGCACTTTGCCTGTTATTTCACGAAAAATGAAGCACGTCATTACCGTGGCAAAACGGGCCATAAAGTCCAAATCACCGATTCTAATTACAGGTGAAGAAGGTGTAGGAAAAGCCACTCTCGCCATGGCGATTCATAACGAAAGCACCTACAAAGAAGGGCCGTTCATTACGCTCAACTGCCGCTCCATCAATACAGAGCAACTGGTCAAAGAAACCCTGGGATACGACGAGGGGCAAGGCATGCCCTCTAAGTTTGAACTCGCCCATGGCGGCACGCTCTTTTTGGAAAAGGTGGAATATCTGTCACCCGATTTACAAGCCGTGCTACTTAAGTTGTTAAAAACTGGGCTCGTCAGCCGCAGCGACAGTTTGCGATTGATCCCCGTAGACTTTCAACTTATTACGAGCACCGCTTCAGAGATCAGCGAGTATGTCACTCAGCGCTCATTTGGTCGGCAACTTTATTATGAAATCTCCTCGAACGAACTGCATATTCCGCCACTACGAAAGCGTAAAGAAGACATTGAATTTCTCGTCCAGCAGCTTATCAGCCATTATGAACGCCGCCACAATGTGACGATCTCGATAGAGGCAGTCGCACTGGAAGCGTTGATGAATTTTCGTTGGTCAGGCAACAACTCTGAATTAAGAAACCGAACTGAGCGAATTTTGCTGAACCGCAGTTCCAACTTAATCAAGCTGAACGATATTCCTGAAGACATTAAACTGAATTCTCGCCATACCGCAGAAAATACGCCAGTAATCACGTTAGAAGAAGCCGAGAGAAGAGCTATCGTTCAGGCTTGGAATCAGTGTGATGGCAAAATGCATGATATGGCTCAAGCATTGCAAATTGGCCGCACGACCTTATGGAGAAAAATTAATAAGTTTGGGCTGCAGGAGCAAATGAAGCTGTATTAAGCCAAGAAGTGGCGTTCCTACAAAAGTAAAACCGGCGTAAGCACGCCGGTATACATGTACTAACGATAAAGGTATCGATTAAACATCGACAGACAACTGACGAATCTGCGCTTTTAGTCCCGGTAGCAGACTCGAACTGGCGCTGAATTTTCGTAACCCAACACGAAGTAATGTTTCTGTGGCATTTGGATCACCAGCCATCTCACCGCACATACTGACCGGTATGCCCGCGCGATCGCCTGCTGCACAAGTGAGTTCAATGGCTTTTAGTACCGATGGTTCAAAGTAGTTCACCAATTCAGCAACGGCAGCGTTGCCTCGATCGGCTGCCATAACATATTGAGTCAAATCATTGGTGCCAATAGAGAAAAAGTCGACTTCTTGTGCTAACGCATCTGCATTTAATACCGCGGCGGGTACCTCAATCATAATACCGACAGGCAAATGAGTCGCATCCAAGCCGAGTTGGTTTGCTTGATGTGCCAACAGCGCTTTTACTTTTCTCACTTCTTCAACCTGAGCCACCATCGGTATCATCAATTGAATATTCGGTTGCTCGTGAAAGGCTCTCAGAATGGCTCGAAGTTGGGCGGTAAACAATGACTCATGTTGAAGGCACAACCGCACCCCTCTCAGACCTAAAAATGGATTATCTTCCGCTGGCATAGGGTAAGCGACTAAAGGCTTATCACCGCCAACATCTAGACTACGAATCGTAAGTGGCTTATCACCAAGTGCGGCGGCAATATCACGATACACTTGGTATTGCGCTTCCTCAGTCGGCAACTCATCACTGTTTTGAAATAGAAACTCAGTCCGGAATAGACCAACGCCCTCAGCTCCTGATGTTAGTGCATCATCAATATCTTTCGGTCCACCAATATTGGCGAATACTGGAATATGGACACCATCACAGGTGACTGCGGCTTGCTGAGCACTCGCTAGTGCACTTTGTCGGGAGTTTTGCCACTCAATTTGCTGAGCTTCTAATTCCTGCTGTACGGCATCTGAAGGAGAGAACCATAAATGCCCTCGAAAGCCATCAATAGTCACCACTTGACCAGCACGCACAGCATCAAGGCAGCCCTGAGCTTTAACGATGGCAGGAATCCCCATCGCACGAGCAAGAATCGCACTGTGAGAGGTTTTCCCTCCCTCACTCAAACAGATACCAAGCACTTTCGATTTATCAAGCCCGGCCACATCAGAAGGCATCAGATCGCGGGCCAACAAAATACTCGGTTCCTTAATGTCGATGGCATTAGGCGTTACACCTGTCATTTCAACCATAACCTGGCGTGCGATATCATGCACATCAGCTTCGCGTTCCCGCATGTACTGGCTTTCAGCCTGGCGAAACTCGTCGGCTAACGTTTGCAGTGATTCTATCCAAGCTTGCTCGGCTATCATGCCCGTTTGAATTCGCGACTCGACCGATGCCCATAATTCTGGGTCACTGAGCATCATGCTATGAGCAGAAAATATTTCCCCTTTCGGCTGCTTCGCTTGCTCCTGCAAATGTTGAACAACCACGCCTATCGCATGCTTAACCCGTTCAATTTCATCTTGTTCACTTTGGAAATCACGTTCAGGCACAACTGGCATTTCATGAGTAAAAAGGACAACTGGAGCAGTAGCGATACCGTCATTGACTCGAAGACCAACAACAGCACCTTCAATCTGATTAGGAACCATGTCATCGAGCAAAGTATCCGTGCTCTCTTCAGATTCGATAATGCCTTGCTCAACCGCCTCTTTTTCTCCGAAGTGCTCACTAGCTAAGGCTTCAAATTCCTTGATTGCTTCACTGGATTGAGAGCCGAGTGCGCACAGCGTGATCGTCTCTTGGCTACGAACGCCAAGTTTCGCAATGCTGTTTAAGCTTTTCGCGTTTACACGGCGCTCGCCTTTTTTCAACCATAATTGGCAGTCAAAAGGCGCGAGTGCACCAACAATGGCCGCAGCGGGACGAGCATGTAATCCATTCGGATTTTGCACTACCCAATCAAATGTCCGTTCTTGCTCAAAGTTCTCTGATACTGGCGCTATCTCAGCGGATGTTAGTGGCTGATCACCAAGGTGCTCCCGTTTTACGCTTAACGCATTCTGTGCCTCTTCGACTACCGTCGATAAAGGTAGCCCGGCAGCAGCAGCCACCGACGCCGCCATGGTCCCTTCAACAATGGGGGCCGAGATAAGGGTGACATTTTCCCTCACATGATCATCAATCAGATCCAGAGCCATTTCCGTGCTAAGCAACGCGCTGCCAAGATCCATCAACACAACAACCCCTTGTTGATCATGTACCTGCTCAATCGCTTCCATCACGGCTATGGCATCGGTTCCGATCGGGTTCTCTGGATCATCAATCCCAGCCGCAATCGCAAGCTTGGCTTTGCCTTGCGTCATTTGGGTGGCAAGTTCGGCCACCCCTTCTGCAAGGCGACGACTATGAGATACAACTACAATTCCCACCATCTTAATTACCTGCTATTGCCTGCTGTAGTGCTTTAATCATTAACAAAGAAGAGGTTGCGCCGGGGTCTTGGTGACCAATACTACGTTCACCTAAATAGCTTGCTCGCCCTTTTTTCGCCAACATTTCAATCGTGGCAACCGCGTTCGTTTCTGCTAGCTCAACCATTTCATTCAATAAATGGTCAGCGCTCATGCCATTTTCTAACGACGCCTTCACGCTAACTAAAACGGGTAACCAAACATCACACATGGTTTTATCACCCAGTTCCGCTTTACCACGAGACACCACGCCATCCACACCGCTTTTTAGTGCATCAACCAACTCTTCAAACGTTAGTTGCTCTCGAGTTCCGACAGCGGCAGCCGTGCGAATAAACAGCGTGCCATACAGCGGGCCACTTGCCCCACCGACACTAGAAAGCAAGGTCATGCCCGTATTCTTGAGAATGCTGCCGATATTTTGGTCCGCAAATTGCGGCAGTTTTTCCGCGACTTTTTTAAAGCCTCGGTTCATATTGAGACCATGGTCTGCGTCACCAATATCACGATCAAGGTCGGTCAGAAAATCTTGATTCTCTTGATACGTTTTTGCACATAGCTCTAACCAGTGAACGATATGTTGTTTTTCAATTTGCATGTTTGCTCCCCCCTGTTACCACTTGATCGCGGCCGTATCGACAGGAGCATCAAACAGCTCCAACATCTCTTTATCTGCTTTCAGCAACGTAATTGAAACGCCTTCCATATCGAGTGACGTACAGAAGTTACCAACCATATTACGCACGATACGGAACCCCGCTTGCTCGCAGTTATGAGCAAGACGGCGGTACACCCCGTAAAGCTCTGAAGTTGGCGTACCACCCATACCATTCACCATCACAATGTAGTCGTGTTCAGCAGCAAAAGGCTCAATGCTGGATTCCACTTCACCCCATTCACCTTCGTCACGATTCCAAATACGCAAAGTGCGCTGATAAGGTGTGTTTTCAGCAACTTCAGCAAACATTTCATCCACTAACGTATCGACATCGGTGTATTTCACTCGCTTGATACCTGGTTCACCATGGATACCAACACCAAACTCCACTTCATCATCTTCCAGAACAAAAGATGGTTTACCCGCCGCTGGCACAACACAAGCATTAAGCGCCACGCCAAATGAGCGACAGTGATTATTAACGCGACGAGCCAGAGCTTCACATTGCTCCAACGAATAACCTTTGTTCGCGGCAGCCCCAACTAACTTCTCAACCAATACCGTTCCAGCAACGCCACGGCGACCAGCGGTATACAAGCTGTCTTTGACCGCAACATCGTCATCCACCAACACCGACCCAACTTTGATGCCATCGGTATGAAGCAGCTCCACGGCCGTTTCAAAATTCAATACGTCGCCGGTGTAGTTTTTAATGATAAATAGCACGCCTTCTCCAGTATTCACTTGGTTGCCACATTCGTACATTTGATCAGGCGTAGGTGAAGTAAATACCTCACCAGGGCAGGCGCCTGTCAGCATGCCTTTACCAATAAAACCTGCGTGCAAAGGTTCATGACCACAGCCACCACCAGAAACCAATGCCACTTGCCCCGGCGTTTCCTCATGCCACATGTAATGAGGCTCGTAGTTGGCTTTTAGCTCAGGGCGGGACAATGCCAGGCCTTCCATTTGCTGCAATACAACATCATCGACTTGGTTAATTAACTTTTTCATCGTTCTATCTCATTCCATTTATATTTTTATGTAGGGTATGAATTCATCTTAAACAGAGAAAAAACGTGCTCAACAAAAATCAATCCGTTTCATATTGAAACAACGACTTCGGTATTTTTGTTTCAATATGAAACGAAAAACGACGAATTCGCTTGAATAGTGATCGGCGCCATAAAGCATACTAATGCTTATTACTTCTGACAGTCGGTTTGACACCGAGGTCATAAAAGCATGGAACAAAACCAGAGATATCCTTCACCACTTACCTCACCAAACCTAATATAAACCTTATCGCTACAATGGATTTTCATTGCAGTCCAAAACACACATAAAAAAGGTTAAAGGTTTGAATTATGGACAAAATTATTATCAGCCCAAGCAAATACGTCCAAGGTGAACAAGTACTTACATCTATCGCTCACTATGTGAAAACATTAGGTGAACGTCCGTTAGTCATTGCCGATGAGTTCGTGACTAACCTGGTTGGTGATGACGTCAAACAAAGCTTTGCTGACGAAAAGCTTCTACTCACTATGAACATTTTTGGTGGCGAATGTTCACGCGTTGAGATTGAACGCATAACGGACATTTGTGCCACTCAAAAACACGATGTCATTGTCGGTATTGGTGGCGGTAAAACCTTAGATACAGCTAAGGCCGTTGCGTTTTACACCAAAATTCCTGTCGTGGTGGTTCCTACGATTGCCTCGACTGATGCGCCAACCTCTGCTCTTGCGGTGATATACACACCTGAAGGTGAGTTTGCAGAATATTTGATGATCCCTAAAAATCCAGACATGGTCATCATGGATACATCAGTCATCGCCAAAGCCCCTGTTCGCCTACTGGTATCGGGGATGGGCGATGCGCTCTCCACCTACTTTGAAGCTCGTGCCAACATGACCTCTGGTAAGGCAACAATGGCAGGTGGTTTAGCGACGCGTTCAGCGCAAGCTCTTGCGAAGCTCTGTTATGAAACCTTGCTTGAAGATGGTGTAAAAGCAAAAGCTGCGGTAGAAAATGGTGTGAGCACCAAAGCGGTAGAAAATATTATTGAAGCCAATACATACCTAAGCGGTATAGGTTTTGAAAGCAGTGGCCTAGCAGGCGCTCACGCTATTCATAACGGCCTAACCAAGCTCGAAGAGTGTCACCATCTCTATCATGGTGAGAAAGTCGCGTTCGGCACACTTGTTCAACTGGTGCTAGAAAACGCAGCGATGGAAGAGATTAATACGGTTCTCGCCTTCTGCCGATCGGTAGGTCTACCAACCAACTTATTTGATATGGGCGTTAAAGAGCTTAATCACGATAAATTGCGCGAGGTCGCCGAAGCTTCAACGGCCGAGGGAGAAACCATCCACAATATGCCATTCCCAGTGACGGCAGAAAATGTCTACTCTGCAATTCTAACCGCTCATCAACTGGGCCAATAACCCAAATAAAAACGAGTTTGAGTCTCAAAAGGCAAGCCAAGGTTTGCCTTTTATGCTTCAACGGACTTATCACTTCCATTGACACCTGCCGATGGCAACATCAAAACAAACCGCGTCTTGTCTTTATCTGATGTTACTTTTATCTGTCCTTCATACGCTTGCACGATAGATTGGGTAATCGACAAACCTAGCCCTGCACCGACGCTACCTACATGTTGGCGAGATTTATCTGCGCGATAAAATCGGTCGAAAAGGTACGGTAAGTTTTGCTCGGCAATGGAGTCACCTTGGTTGCTGACCGATATCGTAACCCATTCATCAACCTCTTGAACGTCAATCACAATGGTTGAATCAGCATACGCATGGCGAATCGCGTTGGAGAGCAAGTTGCCCACCGCACGCTCAAACATGTTTTTGTCCATATAGAGCTGACCGTCGCCTGAGTTCACGATTCGAACCTCGGCATCTTCGGCCAATATTTCAAAATACGCGACCAAGCGGTCGATTTCCTCCCGCACCGCAAACACTTCGTCATGGCGATGAATGAGCTTGTTTTCAGCCTTGGCAATGTAGAGCAAATCGTTGATGGTTTTCGTGATGCGGTTGAGTTCTTCTAACGTTGAGGCAATCGCATCCTGATATTCCTCAGGCGTTCGACATGCACCTAAAATGACCTGATTTTGCGTAGTAATGTTGGTGAGTGGCGTTTTTAACTCATGTGCTATATCAGAAGAAAACTCGCTCAAGCGGCGAAAACCAGTTTGCAACCTATCGAGCATCGCGTTGTGTTTGTTGGCTAACTCGCGCAGTTCTATTGGCAACGAATCGGGGTCGAGACGAATGCCCATCTGCTCTGGTGATATCTGTTGAATGTGCTGATTCAATCCCACAATCGGCTTCAACCCACGTTTTACCATCCAACCGCTCAACGCGGAAGAAATCACAAACGCCAAACCGAGCGCCCAAAACAAAATCCAGTCGAGTTTATCCAAAAACAAAATATGGTGGTTGATACTCATGCCGAGCACCACCTGATACTCCCCAGCTTGAAACGCAAACGCGCGGATATTCAGCGAGTCCTCACTCCATTCGATGGCGCGCTCGTGATTTAAAACCTGAGGTGAGCTAATGCTATAGGCTCGGTTCTGAGGAATCGTCAGGCTCGAATTCTGATACACGTTCTGCTTGCCTTCAAACACCCACATGTAGAGCGTGCTGTTATTCGCTTGCTTGAACACATCCTCTGGCGAGCGTTTTAACGCTTTCTCAATGGCGTTGAACTTACTGGAAATATAGCTGAAATCTTGCGAATAAAAGTGGCGCTCAATGGCGTACTGTAGGATGAAAGCCAAAGAAAAATAGGTCACAAACGTCATACTAACAAACATCAGCACGAGCTTGTTTTTCATGGAAAAAGGCAGCGAGAACTTAGGCATCACGACTCTCTTCGAGTTTGTAGCCCATCCCTCTGACAGTGTGAATCAGTGGTTTATCGAACGGTTTGTCCACTTTGCTACGCAGACGTTTGACCGCCACATCAATCACATTGGTATCGCTGTCAAAGTTCATATCCCACACTAACGACGCAATAGTGGTACGTGAAAGCACTTGGCCAGTTTTGCGCATCAACAACTCAAGCAGGGCATATTCTTTGGCGGTAAGCGACATCGACTGCCCCGCGCGCGTGGCAACGCGTTTGATCATATCAAGTTCTAAATCTGCCACACGTAATGTTTGCGGCGATGCGACCACTTGCGCGGCAATATGATGACGAAATACGTTTTGAACACGCGCCAGTAGCTCTGCAAACGCGTAAGGTTTTACCACATAGTCATTGGCACCCAGCTCAAAACCGCGCACGCGATCTTCCACTTGCTCCTTCGCTGTCAGCATGATCACTGGGGTGTGAATCCCACTACTGCGCAATGTATTAAGCACCTGCCAACCATCGAGTTTAGGCAACATAATGTCGAGGAGGATTAAGTCATATTCTTCACTGGTAGCGTGATAAAGCCCATCGACCCCATCATGCACCAAATCCACCACATACCCAGATTCAATCAAACCTTTTTGCAGATATTCTCCGGCTTTGTGCTCATCTTCGACGATCAATATTTTCAAGTTCACTTACCTAGTGTGTTAGCGGGAGGATGAAATCCCAGTATAAAGATCTAAAAAGAGTATGATGTGAACCACACC
>ERZ1673962.1577-NODE-1577-length-10284-cov-3.240297_pt1 | contig 10284 bp, 11 predicted proteins | sample MGYA00580188_ERZ1673962 | MGnify/ENA primary metagenome ERZ1673962 (study PRJEB41334, sample SAMN05608104) | rock metagenome | biome: terrestrial subsurface; feature: shale formation; material: shale | place: USA: Pennsylvania ... | reverse complement strand
CCTGGCTGCTACCGCCGGGCCCGATCCCCGCTTTGTGCCGCAGCGCTGGAGCAAGGTGTATCGCGACTGGCTCACCGACATCCGTGACTGGTGCATCTCCCGTCAGCTGTGGTGGGGCCATCGCATCCCCGCCTGGTTTGTGGTGAGTGAAACCGGCGGTGTGATCACCGACAGCACTCCTTATGTGGTGGCCCGCGATGAGGCGGATGCTCGCGAGAAGGCCCAGGCCCAATTTGGCGGCGGCACCCACGCCCATCCCCTGCTGCTCGAGCAGGATCCCGACGCCCTCGACACCTGGTTTTCCAGCGGCCTGTGGCCCTTCTCGACCCTGGGCTGGCCGGACGAGCAGGCCGCCGACCTGGCCCGTTGGTATCCCACCAGCGTGCTGGTGACGGGCTTCGACATCATCTTTTTCTGGGTGGCCCGGATGACGATGCTGGCCGGAGCCTTTACGGGCCAAATGCCCTTCAAAGACGTCTACATCCACGGGTTGGTGCGCGACGAACAGAACCGCAAGATGAGCAAGTCGGCCGGCAACGGCATCGACCCGCTGCTGCTGATTGAGCGCTATGGCGCCGATGCCCTGCGCTTCGCCCTGGTGCGCGAGGTGGCGGGGGCCGGTCAGGACATTCGCCTCGACTACGACCGCAAATCCGACACCTCCGCCACGGTGGAGGCCTCGCGCAACTTCGCCAACAAGCTCTGGAACGCCACCCGCTTCGCCCTGATGAACCTGGGTGGCGAGACGCCGGCCTCGCTGGGTGAGCCGGATCCAGCGGCCCTGCAGCTGGCCGACCGCTGGATCCTCTCGCGGCTGGCGCGGGTGAACCGGGAAACCGCCGAGCGCTACGACAGCTACGGCCTGGGTGAAGCGGCCAAGGGCCTCTATGAGTTCGCCTGGAATGAGGTTTGCGACTGGACCATTGAGCTGCTCAAGCGGCGTCTCAACCCTGGGGAAAACCCCAGCCCCGAGGCCACAGCGGATCAGCGCACCGCCCGCCAGGTGTTGGCCAAGCTGCTCGGCGAGCTGCTGGTGATGCTGCATCCGCTGATGCCGCACCTGAGTGAGGAGCTCTGGCATGCCCTTACCGGCGAGCCGCCGGAGACCTTCCTGGCGCTCCAGCCCTGGCCGCTGGTGGACGTTGCCGCCCTCGACGACGATCTGGAGGCGTCCTTTGCCGAGCTGATCGAGGCGATCCGGGTGGTGCGCAACCTGCGGGCCGTGGCGGGGCTCAAGCCCAACCAGAGTGCGCCGGTGCGTTTCGTCACCGGTCGCGGCGAGCTGGCGGCGGTGCTGCAGGAGGCCAGCGCCGATATCACCGCCCTCACCCGAGCTGAGAGCCTGGTTGTGCTCGATCCCGCCGCTGCTGAGGCAGCCCCCGGCCAGCGCGCCTTGGCCGGCGTGAGTGGTGAGTTGCAGGTGTTGCTGCCGATTGAGGGCCTGGTGGATCTCGACGCCCTGCGCGGCCGGCTGGAGAAGGACATCGCCAAGGCCGATAGGGAGATCAAGGGCCTGGCGGGTCGCCTCGCCAATCCAAACTTCGCGGGCAAGGCCCCGCCTGAGGTGGTGGCGGAATGCCAGGCAAACCTGGCCGAAGCCGAGGCCCAGGCGGAACTGGCCCGGCGGCGGCTGGCCGATTTGGGGGCCTGAGATTCATCAGCCGCTGGCCCTCTGGGTCGAGGTGGTGCCCGTGAGCCGGTGCAGGGAGCTGTAGTCGAGCTCATCTAGACCGGCGGCGGTCGCCCGCTCAAGCAGCTCGGCCAGGCCCCGCAGGCCCTGGGTCTCGAGCTGTAGAGCGGCGGCGGCGGTGAGAAACAGCTGCAGGTCCTTGCGCAGGTGGGCGGTGGGGAAGTTGGGGTTGCTGTAGTCGTCGGCCAGTTCCTTGGCCAGTTTTTTGTCGAAGGTGGGGGCGTAAAGGGCGCTTTCGCGCAGGATCGCCATGAAGGTCTCCACCTCCACGCCGGCCTGCTGCACCACGTGCAGGGCCAGGCTGAAGCTGTGGGTGAGGCTGGCGATCAGCTGGTTGAGGGCCAGCTTGGTGTGCAGGGCAGCTCCGATAGGTCCGAGATGGCGCGGTTCGCCTCCGAGGGCCATGAGCACCGGCCGGGCCCGTTCGAGATCGGCCAGCTCGCCACCCACCATCACTTGGAGACAGCCGGCCAGAGCCTCCGGCCGGCTGCCCAGCACGGGGGTTTCCAGATAGCGGGCACTGCGTTGCTGCAGGGCGATCGCCAAGGCGCGGCTTTCGGCCGGCGCGATGGTCGCCACCTGCAGCACCAGCCGCCCCGGGAGGGCGGTGCCGGCCTGGTTGAGCAGCACCTCAGCGGTGATGGGGCCGTCACTGAGCACGGTGATCACGAGCTCGCCCGCGGCCACAGCCTCGGCAGGGCTGGAGGCGAGTTGGGCCCCCGCTGCCACCAGCGCCTGGGCACGCTCCTGCCGCCGGTTCCACACGTGAAGCCGGTAGCCACGGGCCAGTAACCGCTCACCGATCGCCGTGCCCAACAGGCCGCTTCCCACCAGGGTGATGTCCATCGTGCGTGCCCTTGGTGGCAGTCAAGTTACCGGTCCAGCCTGGCCCCCTAATGTCACCCCATGGAACGATCGAGCCCGCCGCCAAGCCCTGAGGAATTGGCTATCCGGCTGGATGCCGTTGACACTCTTTTGCAGCAGCTGGTTTTGCGGGTTGAGGCCCTATCTGAGCTGCTGCTGGCCAGCGGCCAGGTTGGCCAGGCCGAGCTGGAGGTCAAGCTGCGGGAGATCGACCTGCGCGATGGCGTTGAGGATGGCCGCAATGTGGCGCCGGTGGTGCAGGTGTGCGGCAAATGCGGCCATAGCCAATTGAGTCAGCAACGCTTCTGCGCCCGATGCGGCAGCGACGCCCTGCAGGCGGCATCAGCCTGAAACCCGCTCAGTTGCGCCAGCGCCGGTGAACCCACCACCACTGATCCGGGTGGCGCAGCACCATTTGCTCCAGGCTTGCATTGAAAAGTCGCGTATTGAGCCGGATCTCTTCCTTTGCACTGGTCGATTCAACCAGTTGTAAGGGTTCCTCAAAGCGCAATACGTGGTTGCCATTTTCGTCCCTCCAGCTTGATGCTGGAATGACGGGTGCGCCTGAAGCAATCGCAATCAGGGCGAGGCTGCGAAAGGTTCCGGCCGGGTGGCCAAGGAAGTCAACCAGGATGCTGCTCTTGCCGCCAGCGTGTTGGTCAAAGGGGAAGACAACCGCATGGCCTGCCTCTAGGCAATTCATGATTGATTCCATCGACCCTGTTTTTGGCAGGCTCTTGAAGCCGGATTTTTCAAATTGTTTATTAATCAGGGCCTCGAACCAAGCCGGCTGCAACGGTCTGCGCACAAAGTAAAAACGTCCCCTGGCTTCAGGAAAGTTGGTAACTCCGGCCGCAATGGCTGTTGTGAAGTTGCCAAAGTCAGGATGATGGCCCCCTGGCCCTTGCTAAGGGCGGCGATGATCAGGTCGGCATTTTCTACCCTTGCCTGGGCCATCCGCTGGGCTTGGGATAGAAACTGAAACTGGATGAACTCGATGCCGATTCTAATGAAATGGGCATAATGGGCCTGGGCTATGGATTTAATTTGGGATTTGCTAAGTGTTCTGCCATAGACCCTTTCAAGATTGGCCAGCACCAGCTTTCGTCTGATGGGTAGAAGCCGATAGGCCAATCTGCCGATCAGGGGGGCTATAAAGTCTTTGCTTGATGCTATTGCCGTGGCCGCGGCATGGACTTTGGTGTGACTCAGGCTGATTGATATCTGCTCAAATCCATATAAATTTAGCAGGGCATTTGCCCTTGGCGATAGGCATACAAATGGGGCCCCATAGCCATCATTCTGTACTGAAAAATCAGAGAGATCAATGGCTGCGGTTGCCGTTTCCAGCGGAAATAGCTTGAGACAAGCTTCCTTCGCGGCAAAGCGAGCGGCTAGGCGCCCATAGCGGCTCTTTGATTTACCCGCATAATCGAGCTCCTGCTGGCTAAAGATTCCCTTGAGATCTTCATTGGAAGAATGATCCACCAGCTGCCGCACTCGAGCGATGTCTACATGGTCAACACCACATTTGTATCTATTAGGCATTATTCATGATCTCATCGGCTGTTTGCCCGGATGATCAATGCGCTGTTCTGGCCTCCGAAGCCACGCGATAAAATTAATGCCGTATCAGAGATGGGCTCTCTGGCAACCTTCGCAATTGGCAGGTCTTGCAAGGATGGATCGATGTTTCTCAGGGGTGCGATGGCAGGCACAATTCCCCGTTGAAGTGCTGTAAGGGCAAGAACTGTATCGATACTTCCAGCGGCTGCTAAGAGGTGGCCAAATGCCCATTTGAAGCAGGTAATTGGTGGGATTTGGGTACCGAATACCCTGCGAATTGCCACGCCCTCAGAGAGATCTGATGTTCTGGTGCCGTTGCCATGGCACACAATCATTCCGATTTGCTGAGTTTCCAGGCCTGCCTGTTCCAGAGCCAGGCAAATGGCTCTGGCGACGCCATCACCATCCACTCTCACCGGCAGAAGCCCTTGGGCTTCAGATGTACATCCCTTGCCAAGAATCTCAGCATGGATCGGAGTTGACCTCGACTCGGCCGCCTCCAGGGTTTCCAGCACTAGAGCTGCCCCGCCCTCGCCAAGGATGCAGCCAGACCGATCGGCATCAAAGGGGGTGAGCTGGGCGTCCGCAAGCAGCCCTGCCTTTTGGTAGTAGAGAACTGTTTGGGGTTCGACTGGGGCATCGTGGCCGATGGCTATGGCCCGATCGGTGTCGCCAATGCGTAGGCTTTCGAAGGCCTCGATGATTGAAAGCGATCCACTTGTGCCGTGATTTGTGATGCAGGCATTTGCGCCCTTGAGCTTATTCCTTATGCCTACATGGCATACAACGTTGTTTGGGAGGTTGCCAAGTAGCCACATTGGGTTGACACTTTCGCCCAGTCTTTCGCCAATCGCCTGCATGCTGCCATTGGCTTCGCTGATCAGGGGCAAAAAATCATACTGGGTATCATAGTAGCCGCCACTGGTGCCTACATAAAGGCCAAATCTTTCAGCAAAGCTATCGTCGTCTGCGCTGGTCAGCGACTCCCGGTATGCATTGATCCCAGCAGAGGTAAGGGCTTGTTCGGCGGCATAGATGCCGACCACGTCTGTTTTCTTGATTAGCTTAAGGAGCTTGCGATCATTGATCAGTTCCCTTGGGCTGAACCCAACCACCCCGCCTAATCGGCATGGCCAATTCTCCCCATCCCAGCCGCCTATTTCGGCAATGCTGATAGTGCCATCCAATAGGGAATCAAGGATCTGCTCAGGCTGCTTGCCAGATGCGCAGATTGCACCTAGGCCAGTGATTACAACTCGCGCCGCTGTCTGCATCGATTATGAGGCCCCGGGCTCGCGAAATACTAGGCAGCTGTTGGAGCCACCAAAGCCCAGTGAGTTGGACATGGCCACGCGAACAGCCTGATCCTTTGCCTTATCACATATAAAATTGAGGTTGCAGTCGGGGTCCCGTTGGGTGAGATTTGCATTGATCGGAACCTTGCCGTGATGAATGGTCAAGGCGCAAATCGCCGCCTCTACGGCCCCTGCCGCTGCGATCAGATGGCCCATGGTGCTTTTTGTTGAACTCACGCTTAGATCCTTAATATGGCTGCCAAAAACCACATGTGCCGCCGCTGCCTCACTGCGATCGTTCATTGGTGTTGATGTGCCATGGGCATTTAGGTAATCAACCTGTTCTGGAAATATGCCGGCCGATTGCAGAGCTTGTTGCATTGCCTGGATTGGGCCATCACCGGAGGGATGGGAATCGGTGATTCGGTAACTGGAAAGGGAATTGCCCTCGCCCGCCAGCTCTGCGTAGATCCGAGCGTCCCTTTTAACAGCTGCTTCCCATTCTTCCAGAACAAGGAAGCCAGCCCCTTCACCTAGGACAAATCCATTGCGGCTGGCATCAAAGGGGCGGCTGGCCGTATGGGGATTATTGTTGTCTGTTGATACTGCGTTGAGCAGGCAGAATCCGGCTAGGCCCAGGGGACTAATCATTGAATCGAAGCCCCCCGCAAGTACGTAATCACAGTCGCCGCGTCGGATTAGTTTTAAGCCCGTCCCAACGGCTTGACCGCCCGATGCGCAGGCGGTGTGCACGGATGTTGTATATCCCTTGATGGCATATCGCTCAACTAGAAGCGATAGACCCTGGGCTGATTGACTGCGGCAAAAGGCGATAGGGTCTGAAGCTATAGAGCTGCTTAGCAGTAGATCCGTATCCAGCTCGCCAGCAGGAGCTGCCTCCCTTTGCAAGGCTTCGAGCTCGGGAAAGTCAACGCTGACCATGCCAGTGCCAACCGAGCAACCCCAGCGGTGGCCATTGGCTGCATCCGGACGGATGCCCGCATCCTGAATTGCTTCTTCAGCTGCCGCTAGGGCGAACAGATGGGAACGGGTGGCAGCTTTGCTCAGGCGCTTGTGGCCCGTGTTGCTGAGGTAGGTATCGCCTTTAACCTCGGCTGCAATCCGCACGGAAAAGCCGCTGGCATCAAACAGGCTGATGGGCTCCACGCCGCTGCGCGCCTCGAGCAGCGATTGCCAGGTTTCGCCCAAATTGTTGCCCACAGGGGTGACGAGGCCCATTCCCGTAATAGCAACACGGCGAGGCTGGGTAACCATTTGCTAGGCCTCCTGCGGGGATGGGGCGACAACAAGGTTGAGCAATGCCGATGCAACTAACTTGGTGCCGACATGGGCACTTAATTTGACCTGCTTCGGGCTTATTTTTGGCGTCAGGCCTTCTGCCCTTAACCTGACTCGGTCGCCAGGGTCTATCCAGGACCGTACCTTCACCCTTGCCATTGAAGATATGGCAAGCTGGGGTAGCGGGCTTGGGCTGCAATTTATTTGCTCAATCACCATTGATGATAGGGCATGCATCAAAAGTGTCGCAGGAAAGACAGGCTTTTTGGGGAAATGATCTGCAAAGAAATCCGCTTGACTTGGAATGATCAGGCTGCCTTCCAACGTCCCTAGAGCGTCAGAATGTAGGTCGGTAGGTAATATACAGGGTGCCTGGGCCAGCCTATTTTCTTTGGCTCCAGTTGTCTCAAGGAGCTTAAACTGCTGGCCGATAGTTTCTGGATCGTCAAACTCTTGTTGGGGCAGCATTGCCCCCGAGCAGTCTGCCAATTCGAGTATGAGACGCTCGCCCGCAGTGGCTACACCTGAATAGGAAACCGACTCGTTATCGCAGGACTCAATTATTGCCTCCAGGCTCAATCTTTCGCCAGGACGGGCCACGCTATGGTATTTGGTTGCTCCGGCAAGTGCTGCAACGGGTCTGCGCTCGAAATTCAGACTTGACATGGCGTACCACGCGGCTAGCTGGCCGATCGCCTCGGCAACTAGGGACTGGGGGAAGAATTCCAGATGGGCTGGAATTAGGAAGTAGCCCTTGATTTGGCCAGAACTCCCAATTGAGGTTATGCGATCTACAAAGGAGAAGGCGCTGAAGCGATGTAGAGACATTGCCCCCGGCTATTGAGCCGCACCGGCTTGCTCTCGTTGCGCTTTGATTACCAGCTTCAAAAAGGTTTCCGGAGTAAAAAGTCTGGGGATGTCAGCCACATTAAGAGGTGTCTTGAAGCGTTCTGCAGGCACTTCACTTAAATAGGCCTTCAATTGGGCCAGTCCGGCGCTGGTTACCACACCGTTTTGTTCAAATTCACTTTCGGAGAGGGGCCCCCGTGAATCTTCCAGAATTTTGCCGCGGGGTATCTTGACCTTAAATGTTTTCTCCAGTCGAAATACTATATCCAGGAAGTCAATCGACTCTGCATCAAGGTCGTCAATCAGAGAAGCCGTTAGGGTGATTTCCTCTTCGTCGCAGCCCAGGGCCTCGGCCATGGTTTCGGCGAGCTTGGGAAATACGGCTGCAATCTCCTCTGCGGTGAAATCGGATTGGGTCATGGAGTTAACTCATTTTGAAGCCGCCATCGACGTGAAGCACTTGCCCAGTGACGTAATCAGACAGGCTTGAGGCGAAAAATAACACGACGTTAGCGACATCCTCCGGTTGGCCAAAGCGACCAAGAAGGATACGTGATTTTACCACGTCTCCAGCCTGTTGTCTGATGGCTTCAGTCATCTCGGTTTCGATCACCCCGGGTGCAACACAGTTCACCAGGATGTTGCGCGGTGCCAACTCAACTGCAAGGGCTTTTGTTAGGGCATTGATCGCACCCTTGCTGGCCGCATAGTTTGTTTGGCCCCGCCCACCCTTTTCGCCGGCCACGGAGCTGATATTTATGATTTTGCCCCTTCGCTTGGAGACCATGTAGGGGATTACGGGCCGCAGCACATTAAATACACCTACCACATTTGTGGCGAGCACCTCTTGTATGTCGTCATTTGTAAGCAGGCCGAGAATGTTGTCTCTGATGATGCCAGCACTGTTAACAAGAATGTCGATCTTGCCAGCGTCTTCGGCTATTTCATCGATTGCCTGCTCGCAGCTTTCGGCATTGCGAACGTCAACCCTTTTTGCTTTGACAGTACCACTGAGTTCAGCAGCAGCTGCCAATGTTTCATTGGCGGCTGCTTTATTGCTGCAATAGAGGAATGTAACATCGGCTCCCTGGGCAGCCAGCGTAAGCACAATTGATCGGCCGATTCCCCTGCTGCCGCCCGTGACAACCACTGCCTTGTTTTCAAGTAGGTTTGCGCTGTCCATTCGCTGCTGGGTAGGTTTTGGTGGGGTCTCAATCGGTAGGGATTGGCCCATGGGTATTGGAGGATTCCCTATTGGTTGGCTTTAGTTAGCCAGAAATGGCGAAGCCCCCATCTACCACCAGGGTTTGACCGTTGATCATTTCGGCTTCAGGTAGGCATAGAAGATAGACCCCATCTGCTACATGCTGCGGCACCATGCTTTCGCCCGTTGGGTTTCTTTGGCTGAAGCTTTCCAGCAGTTCTTCCCGATTCGGAAAGTGGGAGAGGGCGTCTGTGTCAACTACGCCAGCGCTGACGGTGTTGACTCGAATTCCCCTTTGGCCCAGCTCCTGGGCCAGGCTGCGCACCAGGGACTCCAGGGCAGCCTTTGACGCTCCTACAAAGCCGTAGTCAGGTATGGCCCTGCTGGCCCCCAAGCTAGACAGCGCAATAATCCGGCCCCCGTCAGCCATCAGTTTCGCCGCCTCCTGGCTGAGCAGCACCAGGGCCAGGGCGTTGGTTTCCAGGCACCAGCGCCAGTGCTTTCTATTCATCTGCATGACCGGCTTGAGCACGCCACTTGCGGCATTGCTGATCAGTATGTCGAGGCGATCAAATGTCTCTGTGAAACTTTCAAATATTTCTTTCACGCTTTCGGGATCGCCCACGCTCCCTTTGATTGCGATTGCCCGTCTGCCCATCTCCTGTACTTGATCGCAAAGCGCTGTGGCTTCCGTGTGGCTATTGTAATAATTAATCGCTATGTCGCAGCCGGCTGAGGCGAGCTTCAGGGCGGTTGCCCGGCCGATTCCCCTGGCCCCACCAGTCACCAGAGCCACCCTCCCCGCCAGCGTCTGCGTCATCGATTCTGCGGGGGGTGGCTGCCTTGGCGGAGATAGTAGGGCTCGATCCCCAGCCACGCCTCTTACAGCAGTGACGGCTGGTGTTCGACTGGCCCCAATCGGGCCGGCTTTGCCCCTGCTGCAGAGGTCTCCTTACCTCGCTCCCCACCCGTCTCCTCACCGCGCTCCTCGGCCTCGCCGGCCTTGACCTCCAGGGCCTGCTCGATTACCCGGTCGGTGAGGGCGTCGAAGTAGGCCGCCAGGCTGGCCTGCAGCTCCAGGAACTCCGGCCAGAGGGTGTCGTTGACGAAGCTGCGGCTGAGGCGGGCCATCACCGTGGTGCGTCGCTGGCGGCTGTAGCGGTAGGGCTGGATGCCGTAGCGGCGCATCAGTGCCACGAACAGGTGGCGGGACCACTGGTCTGAGAGGGAGAAGCGAAACTCCACCGGCGGCTCTTCGGTGGCCAGCTCGGCCAGGCGGGCTTCGATGCGCTCGCGGGCCCTTCCCGCCGCCACCCGCTCACCGTCGCTGCCGGCCCTGGCATAGAGCGCCTCGATGCGCTGCAACTTGGCTACAAGCTGGGCTTCCGGGCCCTGCGGCGCTGTTTGCACCGTGCGCTTGCTGCGGGCCATTGGCTTCCAGAAGCTGCTGTCAAGCTACCGAACCTGCCCGGCCTGATCCATGTTCTCCCCCGGCCCATGGTTCGACCCCGAGACCA
>ERZ1673962.1575-NODE-1575-length-10286-cov-4.462907_pt1 | contig 10286 bp, 22 predicted proteins | sample MGYA00580188_ERZ1673962 | MGnify/ENA primary metagenome ERZ1673962 (study PRJEB41334, sample SAMN05608104) | rock metagenome | biome: terrestrial subsurface; feature: shale formation; material: shale | place: USA: Pennsylvania ... | reverse complement strand
ATATGAAATGTAAAAATGTTAAATTGTTTAGAAAAGCTAAAGTAAAACCTTTTAAACATACTTGTGAGAAAGTAGCTACTAAATCAGCTCACCTCATTGGTAAAGAAGTCATTGTAGTAGATAAATGTATCAATGATGATGTAGTGTATGTTAAAGAAGATTTAAAAGAAGTAGCTTTTTACCAATTACATAGGAAAGATCTTAAAAGAATTTAAATAAGATTGAGATGGAACTTTTAGAGTATGAATCTCAAAATATTAAATTAAAGGATAACCTATGACTAGTGTTGAATATTCGGATAAAAACGGTATGGAGTGTATATTAGAAGAAATGTATGAATTACCTAAAAAAGAAAGTAGTCCATTAACAACTATATTTCAAAAAGAACAAGAGATTGTTAAACATATAGAAGATAATGGAGGAGTAGTTAAAACTATCTCTAGTTGTACTATATCTAAAAGACGCTTCAAAAGACGAAGAGCTAAAGAGTTAAAACGATTAGCTAAAAAACATAATGTTGTACTATAGAACCATATTGGTTCTATAGTATTAACCTAATTGACCTCAAAGGAGATGAGATGTTACAAAATACTTTATTAGAAGATATACTAGAAAAAGAAGAAGATTTGATAAGTTATTGTCAAGCATTGACTAATGTTAACCCTCTTGATGAAACTGACGCTCAAGATACTATTAAAAATCATTTAGATACATTAGAAGATTATGATTTATTAAAATTATGTAATAGAAGAGCTATAACAGTAAGTAATGATGAATTAGTTATACTATTAGTGCAAGAGATTAATAGCGGTGAATTTATGTGTCTCGAAACTAAAACATCTACCATATTAAAATTCATAATAGAAATGTTAAATACCACTAGAGATATAGAAAACTTAAAAACTAAATTACTGGAAATGTCTAATAGTGATAATTTAATATCATCTTGTTTTTGTTAAAGGAGTAACTATGTCATATGAAGAATTGTTTAAAGAAAGAGTAGAAATAAAAAGAAAGTTAAAAGGTGTTACTTTTGAATTAAAACATAAACATTATGTTGTTAAAAAAGATGGTAATAAATTAGGTAAAAGAAAATATCTTATGTATATAGAAATGTATTTTAGAATGCATCAGCTTAAATGGGATATTAACTCCCAATATGGTTTATACGGTAATGAAAATACTGGTAAATCATTTGGACAAAACCAAGTAGAAGCTTGTAACTTTTTAAACAAGATGTTACAATCTAGAAAAAAAGGTGTTCAAGGAGCTATACATGTTGATGAAATGGCTAGTAACATTGGTTGGAGAAGAGCTTAAGATAATTTTCTAATACCGATAATATCTTGAATAAAACCAAAGGAGGTTATTATGGATAAGTTAGAAATAGCTAAAGATGAAGTTAATAAAGTTACTTATGTAAAAAGTAAAAATAAAGAAAGCGATTTCACTGTAGATCTTTTAGAACATTTTCTAAAATCAGTTCTATTTGAACATACCATTTATGTGTTTATAACATTTAATAAATCTATGGATCAAGTATCATATGTGTTACTAGATATAGATGTTGATAACATACATGGTTATACTATACCATATTCTGAACTAGATGAACAAGATCTACACTATGTATCTGTTATGGGTTTAGAACATATAGACGAAGCTATAAGAATCATTAAGTCTAATATAGATAATTACTTAGACGATATAGGTAATATAAAGATATGTTTAGAATTACCTTATGATGGGGTAATCAATGGTTTAACATCTACTATGTTAGTTAGTGAGATACATAAACTTACTGACCAATGTGAAATAACTATAGGTTCTAAATATGGAAAATATTAGTTTATTTAGAGAAGAGAATCATAATGATGGTAAAGGTAAATATCAGAGTTATGAGTGTTATATAAAAGGAGAGTTCACAGCGGTACAAGTTAATTGTAATATAGATATTTCTATATATGGTGCTAATGAACAGGAGATACTAGATAATAAACTAGTTACTGTTGATAAACTTCTATATGATCTAGTTGCTTATAAAAATAAACTAACTAAAGATAAATTATTGTTGGAGAATAAAGATGAATAACTGGAACGATCCTATAAAACCTTGTGTGGTTGGTTGCGGTGCACCAGCTAGACCTGTTACTGCTTTACAAGCCGATTTATACAGTGTTATTAATTCACAATACACGCCTTATATAAGAAAATACAATGTACCAATAATAGAACCAATGATATACAATGATTTATTTTACACTAAATCAAATCTAAGACCTAGTATCAATAGGATAAAAAGAAATAAGAAGAAATGTAAAATTTAAAAACTTAGCAAAAGGAGAAACCGTAATGGATGATAAACCTAAAAACTTATGCTTAGACTTTCCACAGTTTAATGTTAGAAAACCATATCATTTAGAAATAGATAATGATGGTAATATAGTTTATCCTGAATGTGAAAAGATAAACGGTATAAATATAGTTAAGCAACCTAAAGTAGCTTTTGAACAATTAGAGAAGATGTTACAAGGTGGTTTTAAAAGAGATGAATTAGTATGTATTACTGCTACTAGCAGTGATGACAATTCAGTAGGTAGACATATGAGTAGCTTATATCCTATTTTAGCTAAACTAGCTAATACTGGAAAAGCAGTAGTATTCGATACTGAAGAGAATGGGTTTGTTATAAAAGACACTGTAACAGATACTACATTAGGTAATCTAGAACTAGTTAAAAATAAAGATAAAGAGTTACAAATAGTTAGAGTAAAATCTAGACATAATTCTTTAGATAATTTAGAATGGGTACCCAGAGACAATAATGAGTTTGCTATGCGTGCTTTAGGTAAAAAAGATGACTTTACATTATTAACATGGGATATAATTATATCTAAATCTACTTACAAGGATAAGTTAAAAGATATTCGTAAAGTATATGAAAAATCTCAGAAGACATATAAACTAGCTATAAAAAACTATAATAAATTTATTACTATGTATAAAGGTTATCGTTATAGCGAAGTACCTATAGAGATTAGAGATGTTGTGAGTAAGTGTAGTTATCCTCTTAATGATTTGATAAGAAAGTCTAATGAAGTAAGATTAGTCCTTGACTGGTTAAATAGAGGAGAAGTAGCTTTAATTAATGTAAACAATAAACATGTGTTAAAGACTATTACTAAAATCAAAAGAAGTGTATATGAAAATAGTAAAACTAACTGATGTAGAAAAATCTAACATTGACGCGATAGGTTGGTTTGCAATATTTATGTATTGTGAAAGAGAACAAAGTTATAACTATTTTGATACAGATGACATAGAAACAGTTATAGATATTTTTACTAAAGATCAAGATCTATATTTATTTAAGATATCTGATCAAGGTAAAGAAATAGGTAGATTTGGTATAAGAGGTAATAATCATGTTTATTGTTTAACAGGGTTAGTTATTTATAAACCTTATCGTAATAAAGGTTATTTTAAAAGAGTGATAGACTATCTATTAGACTCATATACTTCACTGTATTTATACACATCTAATAAGTATATCGCTAATACCCTTTTTAAAGATGATAGATTCCAATCTATTGGTTGGGAATTTAAACAACATAACGATGATCTTGAAATAAGATTTGAAACTAAAAATTTAACATTGGAGATAAGTAATGTGTAATGAAATGTTAAACTGGTTAAAAGAAAATAGTAAAGGTACTAATTTCACGGATAAAGTAAAGAAACTAGGTTTCAGTGTTGACGGTCTTTATTATACAGCACTGTGTAGTATAAACCAATTAAATACTGTTAGTCCCAATATACCAGTATATAAGGATGGTAATAGACTAGGTAAAAAGAAAGCCTATGAAGTTCTTAAAAAGAAACAAGAGATAATCCAGAATAGAATAACCTCTATACAAAATGGAACGGCAGAGTTCTTATCTAGTGAAGAACTAGATAACATAATAGCTAAAAAACAAAAGGAAAGATAATGAAGATAGATGTATATAAAGATGGTATAAGTTATGTGACTGATGAAGTAAGTACGGTTAAAGCTTGTGAGGCTAATCTTAATGAAGAAAACAGAATTAAGTTTGTAACTGATTTAGCGGCTGTCTCTAGAGGTAAAAATGAAAGTAAAAATCCTCCTGCTAGATATAAGTCATTATTAAAAGAAGCTGCTCCTCAATTAGGTAAAGATGGTAATTATAGTGAAGCAGGTAGTCCAAGTAGACCTATTGAGTTCTTACCAGTAGTACTAAGATATTTTATAGCTGGTAATATGTATAATATTTGCGATACAGAATATGGTAAAGCAGAAGTAGGTAGAGTTATTGCTATCATGTCTCCTGAGCAATTTAATAATAGTTTAGGACAACATTCATATTTAGAGAATGGTAAAATCTATACTAACATGAGAGCAGTGTTAAATACTGGTATACCTTACGATAAAGTACCTTACAACACTGAAGAAGACTTAAGTCTATTTATGGCACTAAAAGCACAAATACCATTCCTAGTTTGGGCCCAGGTACCAAATACGCATTGCAGTATATCTAAGGAAGCTCAGTCAGATAGAGTAGCTGAAAATAACAACTATTGGTTACCATCTGATTTTAGAGAAAAAGTTTATGAGTATAAACAAAAACATGCATTTGAATTTAAAGATAGTGTAGCTCAAGAGTTATTAGAAAAAGATGGTAAAAGACTACAAGGTACTTATCCTAAGTCTATTTATCAAAAACTTGTTGATGAAATACTAGGTTGTTCTGTTAAAGAACAAATACCTTATATTATGGTTAATGGTAATGTTTCAACTGGTTGCGTGGCTTCACAAGGAGATGTTCAAGAGTTCTTTAAAGAACTAGGATATCCTAGAGAAATATACTCTAGAGCTATGTATTACTTTAAATATAAAGAAGTAGTTATGACTGGTTGGTATAATGACCCTAAAGTGTGGAGACATTTATTTGTAGAAAGAAATGCTAATCTATCAGTATGGAAAAACTGGACACAAGAACAAACTAAACAATTTGTTAAAGCTATTAGATATATAGTAGAAGGAGAAATAGATGGAGAGTAAATACCATAAAAGAATAAGTTTAGATCAACTTAAGCTTAACGATATAGCTAGGTTAGAAGAGTTGATTAAGAAACTAGGTTATAGTTCTACTGATTATAAGTTTAATCATTATGGAACACATAATATTGAACTTATAGTGACTAATCAAGAGTTACACAGAGATATGAAAACTATCAGAAGAACAAAATATCATAAAGGTAAATAAATGGGTTTTGTTAAAACAGAGTATACCTCTATAAGAAATTTACATATAGACAGTGATGTTGAAGTTATGGTTAAACTTCATAGTTACAAAGATGGTACAGTAGAAGCAGTTATAGAAGATAGTTTAAACTCTATATCATTAGATTTTGAATTAGTAGAATTAACTAACAAATTCTTTAAACAACATCTACATATACCATTAAAGAAATTACTACATTTTCATAATGTTACTTATGATTATAAAATACTATTTACATTAAACTCTGAAATCAAGAGATTAGTAGATAGTATCAAAAACTTTAATGGTAAACCAACATTAGATTATGATATACATAACTGTCATGCTATGGTAGTATTAAAAAGAACAAAATAAGGATAACTTATGTTAGAATTGAGAAATGCTTGGGAAAGTCGTGATATAGTTAAATGGATAACTATAAAAGAAGAGTTAGGAAAATATAATAAAAAGTTAGGTCGTGAAGATCCTAACTTTTTAAAAGATATGAGTTTGTTCAATACTAGATTTACGCATAAAGAAGAACAAGATAAACATTATGAAGATTGGTCTCCGTATTGTTGTTCTGATAAACCTTGTAGATCTTCAGCTATGGATAGAATGGAGAAGACTGATTATGGTTGGTATTGTTCGTTTTGTAAAACAAGTATAGGTAAACATCTTTATAGATTAGATGTTAATTTTTATAAACAGGCTACAAATCATAAATTAACTTGGTCAGATGTATATGGTGGAGTATTATTAGGTGACAAACTGAATAAGGAGTTATAATGGGTAAGATCATCAAAGTTAACAACAAGATGCAGAAAGGTTATAGTTACGAACTAACCGAACCTATAGGTAAAAATTATCCTCCTGATTTTAAACCTGAATTAACGCCTATAGAGATGATCAAAATGGGTGTATTTGGTGGTAAGTATTTTAACGATGTAGCTAATAGTGGCGAATATCCTTCTTCTTGGTTCCAAGGAGCCAAATTATCAGGTATCGATAAACCTACTAATCCTGATTTAAATTACTATGGAGTTTTAGCTGGTAGTAGTTTAAAAGAGTGGAAAGAAAATGATTGGATAAACGAACAAGACCCTCGTGGGTTTTGGGAGTGGTATTGGCGTATGTATTACGGGAGACGTTCTCCTGATGATGCTAGACAGATAGCCAGATGGAAAAACGCTACTAGGTTTATAAAATCAGCTGAAACTTATTTTAAGAAAAATGGTAAACATTCTTTAGTATTATTACAGACTGCTTTACAATGGGGTTATGATCCTAGAAGATTATTAAAGAAATCTGATATACCTAAAAAATCTAAATCAAGTATAAAAAACTGGTAAGGTTGATAAATGACTATAGAAGAGTTAATGATCCAACATAAAGTAATGTCTGATACTATTACATTAGAGTTTGGTAAACATTATGATAACACTATAGCAGTGTTTCTTAATGACGATGAACTGTTTTCTATTAATACTACTTTAGATTGTTATAAATTTGATTTAGGATATTATGTAGAAGATCATGAGTTAGAAGAAGTTAAAAATACGCTTAAGTTAATTAAGAAAATGATTAACTTAGTTTTAAAACATAGAGAGGAATAACTATGGGAAATAAATATACTGTTGAAGCAGGTCAAGGTAATAGTATTAAAACATATTATGGTACTGAATGGTTAATAGTAGCTTTAGTTAAATTATGGTTACTTAAAATAGATAATAAAGATGTTTTTTGGAAAAGAATAACAGTTAGATAACTAACACTATCTTTAAAGATAGTGTTAGTATATTTTATTTTTACACCTACTCTAAATTGACAAATAGTTAAGTAGGAGGTAGTATGGAAGTTAAATTACCTAACAGCGGTAAAGTTGTTAAACAGTTTAAAAATGACCTAACAGCTACTCTTGATAACATACATAAAAATTGTAATGTTATATTAGAGTTTCATACCAATAATGATATTTTAAATAGTGTTAAAGAATTACAAAAAGAGATATTAGATATAATCGATTGGTATTCTAGAATATCCAATAAACAAGGAGTATTAGATTACTTAAGAGATTATGGTTTAATAGATAGACGATTCAATAACATTTTAGAAATACTACCAGAAACTTTTGACTATTATTTATGTCTTATAGAAAGTAGATTTAAATTAACATACAAGGAGAAAAAGTGAATAAAGGAATCTTAATCATATTCGAGGGAATAGATGGGTCAGGGAAAGATACTCACAGAGATTTACTATATGACCAACTTACTAAAGAGGGTTATAAAGTAGCTAAAGCAGAATCTTTAACAGATGATAGCATTACTGGAAGTGCTATAAGAAAAATGTTGAATACTAAACAAGAAACAACCAATGATATGAGGTTAGCGTTAATCTACTTATCAGAGTTAGTATTTAATACTGAAAAACCTGGTGGTATGAGAGATCTACTCGATCAAGGTTATATAGTATTATGTAATAGATATCACTATAGCACTAAAGCATATGCTGGTTTTGATGGTGGTGAAGTAGATGAAGTTATTTATAATGTAAAAGAGGTTACTCCTAAACCTGATATAGTGTATTACATAGATGTTGATGTTAAAACAGCTATGAGTAGATTAGGTGGTGAAGGAGATTTTTACGAAAAAGAAGATAAGCTACAAGTTATTAAAGATAGTTATAAGTTAATGTTAACCGCTGATGAAGATAAAAACATGTTATCCATAAATAACGATGGAGAGTTATTAAGTGTTAATAAAATCATACACACGATAACAACAAACGCAATCAAAGCAAAAGGAATAAAAAATGAACAAATTATTAGGTAGTATAGTTGGACTAAAAAGTATGGATTTAGTCGGTGTGAGCGATGTTAAGTCATCTTTAATAGAGGGATTAGATTTTGATACATTTAATTACTATTTTGATCAGTTAGTATTAACGCAACATGATTTAAATATAGAATTATGTGGATTAGGCTATGATAAAACATTAGTAACTGATAAAGGTAAACTGATTAGATATGGTAATGCGTTAATATCAGAATCTAATGAATTATTAGATAGTACTCCGTGGAAACACTGGAAGAATACTGACGATGTATGTGATACTCCCAACATAGCAACAGAATTGATAGATTATTTACATTTCTTACCATCATTAGTAGTAGTGTATTTAAAACATACTAGACCTGATAGTGATTTAGGTTTATCTATTAAACTAAGTGAAGATTATAACATTATTAAACTAGTAGCTTGGAATACTTTAAACAGTAAAGTTTATCCACATGATAATGATACTGCTAAAATTACAAATGCTTTATTATCTGTTAATAGTGTATTAGGTGGTTTATGTAATCTAACATATATCTTTAATAAAGATATCGAAGAAGATATAGATACTTCTTATAGTTTCCTAAAAGAACATATTAAGTATATGATAGCTGTTTCATTTGGATTAACATTCCAAAATCACTTTACTATTTTCAATAGTAGCATAGAATCTATCTGGAGTGAATACATAGTAAAAAACACTTTAAATTCATTTAGAAAAGATAATGGTTATAAAGAAGGTACATATATTAAAATATGGAATGATTTAGAAGACAATGAAGTAGCCAAAGCTATAATGTCAGAAAACCCTAAGTTAACTAAAAATGAACTTTATGAAGAGTTAACTATTGCATATAAATTAATTAAAGGAGAATAAGATGCATAAAGATAGTGAAAAGTTTATAGAAGATATAGTAGAAAAAGTTAGAAAGATTAAACCTGAAGATAGGTTAGAAGATGGTTCAGTTGAAATATCTGTAGCTGATAATGATATTAAAACCATTCTAGATAAAAAAGTATTACGAGGTAATATTAAATCTAGATTAGAAGAAGATTTAAAAGCAGCTGGTTTAGAAGCTAAAATTGGTGTTACTAATACTATTGAAATAACTATCCCTAAAGATAAAATCGATACTAAAGTTATTAAGTATAGTGACTTAGATAAAAAGTCCTCTAAGGATAAGAAATGATAAAAATGTCTATAGCAGCTGCTGTTGCTATAGATATACTTAATAAACGGAAAACTATATTTACTAGAGCTAGAGCAACTGGTAAAACTACTATGTTTACAGATGTTATGAAAAATATGTTACCTGAATATTTCAGTATAAAGGATATACATGGAAAAGTATGATAAAATCTTAATGGAGACAGCTATTTTATGGACTAGTATGTCTAAATGCACTAGGAGAAAAGTATGTGCTGTTGTAGCTAAAGATGGTAGACCTATAGTTAATGGTTATAATGGAACTGTTAGTGGTAAACCAAATACTTGTGAAGAGATTTGCACTAGATGTAATGGTACAGGAGTTTTAAATGTTATGGGTGAGTGTGGTGAAACTTGTGATGTATGTGATGGTAAAGGTAAGGTAACTAATAAATTTACTCTACATGCTGAACAGAATGCTATTTCATACGCTGCTAAAAATGGTATATCTTTAGAGGGTTGTACTATGTATATAACCACGTCTCCTTGTCCAGATTGTAGTAAGCTTATAGCTCAATCAGGTATCAATAGGGTAGTATATTCAGATACATATAGTGATACTAGTGGTATAGAGTTTTTAAAAGAGTTAGGTGTTGATGTAAAATATTATAATGGAGAAACAAATGAATAAACATATAGCAGAAGATATAAGAGAAGTATTTATTAAACAGTGGTTAGATAAAACTAATAAAAGAGTTGTAATAACACATAATGGTTGTAATGATGGTAGAGGTACATTAGCTGTAGTTGAATACTATAATAAATTACATAATATTAAAAAGATGGAAACTAGATTTTTAAATTATGATGATTATGATATTAACGATCTAATGAAACTTTGTAAAGATGCTATAGTTTATGTTGGTGATTTTAGTTTTCTAGGAGAAGATTATAATAAATTAGAAATGGTATCTAAAAACTTTATCATAGTAGATCATCATGAAACACCGTATAATGATG
>ERZ1673962.1572-NODE-1572-length-10297-cov-2.704940_pt1 | contig 10297 bp, 8 predicted proteins | sample MGYA00580188_ERZ1673962 | MGnify/ENA primary metagenome ERZ1673962 (study PRJEB41334, sample SAMN05608104) | rock metagenome | biome: terrestrial subsurface; feature: shale formation; material: shale | place: USA: Pennsylvania ... | reverse complement strand
TTGCGCCCGACCAGGCCTACCTTGTGGCCTTTGGGAATGGCCGCGGTGGCATGATCGAGCAGCAGGCGGCCCTCGATGAGATATGTCAGATCGTTAATATGCAGCATTTTGTCGCCTCGGACCCGGCTTCTAGCATGGCCGGGGCGCCTCTGGGCAAGGATTTCCGGCACCCGCGCGATTTTTTGAGCCGCGAGGGCTGTTGCCGCCGCGCCCGCCGCCCGCTATAAGGCGCGCAAATCCTTTCGACCCTCAGGAAACGGGAAAGACTTCACATGGCTGTTCAGCGCACCTTCTCCATCATCAAGCCGGATGCGACCCGCCGGAACATCACGGGCAAGATTATCGACCGGCTGGAAAGCGCGGGCCTGCGCGTCGTCGCGCAAAAACGCGTTCACCTGACCAAGGAGCAGGCGGAAGGCTTCTATGCCGTTCACAAAGAGCGCCCCTTCTTCGGCGAACTGGTCTCCTTCATGATTTCCGGCCCCGTCGTTTTGCAGGTTCTGGAAGGCGAAGATGCCGTTGCCAAGAACCGTGAAGTCATGGGCGCAACGAACCCGAAGGACGCGGCGCCGGGCACGATCCGCGCCGATTTCGCCGAGTCCATCGAAGCCAATTCCGTGCACGGCTCTGATGCGCCGGAAACGGCTGCCGAAGAAATCAAATTCTTCTTCAAGGACGAAGAAATCGTCGGCTAAAGGCGGGCGGTTTTGGAAGTTTGGCGGGCGTCCTTCGGGGCGCCCGTTTTGTTTTGTGTGCGGCAAAGGCTGTATGGACCCCGGGTCAAGCCCGGGGTGACACGGAGTGTGTGGTAGGTCTGTCAACAACCACGGCCGTCACCCCGGCCTCCGAGCCGGGGTCCATGGGAGACTGCGCAAGGCTCAGACTGTCGGCACGATCAGCGTGGGCGGCAGGCCTTCGGGGGCGGGGGAGATGACGGCGCGTTCGTTGACGATGCGCACGCGCCCTTCCGCGACAAGGCGCAGGGCGAGGGGGTAGAGCTTATGCTCGGCCTCCAGCACGCGGGCGGCCAGCGTTTCTTCCGTATCGTCCATCATAACGGGCACGGCGGCCTGAGCGATGATGGGGCCTTCGTCCATTTCCGGACGCACATAATGGACCGTTGCGCCGGAAATGCGCACGCCCGCCTCGATGGCGCGGGCATGGACATTGAGGCCCTTGAAGGCGGGCAGAAGAGAAGGGTGGATATTGATCTGCCGGTTCCACCATTTCTCGACGAAGCCGTCCGTCAGGATACGCATGAAACCTGCATTGCAGATGAAATCGGCGCCCGCTTCTTCCAGCGCTTCGCTGAGACAGGCATCGAACGTGTCGCGTTTGGCAAAGTCGCGGTGATTGATGGCGCGGGCGGGAATGCCTGCCTTCTCCGCAATCTCAAGGCCCTTGGCGCCGGGATTGTTGGAAATCACCGTTACGATCTCGGCGGGAAAATCCGGCGCGGCACAGGCCTCGATCAGCGAGGCAAGATTGCTGCCGCGCCCTGAAATGAGAACGCCGACTTTCATCAGGCAGCTCCTGCGGGCGCCGAGCCGAGCTCGCCATTAATGACGACATGGGGGGCGTCCGCAGCGCGCTCTTTCAGCGTGCCGAGGGTGAAGACGGTTTCCCCTTCCCGTTCCAGAAGGGCGGCGACGTCTTTCGCGCGTTCCGCCTCGACAGCGAGGACCATGCCGATGCCGCAATTGAAAGTGCGGCCCATTTCATCGCGCTCGATGCCGCCGAGTTTCATCAGCCAGCGGAAGACGGGGGGCAGCGGCCAGGCCGCGCCGTCAATCTCGGCCATCAAATTGTCGGGCAGGACGCGGGGAATGTTTTCGGTAAAGCCGCCGCCGGTAATATGGGCCATGGCTTTGACCGCGCCCGTTTCCCTGATCGCGGCAAGCAGCGGCTTCACATAGATGCGGGTGGGGATGAGCAGCGCCGCGCCAAGCGAGGTGCCGGGGGCGAAGGGGCAATCCGCGCCATAGGAAAGTTCGTGATCGCTCACCAGGCGGCGCACCAGCGAATAACCGTTGGAGTGAACACCGCTCGAGGCAAGGCCCAGCAGCACATCGCCCGCGCCGATATCGGCGCGCGGCAGGAGCGTGCCCCGCTCGGCCGCGCCCACGGCAAAACCGGCAAGGTCATAATCGCCTTCGGCGTACATGCCCGGCATTTCCGCCGTCTCTCCGCCGATCAGCGCGCAGCCGGCCTGGCGGCAGCCATCCGCGATGCCCGCGACCACATCTTCGGCAATGCCGACGGCCAGTTTGCCGGTGGCAAAATAATCGAGGAAGAAAAGCGGCTCAGCGCCCTGCACGATGAGGTCGTTGACGCACATGGCCACAAGGTCGATGCCCACCGTGCCGTGGATGCCGCTTTCGATGGCGATTCGCAGTTTCGTGCCCACCCCGTCATTGGCGGCGACGAGCACCGGATCGCTGAAACCGGCTTCTTTGAGATCGAAAAGGCCGCCGAAACCGCCAAGGCTGCCATCGGCGCCCGAGCGGGCGGTGGAGCGGGCGAGCGGGCCAATGGCTTTGACCAGCGCGTTTCCTGCGTCGATATCGACGCCGGCGTCTTTATAAGTGTAGCGGTTGGGGCGGTCGGACGAAGACATCTCAAGCCTTTATCGAGAGGGAGGCCCGGCATGCGGCCCATGAAGGGGGTTCGTGAACGGGACCAGTGACTTTCTGGGCGCTAACCCACCCGAAAAACGGCCATAAAGCAAGTGCTTCGCCGCCTTAAAATAGGGCCGGGGAAAAGTGCCGCAGCCGCCTTCCGGCTCTCCCGGCCTTGGTGTAGGGTCTGGCTGCATGACGGAAAAGCGGGTTCGGCCCGATTTTCAAGGATTTTCGGGAAGTTTCAGCAAGTTAAAGGCATCTCAGGTGATGAAAACCAAGCGGCGCTCCCTTTTTGCAACTTTCGCGGCAGCGGCCGTATTGGCCGTTTCGGCCTTTCTTGCCGCGGTGCCGGCCAGAGCGGGCGACGTTTACCGCGTGACAGGCATTCCCGTGGATGCGAGCGCCGAGAACGCGACGGCGGCCCGGGCCAAGGCGGTTGCCGAGGGTCAGGCGCGCGCCTTTGAAGAAGTGCTGCGCAAGGTGACGCGGCGCGAGGACTGGCAGCGCTTGCCGCCCGCCGATGAGGCGACGGCGCAGAGCCTGGTGCGCTCTTTCCAAGTGGCGGGCGAGAAAACCAGCACGACGCGCTATCTCGCCGAACTGACCGTGACCTTCAACCCCCAAGGTGTGCGCCGCCTGCTGCGCCAATACGATATTCCCTATGCCGATGCGCAGGCAAAGCCCGCCTTGCTGTTGCCGCTTTGGCGCGACATTGGCGGCACGCGGCAATTGTGGGACGACAATCCCTGGCGCGCGGCCTGGTCGGGCATGGACCTTGCCAACCGGCTGACCCCCCTCACGCTGCCGCTCGGCGATCTGGAAGACCTGACGACACTGAGCGCGGAAGCGGCAGCGGCGGGAGATGATGCCGCCCTGCAAGCCTTTGCCGAGCGCTATGGCACGAACCGCGTCATCGTGGCCGAAGCATCGCCCGCCGGCGAAAGCGGGCTGCAGGCCGATATGGTGCTTTACGAGGCAGGCTCCGTCATGCCCGCGCGGCGCTGGAGCCGCCGGGTGAGCGGCGAGGAAAGCCTGGAGGCGCTGGGCCGCCAGGCAGCCGAACTTTATCTCGATCATCTGGCCGAGGAATGGAAAGCCCAGAGCACGGTCGGCAAAGGCGAAGCGGCAGCGCTTTCCGCCTCCGTGCGCTTCAATTCCATGGGCGAGTGGGTGTCCATCAAGCGCAAGCTCGAGCAGTCGCCCAACATAAACCGGGTGACGCTGGTCGGCCTTTCAACGGAAGGGGCGCTGGTGGAGATCGACTATCAGGGCTCGGCGGATGGCCTGGGCTTGACGCTTGCCCAGCAGAACCTCTCCTTGATGGAAATGGAAGGCTATTGGGTGCTGGCGGCGCGCCAGTAATCTAAAGCCTTCACGATTGCCCGGAGCACCGGCGCTACCCCATGAACCAGCTGCCGAACATCATCACCATCGCGCGGCTCTTTCTGGTGCCGGTGATCATCTATTCGATCCTGAACGGTCAGCTGATGCTTGCCTTCTGGCTGTTCGTGGCGGCGGGCCTGTCGGATGCGGTGGACGGGTTTCTCGCCCGTCAGCTTTCCGCCCGCTCCGAGCTTGGCGCTTATCTCGATCCGGTAGCGGACAAGGCGCTGCTTGTCAGCATTTACGTCTCGCTCGGCTGGGCAGGGTTCTTGCCGGACTGGCTGGTGCTCCTCGTCGTCTCCCGCGATGTGATGATCGTGGGCGGCGTGCTGCTTGGCTGGGTGATGGCTATGCCGCTTGCCATGGACCCGGCGCTGATCTCGAAGGCGAATACCGCCGCTCAGATTGCGCTCGCCGCGCTCGTGCTGGCGGTGGCAGGCAGCGGGTTTGAGGCGGCAGCGGCGGTCGATATGCTGGTCATCGTGACAGCGGCAACGACAGGTGTTTCCGCGCTCGGCTATCTGCTGCGCTGGGGCGGGCATATGGGGCTCTGGACCCTGCCGGGAGGCGGCGGAGAGGCCAGTGCTCAGGCCAGTGCTTCAGTGAGCGAAGAGCAGGGAAAAAGGGAAAATCCATGACCGTTCAACGCCAGGCACTTTTCTGGGGCATCGGGCTTTTCGTCTTCATTTTGCTGCTCTGGCTGCTGCGCGGCATTCTGCTGCCTTTCGTGGCAGGGCTGGCGGTGGCCTATCTGCTCGACCCATTCGCCGACTGGCTGGAGGAGCGCGGCTTTTCGCGGCTGCTGGCGACCAGCATTATTACGGTAATTTTCGTTCTCCTGATCGTGGCTTTTTTGGTGCTGCTCGTGCCGCTGCTTTACGAGCAAACGGTGGCGCTGGTCGAAAGCCTGCCGAAGATTGCCGACCGGGTGCAGGAATGGCTGATGCATTTGAACCAGGGCCGGCTCGGCGAAGTCTTGTCGGGCACCACCGATATCCGCCAGACGATCGACAAGGCCGGCGCGGGCCTCGTCTCCTGGGCGCTGAGCGCGCTTGGAGAGGTGTGGAAACAGGGTGTGGCGATTATCGGCCTTGCCTCGCTCGCCGTCATCACGCCCATCGTCGCGTTTTACATGCTGCTCGACTGGGACAATATGGTGGCGCGGGTGGATGAGCTTTTGCCGCGCGAACATGCCATGACCATTCGCGGGCTCTTCCGGGAAATGGATGCGGTGCTGGCCGGTTTCGTGCGCGGGCAGGGCACGGTCTGCCTGGTGCTCGGCACGTTCTACGCCGTCGGCCTGTCGCTGGCCGGGCTCAATCTGGGGCTCGTTGTCGGGCTCGGCGCGGGGATTATCAGTTTTATTCCTTATGTCGGCACGATCAGCGGTTTTCTTGTGGCAACGCTGCTCGCCATCCTGCAATTCGGCCCGCAGGATTATGTGTCGATCGGCTTTGTGGTCGCGGTCTTCGTCATCGGGCAATTCGTGGAAGGAAATTTCCTCACGCCCAAGCTCGTGGGCAGCCGCGTCGGGCTGCATCCGGTCTGGGTGATGTTCGCCCTTTTTGCGTTCGGCGCGCTTTTCGGTTTTGTCGGGGTGTTGCTGGCCGTGCCCATCGCAGCGGCCATCGGTGTGCTTGCGCGTTTCGGCGTGCGCAGCTATGTGGCAAGCCCGCTTTACCAAGGCAGCGGCCTTGGGCGGCAGGACTTGCCGGAGCCGGACAGAGACAAGAGCGACAATGAGTAAGGGTAAAGGAGAGACGGGTGAAAGCTGAGCAGCTTCCCCTGGACCTGGAGCACCGGCCCGCACGCGGCCGGGAGGACTTTCTCGTTGCCCCGGCGAATGAACACGCTGTGGCGCTGATCGACCGCTGGCCGGACTGGTCCGATGCGGTGCTGGCGCTGGCCGGCGCGCCCGGCACCGGCAAGACGCATCTGGCCGAAGTGTGGCGCACGCGTTCGGGCGCGCGGCGCATCGAGGCGGCAAAGCTCACCAAAAAAGATGTGCCGGAGCTTGCAAAGGCAGGGGCGGTGATTGTCGAAGACGGCGAGAGCCTGCAAGGTGAAGGGCTGCCCGCGCTCTTTCATCTCATCAATCTGGTGCGCGAGACCAAGGGCTTTTTGCTGCTGACCGGCAAGGAACCGCCAGCGCGCTGGCCGGTGAGCCTGCCGGATCTGTCCTCGCGGCTGAAGGCGGTGCCCTGCGCTGAGATTGGCGCGCCGGACGATGCGCTGCTCTCCGCGCTGATGATCAAGCTATTCGACGACCGCCAGCTTGCCGTTCCCGCGCCCGTGATTGCCTATCTTGTGCCGCGTATGGAGCGCTCTTTTGCCGCTTTGAGCGTGCTGGTGGAGGCGCTGGACCGGGCCTCCCTTGCCGGGAAACGGCCCCTCACCGTGCCGCTTGCCGCCGAAATCCTTAAAAAGAGGGAAGAAAGCGCCCTTTAGGCTATAAAGGCCGCCTTAAAACCTGCCGGGCGTGTCATGACTCGGTTACGATTTTGACGTAATTTCAATGACATCAGGAATTTAACGGAAGGCGCGGAAAACCCGCGCGCCGGGGAAACGATTATGAGCGCATCTTCAGGATCGAGCGAAGCCATTCAGCAGGTGCCCGTGGTGGCGGCGGACCGGCCGCTGGAAATGAAACATGCCGCGGTGGATAGCGCCAATTTCGAGCATATCGACCCGGCTTCCGCCGCGCGCTTCATGAACCGCGAGCTTTCCTGGCTCGAATTCAACAAACGCGTTCTGGAAGAATGCAGCAATCTCAATCACCCGCTTTTGGAACGGCTGCGCTTTCTTTCCATCTCCTCGAACAATCTCGATGAATTTTACATGGTGCGCGTGGCGGGCCTGCGCGGGCAGGTGACGGCGGGCGTCGAAACGCTGAGCCAGGACGGGCTCACCGCCGCTCAGCAGCTTGAACGGGTGAACGCCGCCGCCAACGAACTGATGGCCGAGCAGCAGCGCCAATGGGATTTGCTGCGCCAGGAGATGCGCGAAAACGGTATTGCCGTGCTCGACCCGGAAGAAGTGACGGCCGAGGAATATGACTGGCTGGAGACGCGCTTTCTGGAACAGGTCTTCCCCGTGCTCACGCCGCTTGCCATCGACCCGGCGCATCCTTTTCCTTTCATCGCGAATCTGGGCTTTACCCTTGCGCTGCAGCTCAGGAGCCGCAGGCTCGGCACCTCGATGGAAGCGCTTCTGCCTATCCCCGCGCAGATCGAACGCTTCGTGCGCTTGCCCGATCAGACGGGCGGGGCGTCGGGTATTCGCTTCCTTAGCCTTGAAAACTGGATCGGGCTTTTTCTCGACCGGCTTTTCCCCGGTTATGAAGTGATGGGGCAGGGTGCCTTCCGCATCATCCGCGACAGCGATATCGAGATCGAGGAAGAGGCCGAAGATCTGGTGCGTTATTATGAAAGCGCGCTGAAACGCCGCCGCCGGGGCACGGTGATCCGCTTGAAGATGCAGGCGCGGATGCCGCCTTCGCTGCGCGAATTCGTGGCCTCCGAGCTGCATGTTTCTCCCCAGGAAGTGGTGCTGGTGGACGGGCTTTTGGGCCTTGCGCAGACCAATGCGCTGATCGTCGACGACCGGCCCGACCTGAAATTCACGCCTTATAACGCGCGCTTCCCCGAGCGGGTGCGCGATTATGGCGGGGACTGTTTCGCCGCGATCCGCGCGAAAGACATTGTCGTGCACCACCCTTATGAAAGTTTCGATGTGGTGGTGCAGTTCATCCGCCAGGCCGCCAACGATCCGGATGTCGTGGCGATCAAACAGACGCTTTACCGGACCTCGAAGGATTCGCCCATCGTGCAGGCGCTGATCGAGGCGGCGGAAGCGGGCAAGTCCGTCACCGCGCTTGTCGAGCTGAAAGCGCGTTTCGATGAAGCGGCGAATATCGCCTGGGCACGCAACCTGGAGCGGGCAGGCGTGCAGGTGGTCTTCGGTTTCATCGAACTGAAGACGCATGCGAAACTCTCCATGGTGGTGCGCCGGGAAGGCGGGGCGCTGCGCTCTTACGTGCATTTGGGCACCGGCAACTATCACCCCATCACCGCGAAGATTTACACTGACCTTTCCATGTTCACGACGGACCCGGCGATCGGGCGCGACGTGGCGCGCATCTTCAACTATCTGACGGGCTATGCCGAACCGGAAGAACTGGAGCAGATCGCCATGTCGCCGGCGGGGCTGCGCGCGCGGCTTCTGGAGGATATCCGCGGCGAGATCGCCCATGCCAAGGCCGGCCGGCCCGCGCAGGTCTGGGCGAAGATGAATTCGCTTGTCGATCCCATCGTCATCGACGCGCTTTACGAGGCAAGCCAGGCTGGTGTGCATATCGATCTCATCATGCGCGGCATTTGCTGCTTGCGCCCCGGCGTGCCGGGCCTTTCGGAAAATATCCGTGTAAAGAGCATTGTCGGACGGTTTCTGGAACATTCGCGCATTATTTGCTTCGGCAACGGCCACGGGCTGCCGTCGGACGATGCGAAGGTTTATTTCTCCTCCGCCGACTGGATGCCCCGCAATCTCGACCGGCGGGTGGAAGTGCTGGTGCCGGTGCGCAACTCCACCGTCCATGCGCAGATCATGGATCAGATCATGGTCGCCAACCTGAAAGACAATCAGCAGAGCTGGCGGATGCTGCCCGATGGCAGCTATGAGCGCATCGAACCGGCGCCGGGCGAGGAGCCTTTCAACGCCCACCATTTCTTTATGGACAATCCGAGCCTGTCCGGACGCGGCAGCTCACTTGAACGGGACGAGCCTCCGGCTGTAGAACTGAAGTCCCGAAAATAAACGCAAGTCCAGTCCGTGACCTCAACCTCCCCCGAAAAAGCCCCGGCGCCGCATGCGCGCAAGGGGCCCTATGGCATCATCGATATCGGCTCGAACTCCGTTCGGCTGGTCGTATATGCGGGCGCAACCCGCAGCCCCGTGCCGATTTTCAATGAAAAGGTCATGGCGGGCCTGGGCCGCTCTGTAGCGCGCACGGGCAAGCTGGACGAGCAGGGCGTGGAGCGGGCGATCAAGGCGGTGCGCCGTTTTGCGGCGCTGAAACGGGAAATCGGCATCAAAAAGCTGGATGTGGTGGCGACCGCTGCCGTGCGCGACGCATCGGACGGTGAGGCGTTTCTGAAGAAAATCGAGGCATTTTTCGACCAGAAAGTGCGCCTTCTCTCGGGCGAGGAAGAGGCGCGGCTGGCGGCTTTGGGTATTTTATCGGCGATTCCGGATGCCGATGGCCTGGCCGGCGATTTGGGCGGCGGCAGCCTCGAGCTTGTGGCGGTTTCCTCCGGCACGCTGGCGCCCGGCATTACCCTGCCGCTGGGGCCCTTGCGGCTTGAAGCGGCAAGCGAGGGCAATCTCGCGCGGGCCGGTGTAATCGTCGATGCGGAGCTGAAAAAGGTCGAGTGGCTCTCTTCCATGAAAGGCCGCCCGCTTTATGCGGTGGGCGGGGTCTGGCGCAACCTTGCGCGCATTCACATGGCGCAGTTCAATTATCCGGTGCGTGTCCTCCATCATTATGTGATCCCGCAGCGCGATGCGGCGCAGCTCGCCGGGCTTTTAGAGAAAATGGGGCCGAAGAGCCTGGCGCGCATTCCCGATATTTCCTCCCGCCGTATCCCGGCGCTCCCCTATGGGGCGCTGGTGCTGGAGCGGCTTTTGGCGGCGGCGGGGGCAAGCCATGTGATCGTTTCTTCGTTCGGCCTGCGCGAAGGGGTGGTTTACGACGCGCTGGATGCCGAAGAAAAGCGCAAGGACCCGCTGATCGAGGGGTGCAAGGACCTGGCCGGGCGGCTTGCCCGCTTTCCCGAGCATGGCCAGGAGCTTGCCACCTGGACAGAGGCGCTGTTTTCGGATGGCGGATTTGGGGAAAGCGCGGCGCAAAAGCGGCTGCGTCACGCCGCCTGCATTCTCGTCGATATCGGCTGGTATGTGCATCCCGATTACCGCTCGCATCACGCCATGCAGCAGATCCTGCTCGCCCCTGTCGTGGGCATCGACCATCCGGGGCGCATGTTCCTGGCGCGGGTGGGCTTTCACCGGCATGAAGGCAATGCGGAGGCCGAGGTGCTGGGAGACCTGACGAGCCGCTTGAGCAAGGAAGAAGCCTTTAGGGCACGCATTCTGGGCCTCGCGCTCCGGCTTGCTTTTTCGCTCTGTGCGGCCCGGCTCGGCGTTTTGCCGCTGACCCGGCTGCGCATGGACGAGAAATATGTGCGGCTCGAACTTCCCAAAAAGATCGAAAGCTTCATGGGCGAGACGGTGCAAAA
>ERZ1673962.1571-NODE-1571-length-10302-cov-36.484142_pt1 | contig 10302 bp, 11 predicted proteins | sample MGYA00580188_ERZ1673962 | MGnify/ENA primary metagenome ERZ1673962 (study PRJEB41334, sample SAMN05608104) | rock metagenome | biome: terrestrial subsurface; feature: shale formation; material: shale | place: USA: Pennsylvania ... | reverse complement strand
CGTTCGGGGTTCGGGGTTCGGGGTTCGGGGTTCGGGGTTCGGGGTTCGGGCAACAATAATAAGCGACATAGAATAAGCCAATTCAAGTGGTTAGCTTCGTTTATTTTAATAAGTCTGTCAGGTTTAAACTGTAGGACTTTATCAAAGCTGACAGTCGCATTTGTGCCATGAGCGGATAAAAAGTGAATTTGAAAGCCTGTTGGGTGGCGCCTTCGGCTTAACCAACCTACATTTTGACGTAGGTCGGATAAGTGGCGGAGCCACGCCATCCGACAAAATAATGAATTTACCAGAAACAATCTAATTTACCACGTTAGCGATATATAACTGCTTTATACTATAAGTTAAACCACTCTATACCGACTATCGGCTGAGTGCCATGGGCGGTCATTGGTAACGCCTCAAACACCGGCTTGGCAAAGCTGGCGGCTTTTTTGGAACAAAAAAGGTGACAGCTTTGCCAAGTCCGAGTGCTTTGACTTGTTAAGTAACTATTTTGGCACTGGGTACATAGCTTCGTATCGGATAGCAATACAACTACCTGTGAGCTCTTCTAGCACAGCTTTTACTGAACCAGATTCATAAATAGCTTTGCCAGCTAGCTCACCTGCATATTTATAATCTTTGTAAGTAGTTTCACGGACTGCATTACATGATTTATTTGGAAATGTAACCAATTGCATTAATGTTCCGTCACATGAGTTATTTACGCCCGGCGCGACATTTACCGTTGCATAGCCCCACGTACCATCATTGTATTTTTTAATATTAAGGCCAGTATATATTCGACCGCTGCCATTATCTTTGGCTGCAGAAGTCCAAGCTCCATTGGCACCAGCTTTTTCATTTAAGAATTTATCTATTGCAAATATTTCACTATAGCATCCAGTAGCACCTACTTCTTTAGCGTAATCACTCAAAGGTCCGCCAGAGAACTCTTCGGCATAGCTAAAGCTCGAAGAAATAAGGGCTAATAATAATAGTTTTTTTCTCATTTTATGCTCCATGTTTTGAGAATAGTTACTTAACGCCCGCATAAGGGGCACCGAAACGTAGCGGCGATTTGGTTAAACTTGGGCGAAGCACCAAACTAAATCGCCGCGTAGTTTTGGTGTCCCAGTGAGCCTGCGAGCGACTTGATGCGCTTGTTAGATTGCGCCTACTCGTTGTTTGTTTTGCACTCAAACAAAAAGCCACCATGCCCTAATGTTAAAATCCCCTCAACATATTTGAATTCACGAGCTTCAACAGAGGCTGATTTTAATGGATCATCAGGTATAGAAAACTGAAATGTCCGTATCATGGACGATTCACCACCATGAAAGTCTCGATCATGCCTCGTTAGGTAATCCTCTCGGAAAGTCATGGTAAATAACTTACCCCCGTCCCAATTCTCTGTTTTGTGGTGAATTGTCCTTTTATATGATGTGTTGGTTTCACTTTTTAAACGTCCTTCATCACCGGAAATGGCATCACCTACAACGATCATTTTTTGAGCCTTTTTGTCCCAGATGAAACTTTGGCTCGCTGGTCTTTTTTGGGTACCCCATGAGCTACAGGTCATTCTAAAGCTATCAATATCAGTATGGTAATGACGTGCTTGAACATGTCCACACACTAATAAGGCAACAAGAAAAAGTGCACTTTTTTGAAACATAACACCCTCAATTTAATAGCAATCTAACGCCTCATTCAGAGGCAATAAAATAGTTGGTTAAAATAAGCGAGGCACGAGCAAAAACCAACTGTTTTTTGTCCTGCTGAAATGACTTGTTAGGTGTTCTTTTTAAACTTAGGCCAGCGATTGTAACCAACTTCAGGATCGTTAGACCTAAACTCTTTAATAAACTCAACTTCTTTTTTTGATAATTCAGATTCTTCACAATCAGGTAACTCCCAAAGGATTTCTTTGCGAATAGTATAGTCTTTGCGAATTTCATCAGGTAATTTTAGAAAATCTGCATTTACGGTATCCATATCGGGACTACCGTAATAACGATAACTCCCCACACTATCTTTTCCGATATATATTTTACCAGTTGGATGATATGTGATTTTATAAATTTGCTTCATCCGTGACGAATACTCCATGAACACCTAACATTTTAGTATTTATGCGACACGCAGTTTGTGTTGCATAATCGCTTGTTGGACTGAGGCGCTACCTGCTCGGTGTGTCAGAGATGGTGCTATTTATGCTATGGGAATTTGCTTTTTAGAGGCTCTAGCTAAATCAGCTAGTTTAATAAGCTTACCTATTATAATTTAAGCTTTCCCTGCATTGCTCAGCGTTTATTATCTATTTATTAAACCGAATGTTTAACCGTTAAGCAAGGATGTTTTTCTTACGCGCAGCCGCGACTAGCCTGAACAGTTAAGCAGGATAACTCATTGATTTGATGCAGCAAGCAAGGCTGCTAACTCGTTCGCGCTATTTTATTTGTCGCCATGTCTGAATTCATCACGCCAATAAATCGTAAGATACCCACTTTACATGACTGGCAAGGCCAATGCGGTATTAGTCGTTCTTGCTCTACCTTCGGCTTCACCGCTTTGAATGGGGTTGCTGATGCCTGAGCCTTTATTAACCCTAACTTTCGCTTGCGGCACGCATTAGCTAAAAAGCCATAGTGGCGAATACGCATAAACCCTTTCGGCAATACATGTTGTAAGTAGCGCCGTAAAAAATCATCACAACTCAGTGTCATGACTTTATCGCGGTTGTTATCTGCATAGTCGCGATATTTAAAGCTCACTGACTGCTCATTCGCTGACACGAACCGCGATTCTGACATCACGCCTTTTCGGGTATAACGCGCAAGGTAGCTCACGAGCTTTTCACTGTACGTTAAACAGGCTTTGCTATACACACACCACTTTGTTGGGGTGTTTATCTTCGCGAATGAACTATCGCATTCATTGAGTTCCGCTAGCATTTTACCCCTAAAGACTGTTGATAACGCTTTTACGGGGTATAAATAGCCTTTTTCTATTTCATGCCAGTGCGCTTTATTTAGCGCCCCTGCGGGTATCAAACAATGCAAGTGGATATGCTGACTTAAGTTCTGCCCCCACGTATGCAGTACGCTTGTCATGCCTAACTGACCATGCTTTTTCCGTTTCGCAAATTTACTTAGCGTTTGCCATGCCGCTTTAAATAAACACTGATACAACGCATTTGGGTTATAGTGAGCAATGATATTCAACTCATGAGGGAGCGTAAAAACAAGATGAAAATACCGACACGGTAATAAATCCTCCTGCTGTTTTTGCACCCATTTAGCCGTAGCAATGCCTTGGCAACGCGGGCAATGACGGTCTCGACAACTACATCCAATCTTTTGCGACTCACCACAGTTATCACATTGCCATGCTTGATAACCGAGCTGACCTGTTCTACATGATTGCAGGTGCTGACAGACTCGCAGTTGTTGATAGCTCATCGTATGATGCTGCCGATAATGCTCAAGATTTGAATTTAAAATATCAGCGAGATGCAAAGCGCTCATTGTTTAGCCCAACCTGCAAGCAGATCAATGCCGCCATGACCTAACTCTGGTAACCAATGTAAGTAACTTTGTGTGGTTTTAATATCACTATGCCCAAGCTGATGTTGCAGTTGATGAAGTGGCATACCTGATTCAAGTTGGTGTGTTGCATAAGCATGGCGTAGTGCATGTGGATTACAGTGTTTTAAACCACACGCTTGTGCGTGTTTTCTCAATGGCTTCCTAAAGGTCGATGCTGACATCGGTTTATCCATTAACAATCGCGAGTAAAACATCCAACCCGTTGGGTGATACATTTTCCAGTAACAACGTAATTGATTTAGTACGCTATCTGAAACTACAACATAACGTGATTTATCCCCTTTACCTTGTTCAATCAATATGGTTTTTCGCTGTCCATCAATGTTTTGCACTTTAATATGTAGCAGCTCACCAATGCGTAAGCCACAGCCATAGCAAACTACTATTAACGTTTTTAATCACATATCCGTACAGCTTTCTATCAGTCTTCGCATATCATCACGCGACAAATAGGTGGGTGCGTGCGACTTTGCTTTTGGCAGTGCAATATCTAAGTTCAATGGCCGGTGTAAAATATGTTTAAACAAGAACCAAATGCTGTTTATCTGTACTTTTTGGCTTGATCTAGAAAGTTTGCGAATGGCAGGATCGTTAAAAAAGATATTCAACTCATCATCTGTGACTAAGTCGAGCGGTTTATTAAAGTAATGACTGAGTTTTAGTAAATGTTCACTGTAGCTTTTACATGTACTTTGCGAATAACCTCGATAGGCTATTTCAGTTTTGACTTGTTCAATGAGTGTATTCATGACTTACCTCCAAGTTATGGGATAACCCCAAGGTAAGTGTGGCTCAAATGATAAGAATAGGATCTCCGCGTAGCGGCTTAGTTCAACAATTTAATAGTGCGCTCATCGCGCATATTTCTGCCAATTACACGCTCATTTTTCTACATTATATAGTTTTAACAAATAACCTAAGGTATTACTATAACTATGTTTTCTAAAGTTTTTAGGTAAAGTTAAATAGAACAATATGCGCTCAGCGCTCATTTTCATGAATATATGCGCAAAAAGCAGTTTAACCAATCTATTAACGACGATATTTGGCCAGTATCAATGACCGCTTATCGCTCTTAGCTGCCTGTTAGGTGAAGCCCTAAGCTTTTATTTACGTCTTCTATTCGGCGCTCTTTGTCCTGTAATACGTTTTTTATCGCGATCTTTACGCGCTTTGTTAGTGTTTTTGCGGTTATCTTTAGGTGGCTTATTTAAGTCGGGTTCATAGCCTTCAAGCCATTGTGGGGCTAAACGCGTATCAAGCAGTACTTCAATTTCTTCAAGTAGCCATTGCTCATCAAGACTCACTAATGACATAGCAAGGCCTTGCTCACCAGCTCGTCCTGTACGGCCAATACGATGCACATAATCTTCAGCTATGTATGGCAATTCAAAGTTAATTACATATTTAAGTGCCGGTATATCTAAACCGCGCGCCGCTACATCGGTGGCTACTAATACACGCGTACTGCCTTCTTTGAAGTTATGAAGAGCGCGGTCGCGAGCACCTTGTGATTTATCACCATGAATAGATTCGGTTTTTAAACCATCTTTACACATTTCTTTGGCAAGCTTATCGGCCATTTGTTTAGTGCGGGTGAATATAAGCACTTGGCGCCAGTTTTTCATGCCAATCATGTGCGATACCAGCTCGCGCTTTCTGTCTTCATCTACTGCGTAAATAACTTGTTCAACCTCTACAGCAGCAGAGTTACGCTTATCAACTTCAATAAGCTCTGGGTCTTTAAGTAATTTTTTACTCAGCTCAAATACACTGTCATCAAAAGTGGCGGAAAACAGTAAGGTTTGACGATCGCCTGGGATATGACGCAGTATTCGTCTAATTTCGTCAATAAAACCCATATCAAGCATACGGTCTGCTTCATCAAATACTAAAGAGTCCACGCTTGAAAGCACCACACTGCCCTTCACTATGTGATCAAGCAAGCGCCCTGGCGTTGCCACTATTACTTGCGCTGTTTTAAGTGCTTTGATTTGTGGGCCAATGCTTGCGCCACCATAGGCAAGTGCACCTTTTATATCTGTACCTTGTGCGTATTTTTCAAAGCTTGCAAATACTTGCTGAGCAAGCTCCCTAGTAGGCGTTAAAATAACCACACGGGCAATGCCTGGTTCGTCTTTTTTAGCGGAATTTAAAAGCTTATGTAATAGCGGCAAAACAAACGCGGCTGTTTTACCAGTACCAGTTTGAGCGCTGCCCATAACGTCTTTGCCCGCTAAAATTGGCGGTATCGTTTTGTGCTGAATGGCGGTAGGCGTAGTGTAATTATTTTGCTCTATTGCCGTTAATAGTAACGGGTCTAGGGCTAGTGATGAGAACGATGTGGCAGACATAAGCTTGGCTTTAAAATAACAAAGAACGCTATTATACCTGAGCTTAAGTAATAAAAAAGGCGCTAAATAGCGCCTAAGTAAAATGAAGTATTTAAGCCGGTTTTAATGTGGCTTTACGCTCATTATAAAATGCAATTAAATCATCTACGGTGCTTTGACAGTATTCACGAATACCCGATACCACCATGTGTTTTTCACCAAAACCCACCTTTTCGCCGTTTTCGAGTAAATTAAAGCGCAAGGTTATTTTGCCGCGTTTACCAGCGTATTCAAAGCTTGGCTCTGCGAACTCAAGGGTCGGTGATTTAATATCAATGTTATTAAGATTAATTATCATTGATTCATAAATAATCATAGGGCGCGCAGGATTTATCATTACCTCTTGCTTGCCCATTAAAGGAATAATTACATGCGGGAACGCAGCACCTGAGAACTCAACATAATTTTTTATTAAACTGTTTGTAAGTGTTGGGCATTTACTGGTTTTACCGTCGCGTTTAACCTTTAAAATTACTTTTTCGCCATGGTTTACATCAAACTCTTCTCCTGGTTGTTCTGGAAAATTTAGCTTGGTATTTTCATCAACCATACCGGCAAAGGTAAACTCCATTCGCTCACTAATGCCATAGCGGTCTAACACTAGAGAAAAAAGTAAGTCTCCTGGTGCGCAAAACTTTTTAGCGTCTTTATCATGAAGCGGGTTGTAGTCGTCGGCTACACATTTAGCAAAGCGACAACCTTGCTCACGAGAAATTGAAACATAATCAGCATGCTGCTGATAGTAAGGACTTAACATAGTGTGTTCACTGCTTAAACTGCTTATAACCTAGCTATACTACCAGAAAAAAAATCTTGAGAGGTCGAATCTGTTTAATAAAGGCGAAAAATGATAATTTGCAACTCGCTAATTTACTAAGTAAATTAGGCAAATACGAGTTTAAGGGATTAACTAATGAAGTATTTTTCTTTATTAATATGCGCGGTTTCATTTTTAACTGGCTGTAATAACGTTACTTACACAACCAATATCGACGACGAGGTTTTATCAGAACACGTTTCAAGCCACATCAAAAAACGTGGCCTAGAGCAGTTTTACAGTGTTCAGGACGCTCTCGATAGAGGTGCAAGCCCCCTTGGTGGAATAAAAGGCGAAAGCTGCGATGTATCAGATGATACGCGAACATTCTCAATTAGCTATAACCGTTTGAAATCACAAGCTATAGAATCCCTTAAAAACGATGTGCTTTATTTAGGTGGCAATGCATTTACACTAGAGCAGTGCCAATCAGTATCCCACTACAATTGTGATTTAGCCGTTATTTGTAGCGGACAAGCCTATAATTATTAATAGCTCAAAATTATCTAATTGAGACTATAACGCTATGTAATTCGTTTTCTCTCATTTCCTCTATCAAACAACAAGCTGTATTTGCCAATGACTTTTTACTTTTTAGCTGCCGCTATTTTATGTGTTTTCCCACAGTGTAAACTCACTGTATTTCGCCAACCATTATGGCAATACTTATTGCTGCTAAGTGTTATTACTGCCTATTATCAAGAATATATAAATTTAAACGCGGTTGCTGTTATAGCTGTTTATGTGGGATTGTTTCACTTTACGCTATTGGCAACCTCAGCGTTAAAACGTAATGTTCTAACGTCTTTATTTATAATAGCCTCACTCGGGTTAGCCTTACATTGGTTTGCGGGATTTAATAACCTGCCAATTGTTGTTAATGAACAAGTCACCAGTAACGCAATTGCATTTACCCTGTATGCTAATTTTGATAAAGCATTAGCGGGTTTAATGCTGGCCGCTTATTTTTTTGCAAAAAATAAAACGGCAAAGCCAGTGACTATCGGCTACCCCGTTTTAATTATAACTATCACTATTTTAGCGGCGCTTATAACTGCTTTAACGTTAAACCTTGTTGAATTTGCACCAAAAGTGCCTGAATTTTGGTTGCTATTTATAGCCATCAACCTACTTTTTACCTGCGTTGCAGAAGAGGCATTATTTAGAGGAGTGATACAAACTAAGCTTTCAAAACTAATAACCCCGAGCAGGTTTGCATTACTGGCACCGGTGATCAGTACTTGTGTATTTTCGCTAGCACACTTTTCAGCGGGTACTCATTATATGCTTGTGGCGGCCGTAGCAGGTTTTGGTTATGGCTATATTTACTATAAAACTAGCCGATTAGAATGGGCCATTTTATGTCATTGGCTCGTTAACGTGTTTCATTTTTTCTTATTTACTTACCCTATGCTGGCAACTCCATCTTAGAATTACAGGCACAAAAAAGCCGCTTAAATTAAGCGGCTTTTGAATCTGTATACGCGATTACGCACTTGGGTAATCGCGGTATGCGCGTTCTATTTTTTTAGCCTGCTTTTTAGAAATACCTAAATGGGCAAGCGCAACACGTAAACGTGCACGCGATAGGTCAGACCCTAAAATCTCCATTGCATCTAATACCGAAGTTGATGATGTTTTGCCGGTAATAGCCACAAATATAGGCTCTAAGAAGTCTTTAATTTTAAGCTCGTGGAAGGTGGCTACTTCTTTTGCAATTGCAAAAATAGCTGGCTTTTCAAAGCTACGTAAGCCTTCTAACTGCCATACAAAAAATTGTAATGCTTGGCGAATAACATCTTCGTCAGCTTTACCGGCTGTTAATAGCGCTGGGTCGTAAGTCGGGATACCGCCTACAAAGTGCCCAGCTAAATCAACCATGTCAGAGAGCGTATTTATACGCGTTTTAGCTTCTGGTAATACTTTAGCCAGCATGTCGCCATTAAATTTCCAGTCAACAAAACGCTGCATTAGCTCTGCATCAGTTAAGTTTTCGCGGATCCACATACCGTTTAACCAGCTTAACTTGTCTACGTCGAATACTGGGCCACCAAGCGATACACGCTTCATGTCAAAATGTTCAATCATTTCATTAAGGGTGAACTTTTCACGCTCATCAGGCATTGACCAACCCATACGGCCTAAGTAGTTTAGTACCGCTTCTGGTAAGTAACCCATTTCTTTGTAGTAATTAATAGACGTTGGATTTTTACGCTTAGACAGTTTTGATTTATCTGGATTACGCAATAATGGTAAGTGACCTAGTACGGGTGCTTCCCAACCAAAATCTTCATACAGTTTTAATAGCTTAGGCGCTGAGTTTATCCACTCTTCACCACGGAAAATGTGGCTAATTTGCATATGGTGATCATCCACCACGTTAGCTAAAAAGTACGTTGGAAAGCCATCCGCTTTTAATAGCACTTGCATGTCTACGTTTTCCCACGGGATCTCAATTTCGTCGCGTAGGTAATCGTTAAACTTAAAGGTACCTTCGCTTGGGATTTTCATACGAATAACGTACGGCTTACCAGCAGCTAGGTTTGCTTTAATTTCGTCTTCTGTATGGTTTAAACCACGACCATCGTATTTAGGACGCAGACCTTCGGCCATTTGCTCTTCACGCATTTGGTCCAGTTCTTCGCTGGTTGCGAAACAGTAGAATGCTTTGCCGTCTTCAACTAACTGATGAGCGTATTTTTTATATAAATCACTGCGCTCAGATTGGCGGTATGGACCAAACTCACCACCTACATCAGGACCATGATCCCACTCAAGGCCTAACCAGCGTAAGCTATCCATGATGGCTTGTTCAGATTCTGGTGTGCTGCGAACTTGGTCAGTATCTTCAATACGAAGTACAAATTCACCGCCTTGCTGTTTAGCAAAACAGTAGTTAAATAAGGCAATGTAAGCGGTGCCAAGATGCGGGTCACCAGTTGGTGACGGAGCAACACGGGTACGAATTGTCATGGTAATGTCTCTTTTAATAAGTGAGATGGTATGAAATACCAATAAATATTTTAAGCGGCTACTTTGTTTAAGTAAGCAATAATATCGTTTGATTCATAAAGCCATTTTACTTGGCCATCTTGCTCAATACGTAAACAAGGTACTTTAACTTTTCCGCCTTGCTCTAATAGCTCTTGGCGGTATTGCTCATCATTTTTTGCATCGCGTGTTTCAATTTTTAAGCCTTCACGCTTAATTGAACGGCGCACTTTTACACAAAAAGGGCATGCTTTGAATTGATAGAGCTTAAATTGTGCGGTTTGCTGATCAAGCTTAGTTTGCTCTTGCGGATCACGTTTTTTGCTACGCGGCGTAAAAACAAAATTAAAAAATAAGATGATACAACCTAAAACCCAGCGAACTAATTTCATCTTCAATACTCTTTACAACAAATTTAAGGTGCAAGATTTTAACACAAAAAAGCGCAACACTATAAGTAATGCGGATCGTTTAAGTTAATTGAACGATCTTTCAGAGGCTTCATAATAGG
>ERZ1673962.1570-NODE-1570-length-10322-cov-3.589754_pt1 | contig 10322 bp, 10 predicted proteins | sample MGYA00580188_ERZ1673962 | MGnify/ENA primary metagenome ERZ1673962 (study PRJEB41334, sample SAMN05608104) | rock metagenome | biome: terrestrial subsurface; feature: shale formation; material: shale | place: USA: Pennsylvania ... | reverse complement strand
ACGGCGAGCCCGATGATCCAGGAGGCGGCGACATAAGCGCCGTCCCACTCGATATGGCCTGAAAGGCGCAGTGCCGACATGCCGGTAAAATGCATGAAGCCGATGGCCGCGCCGACGGTCAGCCCGCCCAGCGTCAGCCGGTTCATATAAAGGGCAATGCCCGCGCCCAGCGTGCAGAGCGACACGGAAATGAAAACGGAAAGCACCGTCAGCGGAACGTCATAAGCAACAGGCAAGGCGGACTGGTAAGCCAGCATGGCGATGAAATGCGTCGCCCAGATGCCGGCGCCTGCCACAAGCCCCGTGCCTAGCAGCCAATAAAATTTAGGGCGGCCTTCGGCAACCCACGCCCGGAAGAATAGATCGATGGAGGTAAAGCATGCGATCAGGCAGACCGTGGCGGCGAGGCCAACGAGCCAGAGATTGTGCTCGTTCGTGATGCACTCCAGTACCGTAATCATAAATGCCGACCGCCTGATCTTTCCCGGCCGCCTGCAGCGCAGCCCGGCCTTTCTTGATAAATGCTACAGCGTGTATGGCGGGTTAATTTCCAGGCAGGGGTTTTGCGCAGGGGAAAGCGTTCTCTTGCGATTCATTCGCAAATATTGCGCTTAAGTGCCTGATTTTTCTTCTGCATTTGCCTTGACGTCCCGGCTCGGCTAAACACTTTCTCCAAAAGCAACCCTTTGAGTAATCAATTTCAGGGGCAGGTCCTCAATGGCTGACTCACCTTCCGCTTCCCGGCCGCTTTCGCCGCATTTGGGCATTTACCGCAAAATGCTCACCATGATGATGTCGATCGTCCATCGCATTACCGGCGCCGCGCTCTATTTCGGTACTTTGCTGCTTGCCTGGTGGCTGATCGCCGCGGCGAGCGGCGCGGAGGCTTACGACGTCTTCTCGGCCCATGCCGGTTCCTGGTACGGGCGGATCGTGCTCTTCGGTTACACCTGGGCACTGATCCACCACATGCTGGGCGGGCTGCGCCATCTGGTCTGGGACATGGGCAAAGGCTTCCACCTGCGCCTTGTCGAATGGATGGCGCGCGGCACGGTTGCAGGTTCGGTCATTCTCACCGTGGTGGTCTGGGTGATCGCCTATCAAATGATGGGAGCGCTTTGATGAGCGATATGCGCACACCTTTGAGCCGCGTGCGCGGCCTTGGTTCGGCAAAAGCCGGGACGGAACATTTCTGGCTGCAGCGGCTGACGGCGATCGCCAATATTCCGTTGGTGATTTTTCTTCTGGCCTCGCTCGTGGCGCTGGCCGGGGCGGACTATGAGACCGTGCGGGCCTATCTTTCCATGCCGCTCGTCACCGTCATCGTGCTGGCGCTGATCGTCTCCGGCATCTGGCATATGCGCCTCGGCATGCAGGTGGTGATCGAGGATTATGTGCACGGCGAGAATCTGAAACTGCTCTCGATCATCGGGAACAATTTCTTCGCGCTCGCGGTCGGGCTTGCCTGCGTCTATGCGGCGCTGAAGCTCGGCTTCGGTTCTTAAAATTCGGGCGCTGATGTCCGGTCCTTGCGCCGGTTTTCAGGGTCATTTGACGTTCAATTCATAAAAGGCAGTGTCCGGCATGAGTGCCTCAAAAGCATATGAATTCCAGGATCATTCCTTCGACGTAGTGGTGGTCGGCGCCGGCGGCGCGGGGCTTCGCGCCACGCTTGGCTGCGCTCAGGCCGGTTTGAAGACCGCCTGCATCACCAAAGTGTTTCCCACCCGCTCGCACACGGTTGCAGCTCAGGGCGGCATTTCTGCCTCGCTCGGCAATATGGGGCCGGATGACTGGAAATGGCATATGTACGACACCGTCAAAGGGTCGGACTGGCTGGGCGATCAGGACGCCATCGAATATCTCTGCCGCAATGCGCCGAAAGCCGTTTACGAGCTTGAGCATTTCGGTGTGCCGTTCTCGCGGACGGAAGAAGGCAAGATCTATCAGCGCCCCTTCGGCGGCATGACCACCGAATACGGCAAGGGCATCGCGCAGCGCACCTGTGCCGCCGCCGACCGGACGGGCCATGCGATCCTGCACACGCTTTATGGTCAGAGCCTGCGCTATGACGCGGAATTCTTCATCGAGTTTTTCGCCATCGACCTCATCATGAGCGATGACGGGCGCTGCGTCGGTGTCGTCGCGCTGAAAATGGATGATGGCACGCTGCACCGCTTCTCCGCCAAGCAGACGATCCTGGCGACGGGCGGTTATGGCCGCGCTTATTTCTCCGCAACCTCGGCGCATACCTGCACGGGCGACGGCAATGCCATGGTGCTGCGCGCCGGCCTGCCGCTGCAGGATATGGAATTCGTGCAATTCCACCCGACGGGGATTTACGGTGCCGGCTGCCTGATCACGGAAGGCGCGCGCGGCGAAGGCGGCTATCTCGTCAATTCCGAAGGCGAACGCTTCATGGAGCGCTATGCGCCGTCCGCCAAAGACCTTGCCTCGCGCGACGTGGTCTCCCGCTCCATGACCATGGAAATCCGCGAAGGGCGCGGTGTGGGCGCAGGCAAAGACCATATCTTCCTGCATCTCGATCACCTGGACCCGGATGTGCTCGCCTCGCGCCTGCCGGGGATTTCCGAATCGGCCCGCATCTTTGCCGGTGTCGATGTGACCAAGGAACCGATCCCGGTGCTGCCGACCGTGCACTACAATATGGGCGGTATCCCGACGAACTATCATGGCGAGGTGATCTCGGGCAAAGGCGGCGCGGACGATATCGTGCCCGGCCTGATGGCGATCGGGGAAGCGGCCTGCGTTTCCGTGCACGGGGCGAACCGCCTCGGCTCCAACTCGCTGATCGACCTTGTGGTGTTCGGCCGCGCGGCGGGCCTGCGCGCCGCCGATGTGGTCGATCCTGCCGAAAAAGCACCGACGCTGCCGAAAGGCGCGGGCGAGAATTCCATTGCCCGTCTCGATCATTTCCGCAACGCGAATGGCTCCACGCCGACCGCCGAGCTGCGCCTTGAAATGCAGCGGACCATGCAGAATAACTGCGCGGTTTACCGCACGGGCGAGGTTCTGGAAGAGGGCGTCAAGCTCATGGAAAAAGTCCATGCCGCCGCCGACGACATCAATGTCACGGACCGCTCGCTGATCTGGAACTCCGATCTCATCGAAACGCTGGAATTCGACAACCTGATCGTTCAGGCCCGCGCGACGATGAACGGGGCGGATGCGCGTAAAGAAAGCCGCGGCGGCCATGCCCGTGAAGATTTCCCGAACCGGGATGACGAAAACTGGATGAAGCACACGCTCGCCTGGGTCGATGACAAGCGCAACGTCACGCTCGGCTACCGCGAAGTGCACAATTACACGCTCTCCAACGAGATCGAGTACATCCAGCCGAAAGAACGTGTCTATTAAGGCTTGAAGGTAAGGGTTTACGCAAATGGTTGAACTTGCACTGCCGAAAAATTCCCGCGTCACCAAGGGGAAAACCTTCAAGGCGGCACAGGGCGCAAAGAAGGTCCGCAAATTCCAGGTCTACCGCTGGGATCCGGAAGGCGGGGAAAACCCGCGCATGGATACCTATGAGGTCGATCTCGACAATTGCGGCCCGATGGTGCTCGACGCGCTCATCAAGATCAAAAACGAAATCGATACGACGCTGACTTTCCGCCGCTCCTGCCGCGAGGGGATTTGCGGGTCCTGCGCGATGAATATCGACGGCACGAACACGCTGGCCTGCACGAAGGGCATCGACGAGATCAAGGGTGAGGTGAAAATCTACCCGCTGCCGCATATGCCGGTGGTCAAAGACCTCGTGCCGGACCTGACGAATTTCTATGCCCAGCACGCCTCCATCGAGCCCTGGCTGCAGACGCGCACCGTCGAGCCGGAAAAAGAATGGAAGCAGTCGCCGGAAGACCGTGAGAAACTCGACGGGCTTTATGAATGCATTCTGTGCGCCTGCTGCTCGACCTCGTGTCCTTCTTATTGGTGGAACGGCGACCGGTATCTCGGCCCGGCCGTGCTCCTGCAGGCCTACCGCTGGCTGATCGACAGCCGCGACGAGGCAACCGGCGAGCGGCTCGACAATCTGGAAGACCCCTTCCGGCTTTACCGCTGCCACACGATCATGAACTGCGCCAAGGCCTGCCCGAAGGGCCTCAACCCGGCCAAGGCGATTGCCGAGATCAAGAAGATGATGGTGGAACGCCGCGTCTGACCTTGCCGGCATCCGGAAAGTTGTAAAGGCCGTCCTTCGGGGCGGCCTTTTTCGTTTGTCTTTAGTTTTGTCCGCGCGCTTGCGCTTGCTGCGGCAGGCTGCGTGGACCCCGGCTCGGGGGCCGGGGTGACGGGAAGAGCAAGCGGTGAGGCAATGCCTTTCCCTTAACTCCAAGTGTCACCCCGGGTTTATCCCGGGGTCCATATAGCGGTTGCCGCAAGGAGTGGAGCCGCTGGACCCTCCATCAAGCGGACATGTGAGGGCGAAAAGCGAGAAGGTTCATGCAATTTCTCATTCTGCCTATTGAAATGCTTCGATAATTCCATAATTATCGAACTATGAAACAGGAAGATGTCATTCTCGCCCTTGGCGCCCTTGCTCAGGAGACCCGGCTTCAGGTTTTCCGGGCCCTGGTGCGCGCCCATTCGCCGGACCCGGCGGCGGGCGGGCTTGCCGCCGGCGCGCTCGCCGAGGCGCTGGGCGTTGCCCAGCCCACGCTTTCATTTCACCTGAAAGAGCTGGCGCGGGCCGGGCTCATCCAGGCACGGCGGGAAGGGCGCTCGATCATCTACCGGGCCGAGCTCGGCGCCATGCAGGCTTTGACGCAATACCTGCTCGAAGATTGCTGCGGCGGGGCCTGCGGCTCGGTTCAAACCCTTTCTCTGGAAAAGGAGTGTGTGTGATGAAACGCCTTCACGTCAGCTTCAATGCGAGCGATCTGGAAAAATCCATCGCGTTCTACACGGAACTTTTCGGCGCCGCGCCCAGCGTGCGCAAAGACGATTACGCCAAATGGATGCTGGACGACCCGCGCGTCAATTTCGTCATCGAAGGGGGCGGCGGCACGCCGGGCTTCACCCATGCCGGCATTCAGACCGAAAGCGAAGAAGAATTGCATGAAGTCTTTGACCGCCTGAAAGAGGCCGAAGCGCCCTATCTACCCGAAGGCGTGACGACATGCTGCTATCACAAGTCCGAAAAAAGCTGGACGTCCGATCCGGACGGCGTGGCCTGGGAAGCCTTCTATACGTTCCACCAGACCGAAGAGCGCGGGCATTCCAACTTGGAAGCGGACGCTTATAACGTCCCGCCCGCAAAGGCGGAAAACATCACCGGCTGCGGCCTTTCCGGCTGTTGCTGAGACCAGCCAAGAGTATGATCCGATGAGCGATACCAAGCGTCAATTCAACGTGCTTTTCCTGTGCACGGGAAATTCCTGCCGCAGCATTCTAGCGGAAGCCTATCTCAATCATGCCGCCGGCGACCGGTTCAAAGCCTATAGCGCGGGCAGCCACCCAAAGGGACAAGTACACCCTTTGGCGCTTGAGACATTGCGCGTGGCAGGCCTTCCTACTACAGGACTGTCCAGCAAGGGATGGGAAGCATTCGAGGGGCCGGGCGCGCCGGCCCTCGATTTCGTCATCACCACCTGCGACAGCGCGGCGAATGAGATCTGCCCCATCTGGCCGGGCCAGCCGATGAATGCCCATTGGCCCTTCCCGGACCCGGACGCTTTCCAAGGCACGGAGACGGAGACGAAGGCGCACTTCCTCGATGTTTTCCGGCAGATCCGTACAAGGATCGATATTTTCGCCAATCTGCCGCTGGCCAGTCTCGACAAGCTTTCCTTGCAGAAAAAGCTCGATGAGATCGGCAAGACCGCGCCGGCCCCTTCCCTTTAATTTGCTTCAGGATCGTTTCCATGGCCGATAGTCAGCCCAGCCGTCTTTCGTTTTTGGACCGCTATCTCACTTTCTGGATTTTCGCCGCCATGGCGGCGGGCACGCTGCTGGGAACGTTCTTTCCGGGCGCCGCCCATCTTTTCGGCTCGTTTTCGATGGGCTCGACCAATCTTTTGATCGCCGCCGGGCTCATTCTCATGATGTATCCGCCGCTTGCGCGGGTGAAATATGAAGAGCTGCCGCGTGTTTTCGAAGACAGAAAAGTTCTGGTTCTCTCGCTCATTCAGAACTGGCTGATCGGACCTTTCCTGATGTTCGCGCTGGCCGTGATTTTTCTGCGCGATGAACCGGCCTATATGACGGGCGTCATTATCATCGGCCTTGCCCGCTGCATTGCCATGGTCATCGTCTGGAACCAGCTGGCGCGCGGCAGCAACGAATATGTGGCAGGCCTCGTTGCTTTCAATTCGCTCTTCCAGCTTCTGTTCTTTCCCGTTTATGTCTGGTTTTTTCTGGGCGTTTTGCCGCCGCTTCTCGGGCTTGAGGGGCAAATTCTCGATATCGGGTTCTGGACCGTTGCCGGCGCCGTTTTCCTTTATCTCGGTGTGCCCTTCGCGGGCGGTTATCTGACGCGTAAGGTGCTGCGCGCGCGCAAGGGCGAGAACTGGTACACGAATACTTTCCTGCCGCGCATCGGCCCCATTACGCTTGCCGCGCTGCTCTTTACGATTTTCGTCATGTTCGCCATGAAAGGCGAGGCGGTGCTGGCCCTGCCGGTCGATGCGCTGCGCATCGCGCTGCCGCTTGCGATTTATTTCTTCCTCATGTTCGCGGTGAGCTTTCTCATGGGCAAGCTTTTGGGGGCGGATTATGCGCGCACGACGTCACTGTCCTTCACCGCGGCATCCAATAATTTCGAGCTCGCCATTGCCGTTGCCATCGCCACGTTCGGCATTGCCTCGCCCGTCGCCTTTGCCACGGTCATCGGCCCCCTGGTGGAAGTGCCGGTGCTGATCTCGCTCGTTTCCGTGGCGCTTTGGCTGAAAAAGCGCTGGTTTACCGGCGCTGAGGTCCGCCAGCCTGCCTGACGCAGGGGCGGGCTTTGCCTTTCCCGTCCGCCCGCCTGCCGCTGGCCCGTTCGTTGGCCAATATACTCGACAAGGGACACAAGAGACCGTGAGCGGGGCTTGCGGGCGCCGGGCTGCGGCGTTAAGCAGACAGGCAGGAAGGCGTCTGCCCGGACCCTCGGGCCCCAGCCGGGAGCAAAAAATGACCAAAGAACTCATGCATTTTATCGGCGGCAAGGCCGTGAAGGGCCAGAGCGGCCGTTTCCTCGATGTTTACAACCCGAATACCGGCGAGGTTTCCGCGCGCACGCCGCTGGCCAGCGCCGATGAAGTGCGCGCCGCGATTGCCTCCGCGGAAAAGGCGTTTCCGGATTGGGCCGCCGTCAACCCGCAGCGCCGTGCGCGGGTGATGTTCGAGTTCAAGCGCCTGGTCGAGGCCAATATGAACGAGCTTGCCGAAATGCTCTCCAACGAGCATGGCAAAGTGGTCGCGGATTCCAAGGGCGATGTGCAGCGCGGGCTGGAAGTCATCGAATTTGCCTGCGGTATTCCCCATCTTCTCAAAGGCGAGTTTACCGAAGGGGCGGGGCCCGGCATCGACATGTATTCGATGCGCCAGCCGCTCGGCGTTTGCGCCGGCATCACGCCCTTCAACTTCCCGGCCATGATCCCGATGTGGATGTTCGGTGTCGCCATTGCCTGCGGCAACACCTTCGTGTGCAAACCTTCGGAAAAAGATCCCTCCGTGCCGCTGCGCCTTGCCGAACTGATGATGGAAGCGGGCGCGCCCGAAGGCGTGCTCAACGTCGTCAATGGCGATAAGGAAGCGGTGGACACGCTTTTGACCGATCCTGGCATCGAAGCGGTGAGCTTCGTCGGCTCCTCGGCGATCGCCGAATATATTTACGCCACGGCTGCTGCCCACGGCAAACGCGTGCAGGCCATGGGCGGGGCGAAGAACCACGCCATCATCATGCCCGATGCGGATATGGACCGCGTGGTCGACGATCTCATCGGCGCTGGCTACGGCTCGGCGGGCGAGCGCTGCATGGCGATCTCCGTTGCGGTGCCTGTGGGCGAGGAAACGGCGGACCGGCTTGTCGAAAAACTCGTGCCGCGCGTGCAGTCGCTCAAAGTCGGTCTTTCCACCGATCCCGATGCCGATTATGGGCCCCTCGTCACCGCGCAGCACCGCGAGAAGGTGAAGGCCTGCATTGATCTCGGTGTGAAGGAAGGCGCGGAGCTTCTCGTCGATGGCCGCGACTTTTCCATGCAGGGCTATGAAAACGGTTTCTTCCTCGGCGGCTCGCTTTTCGACAAAGTGACGCCGGACATGTCCATGTATAAGGAAGAGATTTTCGGCCCCGTCCTGCAAATCGTGCGGGCGAAGGATTTCGAGGAAGCTGCGGCGCTGCCGACGAAACATCAGTATGGCAACGGCGTTGCGATCTTCACCCGTGACGGGGATGCGGCGCGCAGCTTTGCCAGCCAAGTGCAGGTCGGCATGGTCGGCATCAATGTGCCGATCCCGGTGCCGCTTGCCTATCACTCCTTCGGCGGCTGGAAGCGTTCGGCCTTCGGCGATACGAACCAGCATGGGCCCGAAGGCGTGCGCTTTTACACGAAAGTGAAAACCGTCACCTCGCGCTGGCCGACCGGCGTCAAGGAAGGCTCGAGCTTCGTCATCCCGACCATGAAATAGAACCTGATTGGTTCTTGCGCAAATTGAAGGCGTTGCCATCTAATGGCAGCGCCTTTTTTCTGGAGCTTGCCCATGTCCGCCCAAGCCAATCCGCCGCTGCCCGAAGAACCCCCGGTCGATCTCGACGCTTACTTCGCGCGGATCGGCTATCAGGGCCCGCGCCGACCGGACTTCGAAACGCTGAGCGGCATTCAGTTTGCGCAAGCCACCTCCGTGCCCTTTGAAAATCTAAACATTCTTTTCGGACGCGGCATCGCGCTCGATCCGGAAAGCCTGCAGCGCAAGATCGTGCGTGAGCGGCGCGGCGGTTATTGCTTCGAGCAGAACGGGCTCTTGTTGCGGGTGCTGCGGCAGCTCGGTTTCAAAGCCGAAGGGCTGATCGGGCGCGTGCGCTGGATGCAGCCGGCGGGCGCGCCGCCCACGGGCCTCACCCATATGCTGATCCGCGTGCATTTGCCCGAAGGGCCCTATCTGGTGGATGCGGGCTTTGGCGGTATCCGCCAGACGGTGCCGCTCAAACTCGTGCCGGGTCTCGTGCAGAAGACTTCCCATGAAGATTTCCGCCTGGTGGAAGAGGGCAGCAGCCTTCTTCTGCAGGCCGATCTTGGCGGCCGCTGGGGCGACATTTGCGCTTTCGGGCTGGAGACGGCAGCGGGCGCCGATTACGAGCTCGGCAATTGGTTCACCTCCACGCACCCTTCCTCGCTTTTCGTCAATTACCTCATCGCCGAGCGCCCGGCGCCGGGCCTGCGCAAAATGCTCTTCAACGACATGTTGACGGTCCGCGTGGTGGGCAAGGAACCGGAAACGCATATGCTTTCTTCCGCCGAAGAAATCGCCGCCGCGCTCGATGAGCATTTCGATCTGCCCGTCGCGCAGGACAAGGTGCCGGTGCTGGAGAAGTTCGTGGGGCTCACCGCCTCGCTTTGAGGAAAGTGTTTGCCGCGCCGCTTCATGGACCCCGGGTCAAGCCCGGGGTGACAGCATGAGTGTGGAGCGGGCACTGAGCTTTCCCAATACACTCCGTGTCACCCCGGCCCCCGAGCCGGGGTCCATGCAGCCTCGCTATATACCGCAGCGCCGGAAACGGCGTCCTGCCACAATGCCCACCCAGTTCGTCAATTGTTCTTCCCTGCGAAGCGATTGCTTTCTGCGGCATATGCGCTAAAAGCGCCTCATGAGCGAGGGGCCATTACAGGCATACCGCGCGCGCGTCGCTGCGGGCGAGATCGCGCATGACCCGGCGCAGGAACGGGCGGCGGGGCATTTGGCGCGCCTGCATGACGAGCTGCTCACTTGGGTGCCGGGCAAAAAGGCGGGGCCGCTGCGCCGCTTCGGCATCGGCAAGCCGGCCAGCCCGCCGGAAGGTATTTATCTTTGGGGCGATGTCGGGCGCGGCAAATCCATGCTGATGGATCTCTTCTTCGAGGGTGCGCCCCTTGCCCAAAAGCGCCGGGTGCATTTTCACGCTTTCATGTCGCAGACCCATGAGCGCATCTTTGCCTGGCGGCAAAAAGAAAAGGCAGGCAAGGCCAAGGGCGATGATCCCATTCCCCCCGTCGCGGACCTGATCGCCGCGGAAGCCCAGCTTCTCTGCTTCGATGAATTTCAGGTGCATGACATTGCCGATGCCTCGATCCTCGGGCGGCTTTTCACGGCGCTTTTCGAGCGGGGGGTGGTGGTGGTCG
>ERZ1673962.1569-NODE-1569-length-10333-cov-58.324382_pt1 | contig 10333 bp, 12 predicted proteins | sample MGYA00580188_ERZ1673962 | MGnify/ENA primary metagenome ERZ1673962 (study PRJEB41334, sample SAMN05608104) | rock metagenome | biome: terrestrial subsurface; feature: shale formation; material: shale | place: USA: Pennsylvania ... | reverse complement strand
AACCCCTGTTACCGCCGTGAAAGGGCGGTGTCCTGGACCACTAGACGAATGGGACACACGTTAGAAAAAGCCATGCTTAATCTAAATGGAGCGGGAAACGAGATTCGAACTCGCGACCCCAACCTTGGCAAGGTTGTGCTCTACCACTGAGCTATTCCCGCACCGGGTGTCATGAACCTGTGCTCACGACATCTGTCTTACTGCTGGCTTGCCACACCATCATGCTCTGCATGGCGTCCCATAGGGGGTTCGAACCCCTGTTACCGCCGTGAAAGGGCGGTGTCCTGGACCACTAGACGAATGGGACGTACTGGAGCGGGAAACGAGATTCGATCGGACTGGCGAACCAGCTCGCGACCTTATCGCATTGCCTTTTCCTCTGGAGCGAGAGATGAGATTCGACCGGGCTGACGTTCAGCTCGCGACCTTGTCGCACCACTTGTTCCTAATGGAGCGGGAAACGAGACGTTTACTAGAGCAGTAAGTCGTTGATTCCCAAGCTCTTCCTTCGCCGAGGTGGTCAGCGAAGGCCTCAATTGTAGCCTTGTTTTTCGTCCCCGGCAAGAAGATCGTCCAAAGAGTTCCACTGACATCCACAGACCTGCACCCGGCAAACCAGAGCCACGTTCGGTACAGCGTCATTGGCGACGGCCTCGAACTAGCAGCCTACGCGTCGTCCTCTGCTCCCGCGTCCCACGACGATAAGGACCAGGCCGATGCTTCCGGTGCCGGCTGCAGTTCGGGTGCTGTCAATGTCAAGAAGCGGCACGCATCGCACATTGCAGCGCCCATCTGTGCAAATCACGCCGAAATAACGCATGCCCTTGCCGCAGCGTGTCGGCGCACGATTCTTTGTCGATATATCAGGATGCTGGGACAAGCATGACAGGCGTGGGTTCGCTACGTCCGGCTGGACGCCGGACGGCGATTACCGCCCCCCCTGGTGCCTCGTGAAACCGCTGGCATATCAGGTCATACCTAAACGGATTTGCAGGGGCCGCAACTTCTTACGACCCTGATAGCGTGGCGTCGCTGTCGAGCCCGCTTTCTACTGCTCGACCATCCAGCGATCGATGGATTTTTGCACATCGGGCACACGACGGCTACCAGTAGCGCGACCTGGTGAGAAGTACTCAAGCCCCATGACGAAGCTGGCCTCGGAACTCGCTTCCTGCACAGGTACCAGGCCGACCATGAGGTCGGCGGCAAAGGAGTCGGCCATGTAGTTCTTCTCCTGGAAGGAGACCAAGCATGCACGAGAGCAAGAATGATGCACCCACATCAAAGGTGTTCTACCGCCCGATCGAAGCCTCCATCCGCTGGGCCGGTCTGCTGCGATACGAGCAGGTGATCCTTGCCTCGATTTCGTCGCCAAGGAATCTGCCACAGTCGCTGGACTGCCCGCGCTGGGGCGAACTGCGGCTGTACACGGACCGCATATACGACGGCATCCTCAATGGGGAACTGCCCTTCGGGCAGAACGGCATCACGGTACGCGACATCGCACTGATCGACTGCCCTGACCTTACGGTTCGCCATATCGACTTGAAGCGCTGGATGCGTCAGCACTACCCCGAGCAGCGACCCGGCTTTCTCTTCTGCCGTAGCGAGCGCATCGCCCATCCCTTCATCACGCTGGAAACGGGGCAAGCCATGCTGGTCGAACGGCTCGCCCTGAAGTCCGCCTTGGAGCAATCCAAGCGCCAACTCCGCGAGTTGCAAGACAAGCACGACGCGCTGCTCAAGCAATCCACAGTCATTCCGGCATGCTCGCAGTGCCCGATCAGTGATCGGGCCGAAGCCACTTATCTGAACATCATCGGGGGCATGCTGGAGCTGATGCTCGGCCAGTCGCCTTCGGGCACGCCGTACTCCAGCTTCAAGACGCAGGAGGCCGTCGTCAGCGCAATGGTTGCCCATCACAGTGGTGTCATGGGGATCGCTGAGCGGACATTGAACGGCAAGTTCGCCACAGCCAGGCGCCGGCTGCATAGCGCCACCCTCTGAGGTCTTCTAGCTTGTATGTGCAGTCACGGATATTGCATTTGCAATGTCTTTCCGCAGCCGTGTCTATTGAATAGAGGTCACGCCAACAAACGCCACTAAGCGTTCAGGAGTGACCGCCATGTCGCAAACACCTGTACTGCCACCGAACGAGCGCCGCATCCTGCGGCTGGAAGAAGTCGAAGCGAAGTCCGGCTTCAAACGCGCCCACATCTACAACCTGATGAGGAAGCGCCAATTCCCGCAGGCGCTGCGCCTGGGCGTGCGCGCCGTCGGCTGGGACTCCATCGAAATCGATCAGTGGATCGCCGAGCGCGTCAACAACCGGGCCTGACCCGTTCTCCAGCGGACTTTTCATCCTCACACGGAGAACGCCATGCAGGTCGTATCCATCATTTCAACGAAAGGTGGCGTGGGCAAGACCACCACGGCCGCCAATCTAGGGGGGCTCGCTGCAGATGCAGGGCTGCGCGTGCTGCTGCTGGATCTCGACGTGCAGCCCACGTTGTCGTCCTACTACGAGTTGCTCCAGCGCGCGCCCGGCGGCATCTATGAGTTGCTGGCCTTCAACGAGCGCGACCTCGGCCAGCTCGTGTCCCGCACGATCATCACAGGCCTGGATCTGGTGCTGTCCAACGACCACCGGGGCGAGCTGAACACCTTGTTGCTGCATGCGCCGGACGGACGCCTGCGACTACGGCACCTGCTGCCGGCACTGGCTCCCCTCTACGACCTGGTGCTGATCGACACCCAGGGCGCGCGCTCGGTGACGCTGGAGATGGCAGTGCTCGCCTCCGATCTCGCGCTGTCACCCGTGACCCCGGAAATTCTCGCCGCCCGAGAGCTGCGGCGCGGCACCATGCAGTTGCTGGAGGACATCGCGCCGTACCGGCACCTGGGCATCGAGCCGCCGCCGCTGCATCTGCTCATCAACCGGGTCCACCCGGTGTCGGCGAACGCCCGGCTGATCCAGCAGGCCCTGCGCGACCTGTTCCAGGACCACACCGGCATCCGCGTGCTGGCCACCGACGTGCCGGCCATCGAAGCCTATCCGCGCGCCGCGACGCGCGGCCTGCCGGTGCATCGGGTCGAGTACCGCCAGCCACCGGGCAGAGTCGCCCCCGCCGCGCTCGACACCATGCGCGGCCTCGCTGGCGAACTGTTCCCGCAATGGCAGCACCGATTTACCACGGTGTCCGGCCGCCCGCCATTTCCTCTTGATACCGGGAGGCCCCGTGGCGAACGCACATGAACTGGCCCGAGGCCACAAGCGGCTGCGCGCCCTGATCGAGTTCGCCGTCGGAGAGGGCTGGCACGTCAAGCGCACGCCAGGCGGCCACCTCAAATTCACCAAGGCAGGCTGCGCCGCGATCTACACCAGTTCGACGGCCAGCGACCACCGGGCGGCGCTCAACGCCCGCGCGCAGATCCGCCGCGCCGAGCGCGAGGCCCGGTCCCGAGCGCAGGGAGGCCGCAATGGCTGAAATGACCTCCCAGCAGATGGCCGGCAAGCTGCTCGCGGCCGGGTTCGAGCGCAGCGGCCCGTCCACCTCGGCCTTGAGCGACCCGATCGCCGACACGCCCATGGTCGTGACCCTGGACCAGTTGCGCCCCTACGACCACGATCCTAGGAAGAAGCGCAACCCGGCCTACGAGGACATCAAGTCGTCCATCCGCGAGCGCGGCCTGGACGCGGCGCCGGCGATCACCCGGCGCCCGGGCGAGGAGCACTACATCATCCGCAACGGCGGCAACACACGCCTGGCGATCCTGCGCGAACTGTGGTCGGAGACCAAGGACGAGCGGTTCTTCCGCATATCGTGCCTGTTCCGGCCGTGGCCCAGCCGCGGCGAAGTCGTGATGCTGACCGGCCACCTGGCCGAGAACGAATTGCGCGGGGGCCTGACGTTCATCGAGCGCGCCCTCGGCGTCGAGAAGGCGCGCGAGTTCTACGAGCAGGAAAGCGGCGCCGCCCTGAGCCAGTCCGAACTGGCCCGCCGCCTGGCCGCCGATGGCTTCCCGGTCCAGCAATCGCACATCAGCCGGATGAACGACGCGGTGCGCTACCTCCTGCCGGCGATCCCGACCGTGCTCTATGGCGGGCTCGGCCGCCACCAGGTCGAACGCCTGTCGGTCATGCGCAAGGCCTGCATGCTCGCGTGGGAGCGCTACGCCAAGGGCCGCACGCTGGTGCAGGACTTCGATGACTTCTTTCAGGAGGTGCTGTCGCAGTTCGATACGCAGGCCGACGAGTTCGCCCCCCAGCGCGTACAGGACGAGCTGATCGGCCAGATGTCCGAACTGCTCGGCATCGACTACGACGTACTGGCGCTTGACCTCACTGAATCCGAAAGCCGCCATCGCGCCCTGGTCAGCGACCCGACCCCACCAACGGCACCGCCCGCGCTGCCTGAGCCTGGCACCATGGCACGCCCGCCTGCGGCACCAGCCCCATCGGCCCCAACGCCGACGGCTACGAATGGGGCGCGCGAACGCGAGGGCGGCTCGGGGACGAACGGCTCGCTCGCAGGAAGCCCCGTGGCTGCTCCTGGCGATCTGCTGCAGGGGCACATCGTTTCGCCTGCACCGACGACGGAGCGGTTGCAATCCATTCAGCGGATGGTCGCCGACGAGCTGGGGGATGCGCTGCCCGATTTCTCGGCCAATGTCTTGCAGTCCATTCCCGTCCAGGCAGGCGGTCTCTACCCGATTTCCGACGTCTGGCACATCGACGCGGGGCTGGACACGCCCGATCGCCTGCGCATCCACATCGCGCAGTTCGCACGGGAGATCGCCGGCGAGGCAGGCCTCGATCAGTGCATCGAGGACCGCGCGGACGGTGTGGGCTTCGCATGCCATGCCAGCGCGCAGCCCCCATCACCACAGGGCCGCGCCGTGCTGGCATTGCTGGCGAGCCTGGCTGGTCAGAGCTTCACCGATGCCGATCTGGACAGCCGGCAGCTTGCCGCCGAGCTGCCGGCGCTGCTGCACGGCCAAGGCGATGCGAACCGGCGATTGAGCGACACCGCGCTGGTCAAGCTGTTCCGATTGCTGCGTTTGGCCCGGCGCCTGCTGGACCTGGAATCCGGTGCCGCAGGCCCTGGGGCGTGAAGGAAGGAGACCAGCATGTCCGCACCGCATCCGCTCAATCAAGCCGTCATCGCCCAGGCGCTCTACGACCTGCGCAACGGCCAACTGCGCCGCTGCAAGGCGATGGGCTTCAGCGAGGCCGAGCTGGATGCGCTCAAGCATCCCGCCATGGTGAGCGTGCTTGCCAACGCCAATGTCTCGTGGTGTTCCGTGTCCGTGAACCGCGAGGTGCTCCGGCGTCTGCTCGCGCAGGCGCAGGACGTGGAGAAGGAAATCGCGACCGTCGATCGCATGTTGCGCCTGGGGGCCAGCACGGAGATGGTCAGCCGCTTCTATGGCCTGACCCATCAGGAAGTCGCCCTGCGCCGTGAGGTGCTGGGCCTGCCCAAGCGCAAGGGGCGTCACCCTGTCCTGGACGAGAAGCAGGACGTCGAACTGTGGCGGCGCTGGAAAGCCATCACCAGCAGCAGGAATGTGGACCTGGAGGACGAGACCTCGATTCTCGACGCGGCCATGGATCTCGCCGAAGGCATGGATCTGCCCCTGTCGGTGGTCTGGGCCGCGATCAAGTCGTGGGTCGATCAGGGACTGGGTTGAGCCATGGCTGTGGACGACACCACACCACGCCATGGCCCCGTCGCACTCGCTGACCTGTTCGACGCGGCGCTGAAAGACCTTGCGCCCAAGTCCAGCCTGCCCACGCCCATACCAGCGCTGTCATCTGCGATACCAGCAGCGTCCGGCGATGCGTTCCTCTTCAGCGGCAACCGGCATGAGACCGTGCCGCGGCGGCTGTTCCTCGACCGCCGCCTGACGCCGCTGGAGCGCAACGCCTGGCAGGTGTTCCGGCTGATGCTCAACGACGACGGCGTGACCGCATTCCCCACCTACGAGCAGTTGCGGCCCTGGCTGGCCTCGATGCCCTGCGCTGGACAGGCCTCGCACGAAACCGTGGCGCGGGCCCTGACGCTGCTGCGGCTGACCCGATGGCTGAGCCTGGTGCGGCGACGGCGCGACGCCAAGACCGGCCGCATCCTCGGCAACCTCTATGTCCTGCACGACGAGCCGCTGACCCCCTTTGAAGCGATGCAGCTCGACCCGGACTACCTGCAACTCGTCAGCCAGGCGCTCGGCCATTCGGCCAAAGCCGTGCAGATCGTGGGCCTGCACACCCTCAAGGAAATCGGCGAAGACCCGATGCTGGCCGGGCGCACCCTGCCGTCGAGGCTGCAAGTCCTGGCCGAGCGCCTCGCCAGCCAGGGCGTCGGGGCGCACGAAAGTTATCCACAGGAGGACGCCACGCACGAATCCGAAGAAGGGGTGACGAGCCTTCTTCGGAATCCTGATGACCCCACTTCGGAATCCGAAGCAGGGTCGAAACCCACATCAGACGCCTCTCTTCGGAATCCGAAGCAGGCCCGTACAGTACGTAGTAGTCGTATTAATGAAGTACGTACTACCGCGCAGGCACAGGCGCAGGCGCGCGCGCTGGGCGACCTGCAATGGCCCAAACGCTTCGCGGAACTGAAGGCAGAGCAGCAGACAGGTGCGCGGGTGGCATTGCAGCAGGTCGATGCCGCGCTGAGGCAGGCCGTGCTGGACGAATGGGCTACACGATGCAGCAGCCATGGCATCCGCAATCCTGCGGGGTATCTGTTCGGCATCATCCAGCGGGCCATCCATGGCGAGTTCAACGCCTGGGCCAAGAAAGACGCGCCATCGGCACACGCTCCGCCGAATGAGCGGCCACCACCGGCACCGCCAACATCCCAGCCGCAGGGCAAGCCGGTGCCGCCAGAAGTCGCCAGGCAGCACATCGAGCGGCTGCGCAACCTGCTCGCTAGCAAGTGAGCGGGCCTGCAAGGCGGTGAAGTGGATGCCAGTGGCTTCCAGTAGAGCTATCCCCTGGGGATAGTTCTACTGACGGCTACACGTCGAACCGCTGCACGCCGGGCTCCGATCGCCTGCGGCGGGAGCGGCCTTATCCGGGCTGAGCCGGGCGTGCAGCGTTCCTTGGCGCTCCATGGAGCTATCCCCTGGGGATAGCTCGCGACGCATTCGACCGCCACGCCCTGAACCGGGGATTGGCGGGTTTCGGTTTGTTGACTGACTGCCTTCCGCTTCCTGCCGAAGCTGGCCGCTCTTTTCCAACAACGAGCGGACACCATGGCAACGACCAACGAACCCTTGCAACTGAATCTCGGCTCCTTGCGCAGCGCGATGTCGCTGACGCTGCACACGCACCACGCCTCGCGCATCTGGCACGGCCGCGCCGCCGCCGAGGGGCGACCGGGCATCGTCGGCCTGAACGGCTACATCGCCCAGATGAACAAGATGCGGCGCGGCTCGGAGCAGGACGACCCGTACAGCGACTTCTGGATGCTGCGCATCGAAGACAAGCTCGACCAGACCAAGGCCACGCTGCAATCGCTGCGCGAGCAGGTGGACCAGGCCCTGGCGAGCGTGCCGCCGGCACTGACCCTGGGAGAAAACCTCAACGTGCAGCCCGTCAAGCTGCCGCTGTTCGTCAATGCGCAGTTGGGCTTTGCTGCCGTGTATCTGCTGGCCGATTACGACGACATCGCCCGCAAGCTGATCCTCGCTCACCACACCGCGCTGATCGATCGCTCGACGCTCGAACGCTGGCTCAACGAAGGCGCACATGCACTGCGCAGCCTGTTCTCGCTGGCCCAGCAGTACCGCTACTCGGGCTGCACCCGCGACGACTTCGCCGCGAAGAACGCCGCAGCGCGTGCGGCGCTGGAGAAATTCGGCGAACTGCCGCAGGACGTGCTGGAAGGCACGCGCCGCTCGAAGTTCGCGCCGCCCATCGTGCGCCGTGGCCTGCAGCAGCGCGGTGACGGTCCTGCCGCAGCCGCATCGCCCAGCGACGAGGCCACCACCACCGAGACACCCGAGGCCACCGCGGGCGAGGACGCGCAGGCATGAGCGACCCGAACCGCGACACCCGCTACTTCCGCCCCCTGCAACAGACCGCCTTCATGCGGCTGGAACACGCAGGCTCTCAAAAAGGCCTTTTAAAGCCTTTTAAAGGTAAAGGGGACTTGGAGGCCTGGGCCAGCCAGTGCTTCGCCATGCGCGACGAGTTGATTGGCTTGGCGCAGCGACAGGTGCTGCCACAGGCCGTCGGGCATCCCTTCCACCTGCTCCCCATCGAGCTGGCCCAGCAGACCACTGGCGCAGGTACGACCTTTCTGCGCTGGCGCAAGCACGACAGGTCGGCCATGGGCGTGGCCCTGTGGCAGGAGCTGATGGCGAGCACAAGCACACCCGTCAACCTGCTGGCCGACCTGTACGCCATCGAGTTTCAGCGCATCACGCTCAACATGCAGATCAGCCTGTTGCACACCTTGGGCAGGCAGGCCCAGGAGTGCGCCAGCAAGGCCACCGAGGCGGAAGACGCCTACCTGCGCCGGCTCAAGTCCACGCCACCCGCGCTGCTCGATCGGTGATCGCGCCGGGCAACCCAGCACGCGCCCGTCACCGACCAGGTGCGGGTATTTCAACCACCACGGAGATTGCAACATGAGCACGCATTTTTCTGGCGAGGGCAACATCGGTTCGCCCCCTGAGTACCGGGAGTTCCCCAACGGCAACGACGAGCCGCGGCGCTTGCTGCGGCTGAACGTGTATTTCGACAACCCCGTCCCCACCAAGGGCGGCGACTTCGAGGATCGCGGCGGCTTCTGGGCACCGGTGGAAATCTGGCACCGCGACGCGGCGCACTGGAAGGACCTCTACCAGAAGGGCATGCGCGTGCTGGTCGTCGGCCGCATGGAGCGCGAACCCTGGACGGACAACGAGGATCAGCCGCGCGAGACTTGGCAGATCAACGCGCGCAGCGTCGGCATCCTGCCGTTCCGCATCGAGTCCGTGACCCTCAGCCCCAGGCAGCAGGAGACCGCGCAGGAGGCGCAGCCGAAACCCCAGGCCTCCCAGGACCCGACCACGCCGAAGGAGCCGAAGCGCAGGAAGTGACCCGGCATGGGGCGACGGCAGTCGTTCGTCGCCCTGTGTCCTCGCGAGCTATCCCCTGGGGATAGCTCCATATTTCTATCTACCCTATTAGTTTTTAGTCACGTTTTGCGACCGTGCGGTCGAGCCTTTGTAGTTACTGGCTTCCCAGCGTATTCAGCATGATTTTTCTTCTCACCTCGTGTCACGGCAGAGCTTTTAGTTAGCTTTTTGCTGGATTGGGTCAATTTGAGTCTCCAAACTTAACTTTTTCGAAGTGTCCTTTGATCTCTCCTGCCAGGTATCGCCAACAGATTTCTTCTCATGAGACATCAACTAAAGCTCTTCTTAGCGGCTATCGGAAATCATCGAGGCGCTGAACGATATTTTCAGTGCTGAGGTGAGCGATGAAGATCAGCTGCAGCTCCTCACCGGCATCGACAATCGCATCAACCGTCAGGAATAAGTGCAGGTGAACAACCACTCGGTCGAACAATGATGCACGGTCTGTTTCCCAAGCGGGCTCTCGACACCGTGCTCGATGCCATGAACGACAATGAAAAGATGTCGCTGGAAGTGCTGGATAACGAGACCAAGAGCCGCGCGTTTGCCCTGGTGATTTGCTGACGCAGCAGGCTGGGTTGGCTGGGCTGGGACAAGGTAATAGCGGCGCTGCTGTCTGACCGTATTATGTGCTCGGGTTAGATTTCAGACGGCTGTGGCAAAAGGCTTGAAGGATCGCAGGAGAGCTCGCCTGCGATGCGGTAGAGCTTCTCGACGGTGATGTTGACCTCGCCACGCTCGATCCGGCCTACATAGCTGCGGTCCAGACTGCACGCCAGCGCCAGTGCATCCTGGGAAATCCGGCAGGTCTTCCTCTGCATTCGGATGCGTTCCCCTAACGCCTTCGCCAACTTATCCATGACCGTCTCAATTTAACTTGAGACGGCAATATCGTGCGTTTGCGGACGTACAGGCCACGGATTATAATCCGCATTTTCACGCTATTTCTTCTGGTGCCCTCAATGAAATCGGCCTCGTTTATCTTTGACAGGCGTCTGTATGAGCTGCTTCAGGAGCCAGGGCGTACATCGTTTACGACCCGCGAACTGCGCGATGCCTATGCCGCTCGCTTGAGTGGCACACAATTCCGTATCGCCGATGTGCGCCGCTACGTGTATGAACAGATTCGCCGATTAGTGCGCGCGGGCTGGGTTTCACCGGACGAGGACCGCCGTGTTCGAGGGCAGGTCTACCACCTGCA
>ERZ1673962.1568-NODE-1568-length-10342-cov-2.870419_pt1 | contig 10342 bp, 9 predicted proteins | sample MGYA00580188_ERZ1673962 | MGnify/ENA primary metagenome ERZ1673962 (study PRJEB41334, sample SAMN05608104) | rock metagenome | biome: terrestrial subsurface; feature: shale formation; material: shale | place: USA: Pennsylvania ... | reverse complement strand
CGGGTAGCCGCGCCAACTTCCCAGCCAGGATCTACGACGCCAGTGTTGCCATGAATGCGGCCTATGCCGTTTATGGCGGCGACCTCCTGGGCAAGCCCCACCTTGGGGTCCCCTATGTATCCCAAGGGCATGGCCCACTCGCTCGTCGCTTGATCGCCGCTGCTGTTAGCAGCGAGGAGCCGACCCCTACCGAAAGGCAGATCATTGATGCCTGGGCCCAGGAGCTAGGCATTTCCAGCTGGTATGACTGGAGTGAACGGACGGCTTAGGCCAAAGCGATGAGCGAGCAGCAGCCGATCAGTTTTTCCGTACCGGAAGCCGGTTTTGATCTGACGCTTCTGGCGGAGAGTGCTCGAGCGCCTGGCAGCGAGGCCTTCCGCGCTGCGGTGATCGCTTACTACAAGGACGCCTACAGGGAAGCGGGAGGCCGGGTGGATGTGGCCTTCTGCGCAGGACAGATTGAGGTCAGCTGGCACCCAGAATCGGATCAGCGGCCCTCCAGCGTCACGATCGCTGAGCACCTAGAAGCAGGCCGCTATGACCAAGCGATTCCGCTACTGCGCACCAGGCTCCAGCTGGAGCCAAACCACATCGAGAGCCTCTACAACCTCGGGATGGTCTACAGCGACCTGCAGCAGCTTGAGGAGGCGCAGGAGCTTCTGGAACGGGCCGTCGAGCTAGAGCCAGGTTTTGCCAATGCCCAGGTGGCGCTTGGAGTGGCGGCGCTGCGGGCAGGCGACACGGACAAGGCCCAGGGCCCACTTGAGAAGGCGGTGGTGCTGGAGCCTCGCAACCCGTACGCCCTACGCACCCTGGCCCAGGTGCACCTGCTAAATAGCGACCCGCAGGCCGCGCTGCCGCACCTGCGCAGCGCCGTGATCGTGGCACCAAACGATCCAATCAGCCTCTTCAGCCTCGCCCAGTGCCTACTTGGCATCAAGGGGGAAGCAGGCGAAAACGAAGCGGCCAAGCTGCTGGATCGCGCCCTCAAGCTGTCGCCGACAGGTGAGCTGGCCGAGAAGATCAAGAGTCAGCAGCGCAAGCTCGCGGCCCGCGTGATGCGCAGCAACGCCAGCGGGGTGCCGCGCATGGATGTGGTGATGTATTGCACCGGTGCACTGGAAGCTTTCGGCGCGCTGGACCGTCAAGGGCAGACGCAGCTGATGATGGAAGTTGCAGCCTTGGGCCAGAAGGGGCTGTCGATCAATGACCCCGACGAGAAGCACCACCTGAATACCTATCGCGGTGGAAAAACAGTTTCAGCAATGCAGGCGGCCTGCATCCTGTTCGTCGGTGCCAAGCTGCTGCTGCCGGGGCAGGACACTGGGCTGGACTTCGAGAAGGAGTTCGAAACAGCAAAAGCGATGGCCAGTCTCAATCCCAATCGCTAAATTCCTTACTAGAGACCATGCAGGACGTGCATGGAATGCAGTCTAATCCTTAGAGCATCGCCGCTCTAGGCTTAGCCCCTATCCATGATGCCCTGATGATCATCTACCTGGAAACCCGTGAAGTCTTCCTTGAGCATGTGCGCCGTAATCGCATTGAAGATGAGGTTGGTGAACGCCTGAAACTGATCGCCGGTCGCAGGGTCAGCCCAGCGGAGGTGCGCTCCTGGCGCAATTCGCTGATGTATGTGAGCAACATCCTGCAGGCACCGGAGATCCCCGCGTCTCTTGGTGTGGCCATTGAGTATCAGATTCACAACACCTCACGTCGCATCGACCTGCTCCTTTCAGGTCGCTCTGTCGATGACCGGCATGCGGCCGTAATCGTGGAGCTCAAACAGTGGGAGCAGGTGGCAGCAACGGACATGGATGGGCTGGTGCGCACGGTGGTGGGCGGTGGGCCGCGAGATCTGACCCATCCCTCGTACCAGGCCTGGAGCTACAGCTGCCTGCTGGAGGACTTCAACAGCGCCGTTCAGGAGCAAGCCATCGTCATCAGCCCCTGCGCCTATCTGCATAACTGCAGTGATGGCGGCGGGGTTCTCGCCGACTGCTACGGGTACCTTCTCGAGCGCGCTCCGCTGTTCCTGCGGCAGGACACCGATGCGATGGTGGACTTCCTTTGCCGTTGCCTGCGGCAGGGGGATGGCGGCGAAACGATTGAGCGGATCCGCGATGGCCGGGCTCGCCCCTCGCGCCAGCTGGCCGAATGCTTTGAGCAGATGGTGCTCGGCAATAGCGAGTTCACCCTGATTGACGAGCAGAAAGTCGTCTACGAAAGGGTGCTGGCGTTGGCCCGCCGCCTCCGCCCCGGCAAGCGCACGGTGGTGCTGGTGCGCGGCGGCCCTGGCACGGGCAAATCGGTGGTGGCCATTCACCTGATGGCGGCCCTATTGGAGAAGGGTCTCAACGTGCGCTACGTCAGCAAGAACGCTGCACCGCGCACGGTCTTCCGCGCCAAGCTCACCGGCCAGATGAGACGCAGCCGCTACGACAACCTGTTCAGCGGTTCCGGCGCCTTTGTGGACTGCCCGCCTGGGCTTTACGACGTGCTGGTGGTCGATGAAGCGCACAGGCTGAACCGCTTCAGTGGGCTGTACGGCAACCAGGGGGAGAACCAGGTCAAGGAGATCATCAATGCCAGTCACCTGAGCGTCTTTTTCCTCGATGAAGACCAGCAGGTGGCGTGGAAAGACATCGGCACGGAAGCCGAGATCCGTGAGCACGCCAGCGCTCTTGGGGCTGAGGTGATCACCGACGAGCTGCCATCCCAGTTCCGCTGCGCCGGCTCCGATGGCTACCTTGCCTGGCTGGATGACTTGCTGGGTATCCGGCCCACCGCCAACAGCGACCTGGATCCCGGGGCGGTGGATGTTCGCCTGTTCGATGACCCGCTGAGCCTGCATGCGGCGATCCGCCAGGCCAACGGCAACAACCGCGCCCGCCTGGTGGCCGGCTACTGCTGGAACTGGGTGTCAAAGAAGAACCCAGCCCTCAACGACATCGTGATCGCGGAGCACGGCTACGCCGCTCGCTGGAACCTGGCAACGGAAGGCAACACCTGGATCATCAGCCCCACTGGCGTGGAGGAAGTGGGTTGCGTGCATACCTGCCAGGGGCTTGAGGTGGACACGATCGGCGTGATCATCGGCCCGGATCTGGTGGTTCGCGATGGTGAGTTGCGGGTGGATCCCGGCGCACGCGCCCGTAGCGACAAGAGCCTCAGCGGCTGGCGGCAGGCCTTAGTCACGGATCCAGAGGCCACTGAGGAACGAGTGAGCCGTCTGATCCGCAACACCTACCGCACCTTGATGAGCCGCGGAATGAAGAGCTGCTGGCTGTTTGCCTGCGACCCGGAGCTGCAGGCTTTTCTGCAGCATAAACTGGATTAGCAGTGCTCACGAGCTATGCCCCGATCAATTATGCAGACCTCAGCTCAGCGGCCTGCTCTTGCTCAGCGATCGCTGAGGCCGGGCCTGAGTCTGCAGTGCCGGCCGCGAGCCTCGGCCCACCACCGCAGGGCGGTGTTTACCGCCTTGCGGTCAAATCGCTCTGAGTCATGGCCCTCGCACCATTGCAGCATTGCGATGTGGTCTTCCTGGGAAGGATCTGCGATGCTCTCGAGGAAGTTTTCATAGCCGCTAGTGTGCTCGGCCCCAATTAGGTAGGCGGGCGCCTACGTAGTTGACTCCGGGCAGCTAGTGCCACCCACGTCTTCAGGCGGGCAAGAAGCGGCGGCCATCAAGGCACCAGGGCAGATCCTGTTCGCTTGGATCCACAAACACCACCTTCTCGATCAGCAGGGTGTCCTGCCAGCTGTCGTCCAGGTCTTACTCGTAGGTCACTGAGCTCTTCACCAGGGGAAGGATGGTACGGGCCTTGACACGGGTTACAACGCGCTGGCGGGCGATGAACTCCGGATCGCCAAAACCGTCGTCCCAGGGCGGTGAGTAAAAATCTGATCTACAAAGCGCTCACCGGTGAGGAACTGGTGCAGGTGGAAGTCTTGCCAGCCCATCACGATCTGCAGCACCTCATGCAGTCGACCAAGGGTGATCGCATCCTCCACCCAGAAACGCCTCCAGATCGGGGGTTTGATGTCGTAGAGCGGTCACCTGCAGCGGCAGGGATGCGAACTGTTCTGGTGGCTTCCTGGCGGCCGGTGGCATGAGATGCGCTGCAACCGCTTCCAGGTCCCCCCTGGGTGGCCTAGCAACTCAGGCTGACAAGGCGTAAGCCACACGTACACCGGCTGGAACCACTGCATCCGGTGGCACTGGCGCCAGTTGGGACGCGACAGGGAGCAACTGCTTTCGTGTGTGAAAAGCCAGCCCGTGACCGGACTTAGATGAGAGCCGGATCTCCAATGAAAAAATCCTCCTCCTTCCCGTTCAGCGTCCATCCGTCCGCCCAGGTCAGGCCAATACAATGCCCTGTGGCTGTGGATCGGATGAGATAAGAAGGATGCATGGGAGAACGGATAACCTCATGTTCCCGGTTTTGCCAGTGCACCATCAGTCCTTCATTGACCGCCCTGCGGATCTCGGCAAGCTTCATGGCTGGGCAAGCTTCGGCAAAGTAAACACGAAGTGCAACCCAGAGAAAACATGCACGATCAGCCCAGCTTACACGAGGATTTGATACACTTGCACCAGCAACTGGGATGGCCTGATGACTGCGGCCACACTGAGTCAGTTTCGGGCGACGCTTAGGCTCACCTGGGTCGACGCCGAGGGTCGCGGAGAGAAGGTCTTCAGCTACTGGAACAATGAATCCGTGACGCACAACGTGTGCAGCAGGGAGGAGGTTCTGCACATCGTCAGACGCTTTGACGGCTCCTTCTATCTCCAGATCGCGAACATCGTTCAGGAAGGCTCACTGGAGGAGCTTGAGGAGACTTTATATAAGTGGGCCAGTGACGAAGGCTGGCTGGGCTGAGGCATCGACGAATCCATTTTGATTTTCTTCAGAGCCTTGGCTCAAACGAAGGCTAAGCCAGTGATCATACCGAACAGCGGTGGAACAGCATCACCGATTAGCTTGGCGATGGAATTCCGACCTATACTCTCACCATTGAAAAGAAAAGTATCAGGAAAGCCTTGGATTCGCGCGGCTTCATGCGGTGTTATAGTTCGTCTTTCTGTGGGATGGATGTATCTGCCACGGCCAGGTGAATTCAGGCCGGTCGTTATTGTTCCGGCTGGCAGATCGGGATGCAGACGGCCATAGACAGAAGGATAACTATGCCCATCCTTGTGGCAATCCGGGCGTTGGTCGTTCGCGAGGTTGTAGGCGTTGTTTTCAAACAGCCAGTCGATGCGCTCCATATTTGTTCTGGAGAGTTTTGGTGCGCTGTCGAAGATTGAGGCGCTAGATTGCCCTTCGAGATCGCCGATCGCATCCATTACTGTGCGGACTTTTGCCACCTCAAACTGACGTTGCACCAGCAATGATCGGGGGGCATCGCCAAGCGAAGCCATCAGGAAGAAGCGCTTGCGCGTCTGGGGCAAGCCAATGGAGGGGCCGTCAAGCACGATTGAGTCTACTTGATAACCAGTTGACTCCAGAAGTTCATGGGCGCGCTGGACGACCATGAAGTGGTCGTTCTGGACGTCGAGTACGTTTTCGATTAAAACGTTTCTTGCTCTGAGGGAAACAGCCAAGGCAACCGTCGTCAGATAGAGCAGGTTGCGTGGATCCTTGCGGCGAGTGTGGTTATTCAGGTTCGAATGACCTTGGCACGGGGGCCCGGCAATCACGAAGTCGGTGCGACCGACTTCTGCAAGCAAGGTTTCGGCACCGGCAAGGATCTCTGGTGGATAGGCATATCTTGCCCTGCCGTTTAGTAGACGCATGCCGTAATCCACTTGCATCGCCACGCTGTCCTGAGATGCGACCTGTGGAGAGAAATTGGTGGAGTAGACCTCTAGGGCCTTCTCGTCAACGTCAAAGGCATGTGTGACAACCGGTCGGATTCCTTGATGGAGCAGGGCATTACGCATTCCCCAAGCGAATCCTCCGCAGCCGCAGAAGAGATCTACGATCCTCGCGGTGCCAGTTGGCTTTGGGTAACGGATTGGTGTCCCCCGCAGTTCGGCAATGTCCCAGGCCATACGTGCATCGTCGAGATGCTGCAAGTCCCGCGGAATCTCCAGGCTGGCAACAAAGCGTTCTCCGGCTCGTTCGACAATCCGTTCGATGCGTGGCCGATCAACGGGTCCAACGAAGTGGTGCAGCAGTCGAAGGCACGCCCCCGCCTCAAGGGAAGCTGTCGTGGTCATGGTCATCGGTCCAGGCCCTCCGCGAGAGTCTCAAGTTCTAGCCTGCAATCGGCTTCATTCAACAACTCAAAGGCAACCACGGCGTGCCGGAGTTTGATGCGCTTGGCCAGTGCTCGCATTCCGCCCTCGCTGCTCCCCGATGGCTTCAGCCGCGGTTTACCTTCGTTCTCCGCTGGGAACTGGAACCGGAGCAATGCTCTTAAAAGTTGGCGGCAAGCAGAGTAATCAGCTCTTAGCACGTGGCTTCTCCAGAAGTCGAGATCGCCGAGACCTGAGAGGGCGTAGGGGTCCTCGTCGTCGGGGTCTACCGACAAGTCAGCCCGGAACCAAAGCCGGCTCAACAGCGCATCCCAGGGGCTGCCTAGTCCCACGTGTTCTGGTCGTAGAGATACATGTCGAAGCTCAATGAGGGGTAGCAAGGGCCCAAGGGACAACCATCGCCAGAAGCCAGGATCAGCAACAGCATCTGCTGTCGGAGCCAGGTTGCTATGGAGCACTACGCAGGCTCGTGATTCGAAAGTGGCATTGGCCTGAAGCCCATAGGCAGCGTGCAGGTCGATTAACTCTCCCAATAGATCATCAAGCTCAATCTTCGGATCCCAGTTAGGGGACTGCATTTGCACGACGGCTGATTCTATGAGGACCTGTTCGCCACTTCGCAGGGCATCAAAAGCTGCAGCTGCATTCAATGCCGGAAAAGATGGATGGCTCATGCCGCCGATTCTCTCCGCCGGATTGCCCGCCACTCGTCGGTAGCGGCGACGAGCTGCTGAGCCTCCGCCCGAATGCGCCCAGGTTCCTGCCGATGCCAGCGCCGAATATCCTCAAGCACTTCCATCGGATCCTGAGCGGGGCGTCCGAAGGCCTTGGCTAGATGGCCAAGCAGCCCGTGGGGATCCTCTGGAAAAGGCGTATCGTCCTGAAGCTCCATAACCACACGCACCAGCTCAACGAGGATGTCAGAAGCCACGTAGTCGGCATAGGAACGGGCAATCGGGTTGCCGCGTTCCAGGCCGTTCATCACGGTGCGAAGGTCTTCCGACAACGTGACTCGTATGGCGGCGGCAGGATCCGTCTCCGAAGTCGCCCCATCTACCAACTCCAGCCACCAGAGGGTTCCCTTGGGCAAGCCGCGATTCAAGAACCAGGCGGTTCCGGAGTAATTGATAGGAAAGGGAGCCTCCTTCTCGGTGCAACGAAATTCGACCACACTGCGGGCTACAACAGTTCCTTTAGCCTGCGGTCGACCTAACACCGACGGCAATGACTCCGCCAGGGTGATCAGCAGTTCAAGGCGGAGTCCCCTTGCTCCCAGCAAATCGCAACTGCCGTAGGTATCAAGCAGCGTCGTGATCGTTCCGCCATTTGTTTCGAAACGTGCCTCTTCCATAACAGCAAGCCGGCGAAGTTGGGGATCCTTCGCAACGAGAGCCCACTTGAGCTGATGTGGTTCCAGGAAAAGGCGCTCAGTCGCTTCGTCTAAGTCAAACTCGAAGCGAAGACAAGTTCGGCATTCCGCTATGCGCTGATAACCGAGATTCACAGCACCACCTCCCTCAAGGGCGGGAATCTCGCTGCCGAGATCTGGATCGATGCTCAACCGCAATAAGTCATCGCATCCCTGAAAAGGTAGGGCATCGTGGAATGTGCGGAAGATCATTTGAGAAGTCATGCCGCTATCTCCTCGCCTCCTGTAAATAGGCGCAATCGCACACCATCGGGATGAGGGCCGATACGAACCGGTATCGACTGGGTGTGACCAGCGCATAGCGTTATGTCTAGTACTGAAGTCCACGATGTAGTTGGAGTCTCGGAGCATTCATCTCTCAAAACTGTAACGGCGATACTATCCATACGGACCAGACGATCGTTGCCGATACTGGCCGCCTGCAGCGTAAGCCGCACGTCCTTTCTCGCGCCGGCAGTTCCCATCCAGTCAATCATGAGCTCACCGTCGGTCACGAAGCCGCCATCTGTCAGGGCAATTGGGTTGTTCGGCTGGAATCGGATGTGGATCGGTTGCCCTTTGGTTGCCTTTCCGTTCGCCCTTGGCTGAGAGGGCAAAGCATCAATGCAGCTCCCACCGCCACCCAACAGAAATCCGAGGGAGCGCTCCAGCGCGATAGCGCGCACAGGTGCATTATCCATGGGTGGAAGAAGAGAGGTCTGATATCGACGCAAATGACGATCCAATCGCTTCAGCAGGGAGGAAACCGATTCCCGCCCAGCATCCGATAGACGGGCAGAAGATGGATGCCAATCATGGTGAGTAATTGGCTCGGACAGCATCAGGGTGTGATCAAGGGCCTCGCTGGCGACGTAAGTGGCAGCTACCGGAAGTCCCCGTGAACCAAATCGGCGATAGGCAACAACCATGCGGCTCCCACGTATCAGGGCAATTGCATCAATGAAACGAGCACACCGTGCATCCTCCTCACGAATATTCGGCGGCAGTTGAGTCATGGCAAGGCGGCCGGCGGGTACGGTGCTGGTGTTCTTACTTGAGCTTTGATCCAGGTCCGGCTTGGCGTGAATGATCGGCTTGAGCTCAGGTGAACTCAATTCCTTGGAGTTTCGGAAGAAGTCACCACTGGCCGCGTCGAAGCATCGAATAAAAGGAACAATCTCTGCACGTCGAAGTGGCCTTGGGTGGGTAATGAGGCTTTCGTCGACGTCCTCGTCGATCAGCTCTACTTCCATGGTGTGCTGAAACAGGCGGGGCCACCACCAGTCTTCGACCGCACGTTGCAGCTCGCTTGGCGATGCGGTGCACCCGAGGATCGCAATGGTGGTTCCACGGTCGACGTCTTTCCTAGCAGGAAAGGCGAAACGCTCGGCCATCGACTGCGCCGCCTCGTTAGCAAGGGGATCCGCCCGATCGGTGAGCGCATGTCCGAAGAAACCACGACCAGTCCAGAGACGGCCGTCGGTCTCGTGGAGAGGAAAATGACAGACACCCTGGAATCGAGACCACTGGTTTTCGCCGATGTGGCCCTCAATTGGCAGTTCCCCCTGCCGTTCAAAAGGTTGAATCACGGTATGGATGAAAAAACAACGCAATAGGGAGGCCCTGGCGTGAGCGCCTTTGCCCAGCCCGTAGGATCCGCCCCCGGTCTCCTTGGCGCATGCCTTTCCTTGAAAGCCGAAGTCGTAAACGAACTTGGCGAAGTCGGAGTCTTCGTCAGGTCGATCGAGCCGACCGCCAAGTCCAGTGGTGCCGTAGTCCTCAATGAAGAGGACCGGGAGCTCCCGTAGATCGTCGAGCCAACGGTCGTAGTCCTCCGAGAGGGCTCCGTCTATGCTCCATGCGCGCCGCTGGAGCTCGTCCAGCTGCAGGCCTTCCACCAGCCGATCCAAGGCAGCTGCCCGGAGCGTACGCTTACGGAAGACGACCCGAACCTCCTCCCGCTCCCCTCCGGTACCAGCCACTGGAACCGCAGCGTCGCAGGAGTTCTGGATTGCCTCTCGTACCAACAAATCCTCCAGGCCCAGACCTGAAGCGGCGACGGCATTCGGCACGGTTTCACCGGAGGCTCCTCCTAATCGCCCCCTCTTCTCGAAAAACCAACGCGGGGCTTCTTCCGATCCACCGTTCGGGTGCGGCGCACGATCGCTCGCTGATGGGGAGGAAGGCAATGCGGAGCTTCGACGGAATTCCATTTTTGCAGAGGCGACTTGGAGCGACGCCATATCTGGTGTCGATGGCGTAGAAGTCTGGATTGGCACACCATCGCTGGCGGATGTTGTGGTAGTTAGTTCCTGGCGAGATCGCTCCATTGCGCTCATGGCCCCCAGGGAGATAACGGCACCAGTTCCTCATGGCGCAGTGCGGCGGCGGTTGGCGGATCCAGAACATAGCGATGGGTGTGACTGGATGGATCGACCAGGTTCGGGCCAGGCATCTCGTTGCCTAGCAATGCCGCTGCCCTCCCGATTGGTAGCGGTAGGTAGGCATCGCAGTCGAAGAGCCGTTCAATCCTGGTGTGCTCCACGAAGCCGAAGGGCCAAAGGCCGTTCCCGGCTTCGGCTGCGGCCGCGAGGCAGACCCGGTTCCGATTAGTAGAAACGAACGCCTGCCTCCCTTCAGTGCGCCAACGGCGGCGACCGAAGCCC
>ERZ1673962.1565-NODE-1565-length-10371-cov-3.655196_pt1 | contig 10371 bp, 10 predicted proteins | sample MGYA00580188_ERZ1673962 | MGnify/ENA primary metagenome ERZ1673962 (study PRJEB41334, sample SAMN05608104) | rock metagenome | biome: terrestrial subsurface; feature: shale formation; material: shale | place: USA: Pennsylvania ... | reverse complement strand
CCTCCAGCTCGAGCAACCTGACGGTCAGGGTTTCGGTGACCTCGGAGAGGGCCCGCAACTGACCGGCCAGCCGCTGGGTGCAATCTGTGACCGACAGCTCAACAGCCATGCTGATTGGCGGTGGGATGGCCGGATGGTATCGGCGCCACCGCCAGGCGCCAAGGGGGAAGCTCGGGCCCAGTCCCCAGGCCCCATGGTTTGTAACGATTCCGAAAACCTTGGGATCCTGACAAAACAGACCCATAGGATCCCGATTGCAGCTTTGGGTTGAGATTTCTCCCCCGCTGCCCTAGCCCCCAGCCGGCTGCCCCAGCCCAGCCAGCTGGCAACCAGCTCCGCCTTTCTCCCTCGGCCCCCACGCCCATGACTCTCGCCAACGCTGCTTACCTGGGTATCGAGCGTTTCGCCAACGATCGCAACAAGGAAAATTGGTCAAACGCCACTGAAAACGATAAATTGACCCTGATCAGGGCGGTTTACAGGCAGGTGCTGGGCAACCAGTACGTCATGGCCAGCGAACGACTGGAAGGTCCGGAGTCCCTGTTCAGAAGGGGTTACCTGAGCGTGCGGGAATTCGTTCGCCAGGTGGCCAAGAGCGGCCTCTATAAGGCCAAGTTCTTCGAGAACTGCAACGCCTACCGCTTCATCGAACTCAACTTCAAGCACCTTCTTGGCCGGGCTCCCCAGAACAAGGCTGAGATGCTGCAACACTTCACCATTCTGCAAGAGCAGGGCTACGACGCCGAGATCGATTCCTATCTCGACACCGCCGAATACCAGGAGCGCTTTGGCGAAGAGGTGGTGCCCTACCTGCATGGCTGGGACTACAACACCGGCCAGCAGGGCCTGCAGTTTTCCTACATGCTGCAACTGGCCCGGGGCGTTGGCGCCTCCGTGCGCGGAGACGCGCTCAAAACCCATTCTCGCCTGAACCCTTCTGTACACGCCGAGCTGCCGATGTCGGTTGTCAGCCCAAATGCCCAAGGGGCAGTTTTCCGCAAGGTGGCCACCGACGGGGTCACCCGCCAGGGGGTGGGCAGCTCTGAAGAAGGTCGTACCTTCAGGGTTGAGATCACCGGGTTCAACAACTTCCGGCTGCACAAGCGCAGCAACCGGGTGCGGTTTATCCCCTTCGACAAGCTGCTCCAATACCAGCAGCAGATCCAACGTGAAGGCGGCAGGATCGCCAGCATCACCCCATTGAGCTGATTCTTCACCCCCCATCCCCCTGACCATCCCCTCCGCTATGAAGGTTTCAGCAGGCACCCGAGGCACCAGCTTCAACAACGGCAGACAGGTCACACTCACCGTCACCTCCCTGGCCAACAATGACTATTCCCGCACCGCGGACATGGTCATGAATGTGCCCTACACCCGCATGAACGAAACCATGCGCATGGTGCAGCGCATGGGCGGCAAGATCACCGGAGTGGCCGTCAGTGGTGGCGACCTGGATGCCGCCTCAGCATCTGCCCCACCTGCGCGCAAGAAAACCGTTTCCAAAGCGGCAAAAGCTCCCGGCTGAAAAACCGCCACACTGAAAACTCTCCAGCGCCCTGGGCACCGACCCAGCGCTGACCCAGCCCTCGCCTCTGCAGGCGGGGGCTTTTGATGGGCGCTTCAGGAGCGGCGCTGGCAGTGACTGTTTGTTACGCGGATCGTGGCTGGGCTGGCTTGTTGCCGACAATGGTTGAACCAAGTTGACAACAGCCAGACAGCTGCGCCCTGCCCACATGGGGCACTGCGTAGCTCCTGTGCCCTGGCCAGCCTGGCACCTTATCCACCCTGCCGACTCTTCGTCGCGACTAGGAGCTTCCCAATGTTCGACGCCTTCACCAAGGTTGTAGCCCAGGCTGATGCCCGTGGCGAATTCATCAACGCCGGTCAGATCGACGCGCTTGCCGCGATGGTTGCCGAGAGCAACAAGCGCATGGACACGGTGAACCGCATCACCTCCAACGCTTCCAAGATCGTTACCAACGCGGCCCGCGATCTCTTCGATCAGCAGCCCTCCCTGATCGCCCCAGGCGGCAACGCCTACACCCATCGCCGCATGGCTGCCTGCCTGCGCGACATGGAGATCGTGCTCCGCTACGTCACCTACGCCATCTTCACCGGCGACGCTTCCGTGCTGGAAGACCGCTGCCTCAACGGCCTGCGCGAGACCTACCTGGCCCTCGGCGTCCCTGGCGCTTCCGTGGCAGAAGGCATCCGCAAGATGAAGGACACCGCCATCTCGATCGCCAACGATCGCAACGGCATCACCCCCGGCGACTGCTCCGCTCTGATGAGCGAAGTCGGCACCTACTTCGACCGCGCTGCTGCCGCCGTCGGCTGATCAGCTCACTGAACAAACGTCCAACCTCCCTTCTCCCCTTCCCATGAAGACTCCCCTCACCGAGGCCGTCGCCGCAGCTGATTCCCAGGGCCGCTTCCTCTCCAACACCGAGCTCAACTCCGCTTTTGGTCGCTTCGAGCGGGCCAAGAACGCCCTTGAGGCTGCCAAGGTGCTCACCGCCAAGGCTGACGAACTGGTGAACGGCGCCGCCCAGGCCGTTTACAACAAGTTCCCCTACACCACCCAGATGCAGGGAACCAACTACGCCGCCGACGCCCGCGGCAAGGCCAAGTGTGCCCGTGACATCGGTTACTACCTCCGCATGGTCACCTACTGCCTCGTGGCTGGTGGCACCGGCCCCATGGATGAGTACCTGATCGCCGGTCTCGACGAGATCAACCGCGCTTTCGAGCTCTCCCCCTCCTGGTATGTCGAGGCCCTCAACCACATCAAATCCAGCCACGGCATCTCTGGCGACTCCGGTGTGATTGCTAACAACTACATCGACTACGCCATCTCTGCCCTCGTCTGATTCGCCAAGGCGACTCCTGCGTTGTTTTTCCCAAAGGCTCCCCTTCAGGAGCCTTTTTTCTTGCCTCTAGCTTTAAGCAGCCGGCCATCACCACGGCGGGCTTCAAATTTCCGTAAGAAGGCTTGAGTGGTGTAACGATTGCAGCCCCGCCAGCGGGGCCCTATCGGAATTTCACCATACGCTTTCCAATGAAGCGCAGCCCTCGCGCGCGCCGCCTCCCTCCCTTGCCCTTCCCCTGCCATGACGCTTGTCAACGCCTCCTATCTCGGCATCGAACGCTTTGCTGGCGATCGCAACAAAGAAAACTGGTCAGTTAGTTCCCAGCAGGACAAAGCCGCCCTGATCCGCTCCGTTTACAAGCAGGTTCTGGGCAATCAGTATGTAATGGAGAGTGAGCGGCTCAGCCAGGCCGAATCGTTGTTTAAAAACAGCTATCTGAGTGTGCGTGAATTCGTGCGCACGGTGGCCAAGAGCGGGTTATACCGAAGCAAGTTCTTTGAGAACTGCAACCCGTACCATTTCATCGAACTCAACCACAAGCATCTGTTGGGCCGCGCGCCCCAAAACAAAGCTGAGATGCTGCACCACTTCACGATCCTGCAGGAGCAGGGCTACGACGCCGAGATCGATTCCTATCTCGACAACGCTGAATACCAGGAGCGCTTCGGTGAAGAGACCGTGCCCTACGTGCATGGCTGGGACTACTCCAAAGGTCACGAGGGACGTCAGTTCTCCTGGCTGATGCAACTGGCCCGCGGCGTTGGCGCCTCCGTCAAGGGCGAGTCGGCCGGTATCAATTTCCGACTGGGCAAGGCCCTGCACCAGGACCGGGCGCTGCCGGTGGTGAGCCCCAACGCCAGTGGTTCGAGCTACCAACCCACCCAGGTGGCCAACGAAAGCATCACCGCCATGGCCCAGGGCATTGGCCAGAAAGCCAGGGTGTACCGCGTTGAAGTGACGGGCCTCACCAACTACCGCCTGCACAAGCGGGCCAACACGGTGCGCTTTGTGACCTTCGACAAGATGCTGGAAACCCAGCAGATGATCCACCGCCAGGGCGGCCGGGTGGCCAGCGTCTCACCCGTCAACTGAGGCCCCGCCGCGGCCCAGCCCCTCCCCTCAAAGCGTCAACTCTGGCCCGGCGGTAGCTCCGCCGGGCCTTTGTGCTGTTGGGGCCGCCCCTGGGGGCAAAGAAAGCTCTCCCAAAGTGGAAGAAAAAGCGTAAAGATGCGCCCCTGAATCATTACGGCGTTAAGGGCAGAGCCTTGCCAAAAATGGGCCCAATCGCTGGCGGCGGCAGGGATCTGATGACCCTTTGTGAAGCAGATGTCTGCAGTCACCTGGAGTTCTGAACAATAGCTAGGTGCTTCGCACACCGGGCGTCTAGAGACGTCCGCCCGTCCCTTATCCACCCTGCCGACTCTTCGTCGCGACTAGGAGCTTCCCAATGTTCGACGCCTTCACCAAGGTTGTAGCCCAGGCTGATGCCCGTGGCGAATTCATCAACGCCGGTCAGATCGACGCGCTTGCCGCGATGGTTGCCGAGAGCAACAAGCGCATGGACACGGTGAACCGCATCACCTCCAACGCTTCCAAGATCGTTACCAACGCGGCCCGCGATCTCTTCGATCAGCAGCCCTCCCTGATCGCCCCAGGCGGCAACGCCTACACCCATCGCCGCATGGCTGCCTGCCTGCGCGACATGGAGATCGTGCTCCGCTACGTCACCTACGCCATCTTCACCGGCGACGCTTCCGTGCTGGAAGACCGCTGCCTCAACGGCCTGCGCGAGACCTACCTGGCCCTCGGCGTCCCTGGCGCTTCCGTGGCAGAAGGCATCCGCAAGATGAAGGACACCGCCATCTCGATCGCCAACGATCGCAACGGCATCACCCCCGGCGACTGCTCCGCTCTGATGAGCGAAGTCGGCACCTACTTCGACCGCGCTGCTGCCGCCGTCGGCTGATCAGCTCACTGAACAAACGTCCAACCTCCCTTCTCCCCTTCCCATGAAGACTCCCCTCACCGAGGCCGTCGCCGCAGCTGATTCCCAGGGCCGCTTCCTCTCCAACACCGAGCTCAACTCCGCTTTTGGTCGCTTCGAGCGGGCCAAGAACGCCCTTGAGGCTGCCAAGGTGCTCACCGCCAAGGCTGACGAACTGGTGAACGGCGCCGCCCAGGCCGTTTACAACAAGTTCCCCTACACCACCCAGATGCAGGGAACCAACTACGCCGCCGACGCCCGCGGCAAGGCCAAGTGTGCCCGTGACATCGGTTACTACCTCCGCATGGTCACCTACTGCCTCGTGGCTGGTGGCACCGGCCCCATGGATGAGTACCTGATCGCCGGTCTCGACGAGATCAACCGCGCTTTCGAGCTCTCCCCCTCCTGGTATGTCGAGGCCCTCAACCACATCAAATCCAGCCACGGCATCTCTGGCGACTCCGGTGTGATTGCTAACAACTACATCGACTACGCCATCTCTGCCCTCGTCTGATTCGCCAAGGCGACTCCTGCGTTGTTTTTCCCAAAGGCTCCCCTTCAGGAGCCTTTTTTCTTGTCTGTCTGTGCAAGCTCCCATGTCCGCCGCCGCCGCCAGCCCCCAAGCCGGCGAACCCATCAGCGAGCAGGAGGCCCTGCGCCGGCTCCGCCAGAGCACAGATCCCTCCCAGCAGTACTACGGAGCCTGGTGGCTGGGCCGGATGCGCAGCCAGCATCCAGACGCCGTACCCCTGCTCCGGGCGGCCCTGCGCAACCGTCGCCCCCGCGACTTGGGGGCAGGGGTGGAGGAGAACGCAGTTGCCCGCAATGCGGCTAGAGCCCTTGGCAAGCTGGCCCCGGCCGCCCAGGCGGCCATCCCCGACCTGCTGGACACCCTTGAAGACGGGGACCCCGGCCTGCGGGAAGCCGCCGCCCGGGCCCTGGGGGAACTGGGGGCCGCTGAGGCCATCCCCGCCCTGTGCGCCAGGCTGGCCAGCGGCCCGGCCGTGGCCGGAGCCCAGCTACCGGACAACCCTCGCCTGGCCGAACCATGCGAAGCCCTATTGGAAGCCCTCGGCGATATCGGCATCGCCACAGCGCAGGTGCTGGCGGTTGTGGAGCCCTTCATCCAGCACGAACGCCCCCTCATCCGCAGTGCCGCCGCCCGCACCCTTTTGCAGCTGAGCGGCGACGACCGCTGGGGCCAGCTGCTGGTGGAGCTGCTTGATCATCCCCAGCTGCAGGTGCGGCGTGCAGCCCTGATGGACCTGGGGGCCGCTGGCTGGCGGCCGGCCTTTGGGGCCATTGCAGCCACCCTGGCCGAAAACAGCCTCAAGCTGATGGCCTTGCGCGGGCTGGTTGAACGGGGCAGCGGCGCCCCCGAAGATGATGCCCTGCTTGCCTGCATGGACGCCCTGCTATGAGCGAGCACACCGCAGCCAGCCTGGCCGCCGGGATCGCGGCGGTGCAGCAGGCCGACAGCGCCCAAGGCCTGCTGCGTGCAACCCAGGAACTGGCCGCTAGCGGCGATCCCGCAGCAGCGCCGACCCTGGTGGAGGTGCTGGGCTTCAATAACCCCGGCGCCGCCGTCGCCGCCGTGGAAGGGCTGATCAACCTGGGGCCAAACGCCGTCACGGCCCTGCTGCAGCTGGATCCGGAGAACTACGGGGCCCGGGCCTGGGCCGTCCGCGCCCTGGCCGGCATCGGCGACGTGCGCGGCCTGGAACTGCTGCTGGATGCCCTTGGCAGCGACGTGGCCGCCAGCGTGCGCCGGGCGGCGGCCAAGGGGCTGGGCCAGCTGGTGCTGGGTGCCTTACCTGAGGCCACCCAGCACCAGGTGCGCCAGCGCTGCCTTGCGGCCCTGCTGGCCGCCAGCAGCGATGGCGAATGGGTGGTGCGCTACGCGGTGGCTGTGGGCCTGGAGTCGATGGCCGCAGGCCTTCCACCCCACCTACCCGAGTGGCAGCAGGCTCGAGCTGGGCTGGTCACCCTGCTGGCTGCGGCCGCAGACAACGCTCCGGTGGTGCAACGGCGCGCGCACCTGGCGCTCCTGCGTCTGGAGCAGCAATGAAGCGGGTTCTGTTTGTCTGCCTGGGCAATATCTGTCGCTCCCCCGCCGCCGAAGGGATGTTCATACACCACCTCATCCAGGCAGGAGCGGCGGACCGTTTCCTAGTGGATTCGGCCGGTACGGGGAGCTGGCATGTGGGCAGGGCCGCCGATCCACGCATGCGCGCAGCCGCCAACCGCCGCGATATTGCCCTCACCAGCCGGGCCCGCCAGCTGGAGCTAGCAGACCTCGAGCGCTTTGATCACATCCTCACCATGGATGCCACCAACCTGGCCCACGTGCAAACCCTGGCCCAAGAGCGCAGGGGCGAGCCTGGGGGCCAGGCCCGCATCGAACCCCTGGTGCGCTACTGCAGCCGATTCCAGGTTCTGGAGGTGCCCGATCCCTATTACGGCGGCGCCGATGGGTTTGAGCACGTGCTCGACCTGCTGGACGACGCCTGCGCCGGCCTGCTGCAGGCCCTAGACGTCTAAGCGACTAAACACCTAAACGACTAGGCGCCGTCAGCGGCCGGCCAGGCCTCCTCCGGAACCCGCTGGCGGAACAGGTCCACCAGGGCCTGGATCACCGCCTCGATGGCCATGCCGTCCGTGACGAGCTCCACCGCATCCTCGGCCTGACGCAGCGGCGCCACCTCCCGGCTCGAATCCTGGTGATCGCGGGCAGCTATCTGGGCCTCCAGCTCAGCCAGCGGGGGCACGGCAAAACCCCGCTGCTGCAGGTCTTGGGCGCGGCGGCGGGCCCGCTCACCAACGGTGGCCGTGAGAAACACCTTGAGCTCCGCAGCGGGGAAAACGGCGGTGCCGATGTCGCGGCCCTCGGCCACCAGCCCCCCCTTGCGCCCCATGGCCTGCTGCTGGGCCGTCAGGGCCTGGCGCACCCAGCCATGGGCTGCCACCGCCGACACCTGGGCCGTGACCTCCGGGCTGCGGATCGCCTCGGTCACGTCGTGGCCGTTGATGCTCACCAGCTGCTCGCCATCGGCGCCGGCACTGAGCTGCAGATCCAGGCCATCCAAAAGGGGCTCCACTGCCGCCGCATTGGCCGGGTCAGCACCCTGGCGCAGCACCCACCAGGTGAGGGCCCGATACATCGCGCCCGTATCTAGATAGACAAGACCCATGCGCCTGGCGAAGGCCCGGGTGACGGTGCTCTTGCCCGCCCCCGCTGGTCCATCAATGGCGACGATCGGCAGACGGGACATCAGCAAACAATGGTCGATCAGGCGGCTGGGACCGCAGTGCACTGCGGCGGCGAGCAGGGCCAGGCCCTGCACTTGCTGCAGTGGCTCCAGGCTATGGGGCGCCACCAACTCCGCATACTCCACCTCCAGGCCCGCCGCCTCCAGCTGCTGGATCAGCTGGGCGGTCAGCGCCTGGGCCCGATGGGTTCCACTGCGCACCTGGTCCGCTGCCGCGGCGAGGGCCAGCGGCAGTGCCGCGGCCTGCTGGCGCTGGGAGGGGGAAAGGCGCCGGTTGCGGGAACTGCAGGCCAGTCCATCGGCCTCCCGCACGGTCGGGCACCCCCGTATCCGCACCGGCAGGCCCAGATCCGCCACCACCCGCCGCAGGATCACCAGTTGCTGCCAATCCTTTTCGCCGAGCAGCAGGCAATCGGGGCGCACCAGGCTCAACAGGCGGGTCACCACGGTGGCCACCCCCTCAAAGTGCTGGGGCCGGTGGCGGCCGCAGAGGCCCTCACTCAGAAACTGGGGGGGCAAGATCCGGGTCAGGCCGGTATCGCCCCGGGGATAGATCTCGGCCACGCTGGGGGCAAACAGCGCGGTGGCACCAGCTGCGGCGGCCAGAGCCGCATCGGCGCTGAGCTCGCGGGGATAGGCCTGGAAGTCTTCCCCGGGGCCAAATTGAAGGGGATTGACGAAGATGCTCACCAGCACCGCTGGAGCCGCGCCAGCCAGGGGCTGGGCAGCCCGGATGATCAGCTGCCGGTGCCCCCCATGCAGGGCCCCCATGGTGGGAACGAAATGGACCGGGCCAGGCTGCTGGCGCCGCCAAGCGGCAAGGTCTTCGCGGGTGTGGAGCAGAAGCACGGGGAGACGGCGAACCGGCAATAAAAAACCCACCCGCCAGATTGGCGGATGGGCGAGGGGCTCATGGCCGCTCAGCTCAGCTCACTGGAGTACGTCAAGACGTACCTGGGCGATGCCGCTGGCCGTGAGACCGAGGCTGTGGGCGGCGCCATGGGCCAAGTCGATGACCCGGTTGCCATGGAAGGGACCGCGATCGTTGATACGCACCACGGTGGTGCGGCCATTCCACAGGTTGGTGACCTTCACCTTGGTGCCGAAGGGAAGGGTGCGGTGGGCAGCGGTCATCGTGCCGGGGCGGAAGACCTCACCGTTGGCGGTGCGGTTTCCGTAGAAACCTGGCCCGTACCAGCTGGCTTGCCCATTGGAGCTGTAGAGAACTCGGGGAGCCGGCTTGGCTGCCGGGGCAAGGCGGGTCGGAGGAGCCTGCTTGATGATCCCTTGATCGGGCACAACATCAGTGCCGGCCTCCCGGATGGCTACCTCTGGAGTGGGTTCAGGGGCAGCTGAGCTGGAAGCAGCAACGACAGCAACCTCGTTTTGGGTTGCGGCGAAACTGGATTCAGCGATGGCGGGAACCAAGGCACTACCTGGAAGAAGTAGGGCAAGGGCCCCGAGAGAAAAGGTGCGTCGCATAACAAACGAAACCCGTTGCCGAAGCAACAATCACCAGCCAGAGGCAATTCAGTGATTCGTCAGCGTTGGATCCGCTCCCAAACTGAATGGAGTTGGGTTGCGAATTCGCCTTCGGAGTTCCTTAAGAAAATTGGGGACGGGGAAAAGGTAACCCGATTCCGCCGGGGGTTCGCTGAGGAATTCCATCCGCAAAACCGATCAGAATTTGTCATCAAATGCCCCAGCCCAGGCCCTGCCAGGGCTCAGCGGGTTCGACAAGGCGTGCGGAGATCAGCAGCCCAAATGACCAGGATAAGCGCAGCTGATGGGAACGTGTGCCGATCGGCGGGTCGTCCACGGGCTGGGCTGGGGCGGCGTAAGAGGATCAGGCACCAGCGCCCGATGGGCCTCGATCGCATGGATTACCGCACGGCAGGGGTGGACGTGGCCGCAGGCAGGGCATTCGTGGATCGGATTCGAGCCAGCGTGGAGACCACCCGTCGCCCCGAAGTTGTGGGCGGGCTGGGAGGGTTCGGCGGCTTCTGCCGACTGCCGGCCGGCCTGCGGCAGCCCTTGCTGGTGGCAGGCACCGATGGGGTTGGCACCAAACTCGAACTGGCCCAAGCCCATGGGCGGCACCACGACGTGGGCATCGACCTGGTGGCGATGTGCGTCAACGACGTGATCACCAGCGGCGCAGAGCCCCTGTTTTTCCTTGATTACATAGCCACAGGCAAGCTCAGCCCCGCAGCCATGGCCGAAGTGGTGGAGGGCATCGCCGCGGCTT
>ERZ1673962.1564-NODE-1564-length-10375-cov-3.124128_pt1 | contig 10375 bp, 12 predicted proteins | sample MGYA00580188_ERZ1673962 | MGnify/ENA primary metagenome ERZ1673962 (study PRJEB41334, sample SAMN05608104) | rock metagenome | biome: terrestrial subsurface; feature: shale formation; material: shale | place: USA: Pennsylvania ... | reverse complement strand
GACTTTATCAAAGGCTGCTGCATATTTAGCCAAGTCTTCCGTTGCCATATCCAGCATTTCTGAACGCTTTGGATCATCGATAAGCTTATGGGCCTGATCGACGAACTCCGTCGTTTTCTGCAGATACTCCTGATACTGCTGGCGGTCTTCTTCACTGCCAGTGATGATGAAGTCTTTGACATTCATACGCACCATGAGCATGTTGGCCTGCACCCGCCCGGACAAGTTAGTTTCTCGGGCCAGTTCACGATAATCACTGAACCCATCTGCAGCTGTCTCCAAAGCATTGTATCCGATACCGCCAACAGCCATGAGCAGCACCAGTACAACGGCAAAACCCAAAATCAGTTTTTTTGCCAGTGTCATGTTGGTTAACATCTATCTATCTCCCTGAATAGAATGGAAAGATCAAGCCTCGGCGGCATCACTGTTTTGCTGAATCAACGAGATTTCATCGGCCGAAAAGACCCTGTTGATATCGAGAATGATAATAAAGTCGTCGTTGTGCTTACCCATGCCGCGGATGAATTCGGTATCGAGTTTGGTGCCGATGCGCGGCGGCGGTTCGATCTGATCGGGGTCAAGATCGAGCACTTCCTGCACTGAATCAACCAGGGCACCCAGTACGCTGGGTTCGCCGTCCATGACCACTTCAGTGATGATGATGCAGGTGTTGACCGTGGCTTCGGCCTCACTCATGCTGAATTTGACCCGCATGTCGACAACTGGTACAACACTGCCGCGCAGGTTAATGACTCCGCGCATGAAGTGGGGCGTCTGCGGAACTTTGGTCACATCGGTGAAGTCAAGCACTTCGCGCACTTTGCCAATTTCGAGAGCAAAGACTTCTTCATCGAGCTTGAAGGTCAGATATTGATTCATCTGCTCCAAATCTTCTGCGGCCATCGTGGTTCTCCTTTCGTTCTCTTGCCCAACATGTAAAAAATACCTAATGAGTTATATGGAAATACAAATATACCGTTGAAGGTTCTGTAGTAATGAAGCCGAACCTCAATAACGTCTTAAAATATCAGGCAGTTGCCGTTACCCGTCCCTCTTCACTGGCCTTTTGCATCAGGTAGACAATGTCGAGGATCAGGGCGACACTGCCATCACCGAGGATGGTGGCGCCGGAGACACATTGCACATCGCGATACATGGGACCGAGGGATTTGATGACGGTCTGGTGTTCGCCAATGACGTTGTCGACAACGAAGCCAAGCTGCTGGCCGTTGATCTGGGTAATAACGATCTGCTGGACCGTGGGCAGTTTGCCTTGGATGGCGAATTCTTCGCGTAAGGGAACGTAGGGCACCAGGTGTCCGCGCACACGGGCGAGGTTGCGGCCGTGGGCGTCGTGGATGTCTTTGGCGGTGAGTTCGACGCATTCTTCGACGGCGGACAGGGGTAAGACATAGCGGCCGTCATCGATCTGCACGAGCAGGCTTTCGATAATGGCGAGGGTAAGCGGAATGCGCAGGCTGACGGTGCTGCCCTGGCCTTTTTCACTGTCTAAGGTGATGCTGCCGCGTAAGGATTCGATGGCGCGTTTGACCACGTCCATGCCGACGCCGCGTCCGGAGAGGCCGGTGACTTGCTGGGCGGTGGAGAAGCCGGGCGCGAAGACGAGGTTGAGAATGTCGGTGTGGGTGAGTTGTTCGTCGGCACCGATAATCCCTTTGCTGACGGCTTTGTTGCGAATGACTTCGGGGTCCATGCCTTTGCCGTCGTCGCTGATTTTGATGATGACGCTGTCGCCGGAGTGTTCGGCGCTTAAGTGGACCTGACCGGTGCGGGGTTTGCCGGCGGCAACGCGGTCGTCGGGCATCTCAATGCCATGGTCCATGCTGTTGCGGATGATGTGGACCAGGGGATCACCGAGTTGCTCGATGACGGTCTTGTCGAGTTCGGTGTCGGCACCGGTGGTTTTGAGTTCGACTTCTTTGCCGAGATCGGCGCTGATATCGCGCACCAGTCGTTTGAATTTGCTGAATGTGCTGCCGATGGGTAGCATGCGAATGTTGAGGGTGCTGTCGCGTAAGTCTTCGGTGAGGCGTTCGACTTCTTCGGCGATGGAGAGCAGCTCGGCGTCGTGGCGCTGGTTGGCGACCTGGCTGAGGCGCGACTGAACGGTGACCATTTCGCCGACGAGGTTGACGAGATCATCGAGCTTGTCGGCGGGCACGCGCAGGCTGCTGGCACTTTGAGTTTTTTCTTTTTTCTTTTCTTTGAGCTTGCGGATCTCCTGCTGCTCGAGCAGGGCGGAGTCGACCTGGTCGCGGCTGACGAGGTGGGCTTCGACGAGCAGATCGCCAATGCGTTTGTTTTTGGCCAGCACTTCGTCGATTTCAGCCTGGCTTATGTCGCCGCGCTCAACGAGGATATCGCCGACACGTTTGCGATCCATACCGTCATCGTCGTCGCCGAGGTCAATGGCTTTGATGATCAGCTCGCAGTCGTCTTCGACGAAGATGAACACGTCACGGATGGCGTCTTCGCCGCAGTCGCTGGTGAGAATAATGTCCCAACTGGCGTAGCAGTCTTCGGCGTCGAGTTCGTCTAAAGCTCGAATATTCGTTTTGTGGGCAATGGTACGACACGTGCCGAGTTCAGCGAGTTCATCGAGCAGCTGGGCAATGGAGGTGCCGTTGTGCATGATGTCGAGTGAGGGCCGAAAGCGAATGCGGTAGGTGGTAAAATCGTCTTTTTGGGCGTCGCTGTTGGGCTCTGCTGCTGGGGTGGTGACAACAGCTGGGGCAGGGGCGCTACCGCCACTGGCGAGGGCCTGGAAGCGGGCAACAAGTTCTGCGCCCTGGGCGGCGTATTGCGCCTGTTCTTCGGTTTCGCAGTCGAGCAGCGACAGAATATGGTCGCGCGCCTTGAGGGACAGATCGACGAGTTGTTTGCTGACGGGCAGCTCGCCGTTACGCACCAGATCGAAGACGGTTTCGACTTCGTGGGTAAATTCGGAGATGGTGGTAAAGCCGAACATGGCCCCGGAGCCTTTAATGGTGTGCATGGCTCGGAAGACTTTGCTGACGGTGTCGTGGTCGTCGGGCTGTTCTTCGAGTTCGAGTAAGGAGTCTTCGAGCTCACTGAGCAGCTCGTAGGCTTCTTCTTTGAAGGCGTTTTGTGGGGCATCCTGCATGGGCGTCCTCGTCTTTGCTCACTGGGGTTAGTTGAGGTTCTCGGGAATCCACAAACAGCGGGTCGGGTCTTCGGCTTCGTTGCAGGCCTGATCGCGGAAAAATCCGAGGGATTGGGCCCGGTCGATGAAGGCTTCGGTGCATTGCCCTTTGAGCTGGAAGTGTTTGCCGTGTTGCTGGGCGTATTTGTTGGCGCTGCACAACAGCTGCAGGACGCTGTAGTCCACATCGGTGACAGCGGCCATGTCGAGGATGACGTGGTCGTGGCCCTGCAGGGCGGCGAGCAGGTCGTTTTTGAGCTGACCGATGGTGGCTATGCCCAGATCACCGCTGACGATCAACAGCTGATAGGCTGCGCCATCGCTGTTTTGGATGGTTTTACTTTCCAGTTCAAACATGGCTTCTCCGTTTTTGCCCGTCTATGGGGTAAACAGGCTGTTTTTTCAACAGCCTATTTAACCGAGGACTTTTTTGACAACACCGAGCAGTTTTTGCGGATCAAAGGGTTTGACCAGCCAGCCGGTAAGACCGGCAGCTTTGCCTTTGGCTTTGAAGTCGGCTCCGGCTTCGGTGGTAAGCATGAGGATCGGGGTAAACTTGCAGGCCGGGGTGGCACGCAGCTTCTGGACCATGGTCAGTCCGTCCATGACCGGCATGTTGAGGTCGGTGAGCACCAGATCGACTTTTTGCCGCTGGGCGGCCGCCAGACCTTCCTGACCGTTATTGGCTTCGATCACCTGGTAGCCAGCACCTTTTAAGGTGAATGACACCATCTGTAAGATCGATTTTGAATCATCCACGGCTAAGATTGTTTTTGCCATATGTACGGCTCTCCTTTCTTGGCTTTACTCGGCTTAAAACAGCTCGATGTCACCTTCATCCATATTCTTCTGCGATACCGGATTATGGTGGCTGGCTCGAACCATTTCGGCAGACTGCTTGAACAGCGTTTCGAGAATTTGCCCCTGCTCGGCAACATCGTTATCGGTATCACTTGACACCTGCTGTGTTCGCTGGGCAACGCTGCCGATTAATTGGTCCATTGATTCTAGGCGTCGTGTCACCGTGCCAATCACCTGGGTCGACATATCCTGAAACTGCAACGAAGTCACGGACTGCCGTACCAGCTGAGAAACACTTTCGGCAATGGAAGAGATTTGCATAGCGCTTTTTTCAACCATCTGGTTGAACTGTTGCGCCTGATCCATAGTGGTTGTGATATGGCCGCGCTCTTCGGTCACCAGTTGGCTGGAATTCTCGGACAACGACCGGATGGATTCTCCGACATTGCCTAATGCCGTTGAGATTGCCTGGACAGAGGTATCGATCTGCTCACTGAAGCGGTTGGAACGGATCGAAAGATTGCGCACCTCTTCGGCAACAACGGCAAACCCTTTGCCGGCATTTCCGGCCCGGGCCGCTTCGACTGCGGCATTAATGGCCAACAGATTGGTCTGATCGGCAATTTTTCGTACCTCGCCGAGCATTCCGAGAACTTTGTGAAACTGCTCCTGAGTCTGATCCATAGAGGAAACAAGCTGATCTGTCTGGCTGTTGTTTTCAATCGTTGCATCAAGCAACCGCTGCATAACCGTTTCTATCTTCTCGAACAGTGCCTTGAAGGATGTGGCTGTCCGGTCACCGTCCTGGCCACGTGTTAATGACAGGGCCAGTTCTTTTTGTTCAGCGGTTTTTTCTTCAAGCTCGGTAAAGCTGGCAATCAACTTTCCGATGGCATCGGCGAGGATATCCTGCACTTGGGCATTTTCGCTCTGTGCATCGCGGCACTGGCTGGAGACTTCGGTATCGAGGCACGCAAACAGTTCTTGGGCTGCTGTCACCATATGTGTTGATCCGCTGTCCACAACATTTGAGGCCTTATCCAGCGAAGCAAACCACCACGCAGCCAAAGCCGTCAGCATTGACACACCAACCAGCAACAGGCCTAACCAACCTAAGTCAGCCAACACAGCGACAATGAGCAGAACGGCATTAACCGCCAAGATACCGATGACACTATTTCGCATTGTTTTCCCCATCAAAACCCCTCAAGAAAATTCATGGAAAATCGCTTCAAGCTGGCTTTCATCGCGACAAAAAACAATCGGCTTTTTAGATGCGGTCCTGATCACCTCTTTAAGCTGACATTCGAGGACCTCATCCGTACCTATGGCACAGATCGGACCCGGGAATTCCGACAATGCGCTCAACAGGGGATCGGCCTCTTGAATGATGAGGATAATCGCAGCCACATTGATCGTATTGACGGCACAGGTCTCCAACCAGTTGACCAGATCTTCCAGATGCACAAACTCAACAACCCTGAAACCACGCAGCATCAGATGTAACCGACGATTAAACACCTGGTTGATCGCATTTAGCACAACAATCTGTTTTAATGTTTCAGCCATTTCGCCACCTATGACTTGTGTTCTGCTGTTGCACCCGTCATGTGATTTTGTAATCGATACGTTGCAACGGTCAGGCCATATGTCTTGAAATGATAAAAATTCTATTAATTTGAATGTGTTATCTAAATTTATGTTTACTTTGCCGAAACCTCAACATGACAACAAAAATTGTAGACAAGTTTTCTCTAATGTCTATGGCGTGGTGACGAAACAGGATAACTTGTTGAAATAAGAAGGATTATTTTTGCGGCAAAGTGGGAAACAACCAAAAGAGGCAAACAACAAAAGTTGTCAACGGGCAGGATCAGGCGGAGGTCATTTTTTTCAGTCGTTTACTGAGTGCCTGTTGAGAAATCCCGAGTAAGGCTGCAGCAGTACGTTGATTACCCTGGGCACGGCGCATGGCTTCAGACACAAGAAGCTGCGCCATATCCTGCAGGCTCGGCAACTGCTCGGGAAACGCCATCTCCTCTGAAGATTCAACCATGACCGCGTTGGGCGTCTCCGATATCTTTTCGCGAAAGGCATCCAACGACAGGGCACCGGAACGATACTGGCTGAGGACATCGTAGACCATGGCCTGCAACTCACGGACATTGCCGGGAAATGAGTAACTGCGTAAAAGGTCAACCAGCTCTTTTTTTACCGCCGGCCGCGGTCGGTCGAGATCGGCAGCAGCTTCATCAACAAAATAATTCAGCAACATGGGCAAATCTGCCGGTCGCCGCCTTAACGATGGTACATTCACCTGATGAGTCGTCAGGCGGTAATACAGGTCGGCACGAAACAGGCCATTCTTTATTTTCTCTTCAAGGTCGACATTGGTTGCACAAACAATTCGGGCCTGAGAGTGTCTGATTTTATCGCTGCCAACAGGTAGAAACTCCTGCTCCTGGAGTAGCCGCAACAACTTGATCTGGGAGGACAGGCTCAAATCACCGATCTCATCCAGAAATAGCGTACCGGCTCCGGCCTGTTCCACCATCCCGACACGTTTGCTTTTTGCCCCGGTAAAAGCTCCAGCAACATGACCAAATAATGTATCGGCAAACATTTCATCATCGAGTCCAGCAACATTGACCGCAATCAAAGGCTGTTGCGGTCGGCTCAATTGATGGACGGCACGGGCAATAAGCTCTTTTCCGGTACCACTTTCTCCACAAATCAGCACCGGATGACGGCTAGGAGCAACAGCTTCGAGATAATCGAGCATTTTAAACATGGCCGGATCATCGGTAATGATGGCATCAAAGGCGGCATGACGGGGGCTCGCCACCAACATCTTACTCCGCAGACGCTGGTTTTCCTGTTTAAGGCAGTTAAATTCAATCGCTCGCTTTACTCCGGCGACAAGCCTTTCCCGCTCGGCTGTTTTGATAAAAAAATCAAACGCGCCAGCCTTCATACAACCAACAGCAACATCGAGCTGATTCATTCCTGTAATAATAATGACAGGAACATCGGGATACTCATGGACAATCTGTTGAAGCAGTTCTTCACCGCTGATATGCGGCATGGTCAGATCCACAACCACGGTGTCCACGGCTTGTCTCTCCAACAGAGGCATCACTTCGCGACTGTCGGAACATTTGACGATATGATTAATCCCGCCGCGTTGGCGCAAGGTCAGGGCAAAGCTATGCAGCCAGGGCTCCTCATCATCGACCAGCAACAACGGGCTCTCCGGATAGAGCATCATAGGATCGGTTCCTCAGGACACGCGCTGAGCGGGGTACCGGTCACGGCGAAAAAATGACGAATAAAGCGGTAGGTGAGTCCCCACAAAATCGGCAACTGGTCGCCCAGATCTATCCCGGGAACTTCAATGGATTTTCCGTGCCAGCCCACGGTGGAAAGCTGGTGTTTTTCAGGGTTTTGCAAGGTCGTTAATGGTACCCAGAACGCCTTGGAGACTTCATAGTTTTTCACCAGGTCTTGTGTTCTTTCGCCAACAAAAAACACGAAGCAGCTGACACATACGGGAATCCGCACACCATGATGATCATCGAGACGGGCAATAAAATCGTCTTTGGCCAGAGACAATCCCACTTCCTCTTCCGTCTCTCTAACGGCGGCAGCATACGCCGATGCATCTTCCGGATCTATCCGCCCCCCGGGAAAGCCCAGATTTCCGGACCATGGATCCTGCGGATGCCTGGCGCGTTGAATCAGCAACAGTTCGATCCCCTGCGTGCCCTGTCGTAAGATCAAAGCAACGGCAGCGCGCCCTTTCTGATGGTTATCATCAAGGGCAACGTATTGATACTGCTGCAATGTGGCAATGATCCGCTCCACGGTTCTCCCCCTGTCAGTCTATTTGACTTCCGCCAACATCAGTGCCCGCCGAGGTGCCGGATACCCCTCAATCGTTTTCATTTCATCTTCCGGATCAAGAAAATCCGCCAGTGACTCTGTTTGTATCCACGGCGTTTTGCGCTGTTCCTCTGATGTTGTTCGTGACACATCAATACAACGAATATTGGTAAATCCAGTGCGCTCCAACCAGTTCGTCAACCCATTGACCGTGGGCAAAAAGAACACATTGTTCATTTTTGCGTAACGGTCGCTCGGCGTCAATGCCAGGGCCTCTTCTCCAGGAATAATCAACGTTTCCAGCACCAGCTCTCCACCTCGCCGCAGTGTCCGCCGGATGCGGGTCAATGTGTCCAATGGAGAACGCACATGATAGAGTACACCCATATGAAAAATGGTATCAAAGCATCCGGTCATTTCGGGCATCTCTTCAAATTTGCCCGGTAACGTATAACAGTTTGGCAGCTGTAAAAGTTTTTGCAGCAGACAATACTGAAAATAAAACGTTTGATACGGTTCCAGACCGACGGCAAGAGCAGGTTGCGCAGCCTGCATACGAAACAGGTAATAACCGCTACTACTGCCGACATCAAGAATACGTCGCCCCCGCAACGGCGCAATCTGCCCTTTGAGTCGGTTCCACTTCAGCGAGGAGACCCACTCCGTATCCACCTCAGTTCCGAGAATTTTATACGGTCCTTTGCGCCAGGGTCTCAGCCCGAACAGGGCATGCTGAACCTTTTCTTCCAGTTCATCCGACACCTCCCCGGCAGCTCCGATACGGACCCAATCCTGATCCAGATCCATGCTAAGCTGACGAATATCAGGAATCTCATTGAGCAGTTGCAGATACACCTGACTTTTGCGATCGCGAAGCAAAAACTGGCGTTTTTTTCCACAAACTCTGCCAGAGCTGGAGCCCAGGGCAACGTAACCCCCTGCGACAGGGCGGCAATCAGATCGTCTATTTTTTCAACCATTTCAGCCAGATATCTATTTTATCAAAACCCACCTGCTGAAGACGCGCCAGATGTTGCTCACAGGTCTCCGGAATCAGAACATTCTCGAGCGCTTCGCGTTTTTGGCTGATCTCTAGCTGTGAATAGCCATTTTCCTTTTTAAACCGGTAATAAAAGTCCTGCTGTAGCTCGTCCAGATCGCTGTCAGCATGGACGACCTTTTCCGACAAAAGCAATATACAGCCTGGAACCAGGGCATCATACACATTCTGCAGTAAGACCTGTCGCACGGCTGGAGACAGAAACTGTAATGTCAGATTGATGACAATCACCGAGGCGTTATCAAACGTACACCGCTCCACACGGTTCTCAGAAAGATGGATCAAGGTGTCGATACTGCTCCAGCATGGGCGCGGAGCTGTCAATGGCTTCAAGGTGAAAGGAGCGTCCTTCCATCTGACGCAGCAATTCCAGTCCGAAATTTCCATGAGAGCAACCGAGATCATAGATACGTGTCCCCGGTTGGTAAAAATGGCAAGCCAATTGCGCCTGACGCAACAGTGACTCTCGGTAGAGTGGAACACTACGAGTGATCATATCATCGAAAACTTCGACGACACGTTCATTGAATTCAAACGGTGAAACGGGCTGTGGATGTGAATAAATTTTGTCGTGAGTCATGAGCCGGGCCTGTGGAAAAGTCATCAGTTTACAATGACAAGCACAGTACACAAAGCGCACAAACAAAGCAACGGTTGAGCAAGCTTATGGCGGACAAACAAAACGTCCCGTGGAAGAGTTCCACGGGACGCTGATTTTCTAGCCGATGCGCTCTTGGCGCTCCTGCTCGGTTTTGCAATCAATGCACAGAGTCGTCACCGGACGGGCTCTCAAGCGCGCCGCGCCGATCTCCTCCTCACAGCTCTCACAAATCCCGAAAGTTCCCTCGTCGATCCGCTCAAGGGCCGCACGGATTTTACCGATCAAGCGACGCTCACGGTCACGAATACGCAATTCGAAGTTGCGATCGGATTCCATGGAGGCCCGATCCGTCGGATCAGGAAAGTTTTCATGCTCATCGGTCATGCCTGATACGGTTTTGCCCGCTTCACGCAACAGGTCTTCAAGTTGCTGTTGCAGGATGGCACGATAGGCTTCAGCCTGTTCTGGATCCATAATATATAACCCCTAGCATTCTGAGTTAACGATGCGATAAAATTGACTAATATTAGTCGGATTCAGAATTTAAGTCAATAGTCTAAAGCGGCTCTTAACCACGCCCGCCCTGAACATTATCGCATGACAATATGGGGAATTATGATGATGCTTCGCCCTTGTCCATGTTGATCAATTTCTTGAGATTCGCCTCTTCTTCTTCGGCCAATCGCGCAAAATTGTACTCAGAAAGTTGCTGGATCATGCTTTCACGCACCTCTTTCCAGGCACCATGAACCGGGCAATAATTATCTCGTTCGCAACAGTTTTCATCAGACAGACATTTATTGATATGCAGCGGATCTTCCTGCGCCTTGAAAACATCATAGAT
>ERZ1673962.1562-NODE-1562-length-10379-cov-3.941399_pt1 | contig 10379 bp, 11 predicted proteins | sample MGYA00580188_ERZ1673962 | MGnify/ENA primary metagenome ERZ1673962 (study PRJEB41334, sample SAMN05608104) | rock metagenome | biome: terrestrial subsurface; feature: shale formation; material: shale | place: USA: Pennsylvania ... | reverse complement strand
GAGCCTGAGCGCACCGAGCCGAAACTCGGTGGCCTCGCTCAAGGCGGCCGAAAAGGCCGCGTCGTCGAGCGCCATGAGCTCGGCCGCCCGCGCGTCGTCGGCCGACCACACGATCGAGCAGCGCCCGTCGGCCAGCGGCAGCAGCGCCAGCGGGCCGGTCGGCAGAAAGCGCTGCCAGGCCGTTTCGCGATGCCATTCGGCGGGTCGGACATGGGCGACGATGGCGCGCTGGCCATAGTCCCAGCCTTCGGTTTCGATTCCGGCCAGGGTGCGGACCAGGGAATCACGTCCGTCGGCACCGACCAGCAGCCGAGCGGTGATCGAGCGTCCATCGGTGAGGATGAGCCGGGTGCCGGCGGCATCCGTCTCCAGATCCACGATGCCTGCCGGGCACAGGAGCCGGACGTCGTCGGCATTCGCGAGTGACTCCCAGAGCGCGAGCTGGATAACGCGGTTCTCGACGATATGCCCCAAGTCGGGTTCGCCGAGCGTCTGGCTGTCGAAATGGATGTGACCGCCGCCGAGTGCGTCCCAGACGTGCATCTCGCGATAGGCGCTCACGCCGAGTTCCTGGATGCGTCCCCAGACTTCGAGGCGCTCCAGGAAGTGCTGACTGGAACGGCTCAGGGCCGAGACCCGGAGGTCGATCTCGCCGGCCGGCCAGTCGCACACCGGCCGACGCGATTCGACCACCGCGACCGCCAGTCCATGCCCCGAAAGCGCGGCGGCGAAGGCCGCACCGACCATGCCGCCGCCGACCACGACCACATCGAAGGAGGTTCGGATCTCAGACATGCCGTGTCTCCAATGGCAGACCGCGGGCCAGACGCGGCAGGGAACCATCGAGACCCATGAAGCGGCGCGCCAGCCGATGACGCGCCGCCGGCAACAGATCCAGCCCCAGCAGTCCCAGATTGCGCGCGATGCGCACCGGACGCCAGGGGACGACGAACAGCCGTGCCAGGGTATCGGTCAGGCGCGCGGTATCGGTCTGGTCACGTCCGCGCCAGCGGGCGTAGTCGGCGAGCGTGCTGGAGGCGCCGGCATCCCGACCGTGTCGTGCGGCCTCGCCAAGGGCCTCGGCCAGCGCCGCGACATCGCGCAGACCCAGATTGAAACCCTGGCCGGCGACCGGATGCAGGGTGTGAGCGGCGTTGCCGATCAGCACCAGCCGCTCGTGGATGGTCTCGCGCACCAGCTTGAGCTTGAGCGGATGGGCTTGACGCCGCGAGGGCGCGCTCAGTCGGCCCAGACGCCAGCCGAAACGCGCTTGCAGGCACGCGACGAAATCGGCCTCCGTGAGTGAGAGCAGGCCGGTCGTCTCGGTCGGCCGGCAGGTCCAGACCACCGAATAGCGTCCACCGGGCATGGGCAGCATGGCCAGGGGGCCGGTATCGGTGAAACGCTCGAAGGCCCGACCAGGGTGCGGCCGCTCTGCCAGCACGGTGGTGATAACAGCGTCCTGCCCGTAATCGTGTTCGTCGACCTGGAGTCCAAGCCGGTCGCGCACGCTGGAGTCACCGCCATCGGCGGCCACCAGCAGACGGGTCGTGACGTGCCGACGCTCACCGCCGACCTGGATGTCCAGCTCGACGCCATCAGCACCGACGCGATGATCGAGCAGCCGGGCCGGACGCAGGGTCTGGAGGTTGGGCGCCTGTTCGAGCGATTCCTGGAGCGCGAGATCCATGGCGCGTGCCGGTGTCACATAGCCGAACGCCTCGACGCCTTCCTCGCGGCGGTCGAGCCGGCTGAAGCCGCAGTGACCGCGATCCGAGACATGCACGCTCAGAATGGGTTCGGCCACAGGTGCGATGGCCGACCAGGCGCCGAGTCCGCCGAAGATGCGCCGGCTGCCGAGCGACAATGCAATGACGCGCTCGTCCGGACTCGGTTGGTTCGAGGCGCGCACGGGGGCCGATTCGATCAGCGCCACCCGTAGCGGCAAGTCGTGCAGCGCGCTGGCCAGGCTGCCACCGACCAGACCACCACCCACGATCACCACGTCGAATTCGGCCATCCTCAACCTCGCTGCATCAGTGTCTCGATCGCCTCGGGATCCTTGGGCACCCCGGCCGAGAGGATCTCGTGGCCCTGTTCCGTGATGAGTACGTCATCCTCGATGCGCACGCCGATGCCGCGATAGGGTTCGGGCACGGCCGCGTCGTGCGGCAGATAGAGTCCAGGTTCCACGGTCAGCACCATGCCCGGTTCCAGCACACGCCAGTCGCCGTCGCGCTTGTAGGCGCCGACGTCGTGCACGTCCATGCCCAGCCAGTGGCCGGTGCGGTGCATGTAATAGGGCTTGTGCGCCTCGTCCTTGATCAGATCCCTGGTCTTGCCGTTCAGGATACCCAATTCCACCAGTCCCTTGGTCAACACCTTGACCGCCGCTTCGTGCGGTTCGTTCCAGTGATGCCCCGGACGCGCACGCTCGATGGCAGCCCGTTGTGCCTTCAGCACCAGTTCGTAGATCGTCCGCTGGGCTGGACTGAAGCGACCGTTGACCGGAAAGGTGCGGGTGATGTCCGAGGCATAGCCGTCCAGCTCGCAGCCGGCGTCGATCAGTACCAGATCGCCGTCGCGTAGCGGCGCGGAGTTCTCGACATAGTGCAGCACGCAAGCGTGCTCGCCGCCGGCGACGATGCTCGGATAGGCCAGATGGCGCGCACCGGCCAGCGCGCACTGGTGCTGGAATTCGGCTTCCAGTCGTGCTTCGCTCAGACCGGGGCGGCACAGACGCATCAGTTCGCTGTGCGCGCGTGCCGAGATCTTGGCGGCCCGGCGCATGATGGCGATCTCGGCTGGGCTCTTGATGAGACGCTGCGCGTGCAGCACGGATTCGAGGGTGACGAAGGTCTCGGGCGCGACGGCACCGGTTCGCGCTTTGGCGCGCACCTGCCTGACCCAGCCCATGACCTGTGCGTCCAGCATCGAATCCGTGCCGATCGGATAGTAGAGCCGTCGACGCCCATCGATGAGCGTCGGCATCAGGGTGTCGAGCTCACTCAGTGGATGGGCCTCGTCGGCGCCGAACGCCTCGACCGCGCCCTCGACTCCGAGACGCGCTCCATCCCACTGCTCGCGCTCCGGATCGCGCGGACGGCAGAAGAGGACGAATTCGCCTTCCTGACGCTTGGGTGCGATCACGAGCCAGGCGTCCGGTTCGGGGAAGCCGGTCAGATAGCTGAAGTCACTGCTCTGACGGAACGGGTAGTGAACGTCGCGATTGCGCGTCACCTCGCGCGCCGCCGGCAGGATGGCGAGTGCGTCTGCGCCGATCGTTTTGGCCAGCGCGCGGCGACGCCGTCTGTATTCGGAACGAGTCATTCGGGGTCTGTCTCTGGGCCGGTGGAGATCGCCTGATTTTTGGTCTGAGAGCGCGTGACGGCGCGCTCATGATGGATCAGCATGGCCGCGACCCGAACGAACTCGACTACTTCGGCGAGCGCCTGCTCGTTCTCCTCGGTTTCCTCCAGGTCGTCGAGATCCATCTGGGTGATGGCCGTGAGATCGCGCAGGATCTCGCGTCCCTGCTCGGAGAGATCGGACTCCGACAGCGACACCAGACCGAGCGCGTAGAGAAAGCCGCGTATCCAGTCGTAGAGCCAGAGCGCGCGCTCGCCGAGCGGGGCCGAGTCGCCGGGGGAGGGGAGTCCAATCAGTGGTTCCCGCCCCTGGAACTCGCGCTCGATGGCCAGCCCGCATTCGCGTAGGGCCGCGCGCCCTTCGGCGACCAGTACCTCCCCGGCGTCTGGCGTGGGCGCGACCTGTGCGAGCCAGGATTCAAGGGCGTGCGTTTCCCCGCCGCAGATCAGGCCGCAGAGGATGCCGTGCGCCTCGCTGGGCGAGGGGTTCAATGGCCCGGCGTCGAGATAAGGGCCGATGTCAGGGTCGATGATGTCCGTGGCGACCTCCCGTCATTACAGGTATGCTTGAGCCTTGCTGGATGATCCAGGATCATAGCACGCACACCTGCCCGATTGACCGCCCGCGAAGCCCCTTCTATAGTGCGCGGAATTCCAATGGAGTCGCGGACTTTGGCCAAGTTTGACCTCGATCAATTTGAACTTCGGTTGACGGCCCTGATCCGCTTGAACGAGAGGCTCAGGGAAGAGAACGCCTCGCTGCGCGCGCGCCAGGAGCTGCTCGTCGCCGAGCGCAGTGAATTGATCGAAAAGACCGAACAAGCTCGGAGCCGCGTCGAGGCCATGCTGTCCCGACTGCGCGCGATGGAGGAGAATCTGTGATCGAAGAGCCGCTGCAACTGAGTATCAAGATCCTGGACAAGGAATACCGGATCGCCTGCGAATTCCATGAGCAGGACGACCTGAAGGCATCGGCGCGACTGCTCGACGGGCGTATGCGCGAGATCCGCCAGACCGGGCGTGTGATCGGAACCGACCGCATCGCGGTCATGGCCGCGCTCAACATTGCGCACGATCTCATCCAGGTCCAGCGCGCCCGTTCCGGTCCCGAGGGCGAGCTGACCCGGCGCCTGCATCAGCTCCAGGAGCGTGTCAATCACGCGCTGGCCGGAGACGAAGACGATGAGCAGGCCAACCAGAGTGAACCGGAAACGCCGATGCAGTCAAGTCTGGACGCCTCGCGCGAAAGGGTATAGCCTGTAACCCAAGACACCCCCTGTAGTGTTCGATAGCGGCCTGGGTATTTTCTTGAGCCTAATCGCTACCCCGGGGATGGCACGGCAAAGCGGTTGTGCATGTCCGCCTCCGAGCGGAAAGCCTGAAGTGGCGCCAGTCGTCCCCACTTGAACCCTATGGTTCAAGAACGAAGGCCTGCAACGGCACAGATGGGGGGTGTCTCTCCTTCACATCATCGCATGTCCCCCCTTCAGCGAACCAGACAGCGGCTGCGAGCGGCACGCCGCGCACTCGACGCGCGCACGCAGCGCCGGCATGCCAAAGCGCTGGTCCGTCGTCTGATCCGACACCCGAGCGTGCAACGCGCACGGTGCATCGCGCTCTACTGGCCCGCCGATGGCGAAATCGATCCGCGTGCGCTGATGCGACACGAGTCCTGCCGTGCCAAGCGCTTCTATCTGCCGGTCCTGAATCCACTGAAGCGACGCCGGGGCGCGCTCTGGTTCGCACGCCATCGTCCGGGTGAGCGGTTGCGGCCCAATCGCTTCGGTATCCCCGAGCCGGCCGGACGCGGCCCCCAGCAGATCCGCCCGCTCTGTCTCGATCTCATGATCCTGCCGCTGGTCGGGTTCGATGCGCGCGGGCATCGTCTCGGCATGGGCGGCGGTTTCTACGATCGCACGCTGGCCTTTCGGCGGCGTCACCCGCACTGGCGCCGGCCGCGACTGATCGGCGTGGCGCACGAATGCCAGCGTATCGACCACATCGAGCCGCGTCCCTGGGACGTTCGGCTCGATGCCATCCTGACTGAATCCTGTCTCTACAACGACAAACCGGAGGACGATCCATGAATCAAGACGACCTGAAGAAACAGGCGGCCGAGGCCGCGCTCGACTATGTCGAGGGTGGCGTGATCGGTGTGGGTACCGGCTCGACCGTGAATTATTTCATCGACGCCCTGGCCGGCATCAAAGGCCGGATCGAGGGCGCCGTTTCCAGCTCCGAGGTCTCGACCGAACGCCTCAAGCGGCACGGCATCCCGGTGTTTGATCTCAATGCGGTGGGTGAGCTGGCGCTCTATGTCGATGGCGCCGACGAGGCCAATGGGCGGCTGGAACTCATCAAGGGCGGCGGCGGGGCGCTGACGCGCGAGAAGATCGTGGCGGCGGCGAGCCGCAAGTTCGTCTGCATCGCCGACGAGAGCAAGCTGGTCGAGGTGCTGGGGCGCTTCCCGCTACCGGTCGAGGTCATCCCCATGGCGCGCAGCTATGTGGCGCGTGAGCTGGTTCGGCTTGGCGGCACGCCGGTCTGGCGCGAGGGCTTCGTCACCGACAACGGCAATCTGATCCTGGACGTTCAGAACCTGGAAATCACCGATCCTCAGTGGCTGGAGCAGCAGGTCAACGCTATTGCCGGTGTGGTCACGGTCGGTATCTTCGCGCTGCGTCCGGCTGATGTGCTGATCCTGGGTTCGGCTCGGGGACCGAGGACGATCGCACCCTGATCTTCATCCGATCATTGAGATCCAAAAAGAAAACGGGATCCCGAAGGATCCCGTTTCCACTTCACACGACTTCGAGCCGAAGCTTAGAAGTTGTGGATCATACCGACAGAGAAGCCGTCCCAATCTGAATCGGGGGCGTCGTCGTTGACCTGGGTATAGAGCACGTAAGCCTTGGTGCGCTTGCTCAGGTTGTGATCGAAGGCAAGTGCCCAGGTGTAGTAATCACCCTCGACGGTGTCCTTGATGTTCTTGGGCGCGCCAACATTGATGCGGCCATCACGATTGCCGCTGCCGTACATGGCCTTGACCATGCTGTTGCCGAAGGAGTAGCCGGCCTGGACCTGCCAGATCTTCAGCTTTTCGTTGTCGGTAGCCGGGCTGAGCTGGCCGGCGGGCAGATTGGACTGCTCCTCATAGATACCGGTCAGGGTGAAGCCATTCCAATCCATCAGACCCAGGCCAAGACGCCACTTGGTGTAGTCGTCTTCAATTGGCTGGGGGTTGCTGATGCTGGCCAGGGTGCTCATGTAAAGCTCGTTGCCGAGCGACTCATAGGCAAGCGACGCATAGAAAGGGCCATTGCTGTAGATACCAGCGATGGAGTAGGCCTCGGCCAAGCTATTGGAATCGAGGTTTTGACCACTGTCGATCGTGGAACCGCCGCCTGCATGGACAGCTGCTGCCAGTTGGAAGCCGCTCAAGCTGGGGCTGACATAAGCGATGGCGTTGTCGGCGCGGACGTCGTCGAAGCCGACGGTGCCGTTGTAGTCGGCCATGGTGTCGGCGAAGAGGTCGAGCTTGCCGGTCGAGGTCTTGTACGGGGTGTCGTTACGGCCCACGACGAAGGTACCCCAGTCGCCGGTCAGACCGACAAAGCTGTTACGCATGGAAATGGCGTCTTCGCTACCGGTGGCAACATTGTCAGCCCCTTCCTCGGTCATCTGGACACCGAACTCGACCTGGTAGATGGCCTTCATGCCATTGCCCAGATCCTCGGAACCCTTGATGCCGATGCGATTGGCACGACCTACTCCCGGAAGACTGCCGCCACCGTTCAAGCCCCAACCATTGAATTTCTTGGGCTTGACTCCGCTGGTGTCAGCTCCTTCCACCGACGCCCAATCGATCGACATGTGCAGCTTGCCATAGAGGACGGCATCGGCCATCGCTGCGGTCGGAGCAACCATCGCGGCGGCAACCGCCATGCTCAGAAGTTTCTTGTTCATGCTGTTCTCCGCTGTTGTGAATTTGTCAGTTTGACTGCTGAAACCGAGCGCAATCTCGCTTTGCGATGTGAACTATAGAGTACGAAATGGCGTTTTGCAACAGATTGAGCGAAAAAAGACACACCAGAAATAAATGTATCTTTTTTGCAGCACCATTCGATCTTCATCGAGTCGAGAACGCTTCGAACCCGTTCAAAGACTCTCACATCCATTTGATCCGCATCCGCAACTGAGCTTCGGCGCCCTGTGGCGGGAGCCATTGTCGAGTCACGCGCATCTTAGCGGCAAGGCGTTCGGGATGCCACAAGGAGCGCTCCATGTCCGCGCTTACAGTAAGTCTAAGGTATCGATATTGGCCCTTCGCGCCACGGTCGAAGTACACTGTGCCGGTCTATTCCAATGCCGGAGCCGCCAAGCAACATGAGACCTTCCCAACGTCGCCCCGATGAGGCGCGCCCCATCTGCTTCACACGCGGTTTCACCCGTCATGCCGAGGGTTCGGTCCTCGTCGAGTTCGGCGATACGCGCGTGCTCTGTACCGCCAGTGTCGAGCCGCGCGTGCCGCCCTTTCTCAAAGGCAAGGGTCAGGGCTGGATCACGGCCGAATATGGGATGCTGCCGCGTTCGACCGGCGAGCGCATGCCGCGTGAGGCCGCGCGCGGCAAACAGGGCGGCCGCACTCTGGAGATCCAGCGTCTGATCGGGCGCGCGCTACGGGCCGCCGTGGATCTGAACGCGCTCGGTGAGCGCACCATCACGCTCGACTGCGACGTGCTCCAGGCCGATGGCGGCACCCGCACCGCCGCCATCACCGGGGCCTGGGTCGCGCTGCGCGAGGCCATCGATCACCTGCTGGCCAGTGGCGGGTTGACGGCCGACCCGATCAAGACCCAGATCGCTGCCGTCTCGGTCGGTATCTACCAAGGCACGCCTGTGCTCGATCTCGACTATGCCGAGGACTCGTCCGCCGAGACCGACATGAATCTGGTGATGGACGGTGAGGGGCGCTTTATCGAGGTCCAGGGCACCGCCGAGGGGCACCCTTTCTCCCGCGCCGAGTTAGATGCCCTGCTGGAGCTGGGCGCCGCCGGCATCCGCTCCATCCAGGCCGCGCAGCGTGCCGCGCTGGAGGATTAAGCCGCATGACCGGATCGCACAGGGGCGAGACCATCGTTCTGGCCAGCAACAACGCCGGCAAGGTTCGCGAGATCGAACGTCTGCTGGCCGAATGCCATATCCACATCCGCCCTCAGGGTGAGTACGGCATCCCCGAGGTCGAGGAAACCGGCCTGACCTTCGTCGAGAACGCCATCCTCAAGGCGCGTAACGCCGCGCGTCACAGTGGACGGCCGGCCATCGCCGACGACTCGGGACTGGAGGTCGACGCATTGCGCGGCGCGCCCGGCATCTATTCGGCCCGCTATGCCGGTTCGGGCGCCACGGACGAGGCCAATCTGCGCAAACTGCTGGCCGATCTCAAGGATGTGCCCGAGACCGAGCGCACGGCGCGCTTCCAGTGCGTGCTGGTCTATCTGCGCCACGCCGAGGATCCGACGCCGCTGATCTGCCAGGGCACCTGGGAAGGGAGGATCCTGTCCGAGCCGCGCGGAACCAACGGCTTCGGCTATGACCCGATCTTCCTGGTTCCGAGCCTCGACCGTAGCTCCGCCGAGCTCGACCCCGACACCAAGAATCGTCTCAGTCATCGCGGTCAGGCGTTGCGACGCTTGCAGGAACAGCTACTCGCATGACGCCCAACGCCATCGCCCAGCATCGCAATCAGGTACTCGCGCGCATTCAGGCCGCGACCGAGCGTGCCGGTCGTCCGGCCGGCTCGGTCGTTCTGATCGCGGTGAGCAAGAAACAATCGGCTGCGGCCATCCGCGCCGCCCATGCCGCCGGTCAGCGCGCCTTTGGCGAGAGCTACCTGCAGGAAGCGCTCGACAAACAGGTGCGGCTTGCCGATCTCGGCGACATCGAGTGGCATTTCATCGGCCGTATCCAATCCAACAAGACGCGCCAGATCGCGGCCCATTTCGACTGGGTGCATGGTCTGGCCGATCTCGGGCACGCACGGCGTCTGAGCGAACAGCGTCCGGCGAGCCGTCCGCCCCTCAACGTCTGTCTCCAGGTCAATCTGAGCGGTGAGGCGAGCAAGGGCGGTGTCGCGCCCGATGCGGTCGGAGCGCTCCTGGAACACTGTCGCGAGCTCCCCGGCCTGCGCGTGCGCGGACTCATGACCCTGCCTGCGCCGTCCGAGGATGAGACCGAGCAGCGCCGCCCGTTCCGCGCCCTGCGCGAACTGCGCGACCGGCTCGCGACGCCCGACTGTCCGCTCGACGTGCTCTCCATCGGCATGTCCGATGATCTGGAGGCGGCGATCCTGGAGGGGGCGACCCAGGTGCGCATCGGCACGGCGGTCTTCGGCGCGCGCTCCACCGACTGATGAGGGCGCAAAAATTGCCGTACAATGCCCCATCGCTCGTCACACTGAATCTGTCGCGATTGCAATGAGTACAGCCAACATTCGCTTCATCGGTGGCGGCAACATGGCCACCAGTCTGATCGCCGGTCTGATCGCCGACGGCTATGCGCCGCAGGCCATCCAGGTTTCGGACCCCAGTCCTGAGCGTCGCCATGCGTTGCAGGCCAGCCTGGGTGTGCGCGCGCTCGCTACGAATGCCGAGGCGCTCGCCGGGGCCGAGACCCTGGTGCTCTGCGTCAAACCGCAGCTGGCCGCCTCGGTCTGCGCCGAGCTCGCACCGCTCCTGGCCGATCGGCGCCCACTGATCGTCTCGGTGATGGCCGGGGTGCCGGAACAGACCATTCAGCGCTGGCTCGGCGCGCCTCTGCCGATCGTGCGCGCCATGCCCAACACCCCGGCGATGGTGCAGACCGGGGCTATCGGATTGCACGCCAGCCCCGAGGTCGACGCCGAGGGTCGCAATCGCGCCGAGACCATCCTGCGCGCCGTGGGGCTGGTGCGTTGGGTCGAGGAGGAATCGCACATCGATGCGGTCACGGCCATCTCGGGGAGTGGGCCGG
>ERZ1673962.1560-NODE-1560-length-10393-cov-3.805088_pt1 | contig 10393 bp, 12 predicted proteins | sample MGYA00580188_ERZ1673962 | MGnify/ENA primary metagenome ERZ1673962 (study PRJEB41334, sample SAMN05608104) | rock metagenome | biome: terrestrial subsurface; feature: shale formation; material: shale | place: USA: Pennsylvania ... | reverse complement strand
TTACACGCCTCCAAACAGTTGTCTTGGTTTTTTACTATGTTGCTGATTTATTTTGAGAGTTACTTAATTTACCCAACTGACTTTTGAGTAGTTCAAGGCGCATGTTACCTTCAGCCTGTGCTCTTTGTTTTTGTAGATCACGTTCTTGTTTAACACCCGCTTCCTGTTCAACGAAGTCGAGGTTTTTAAGATCAGTATCGCTCTGAACATTACCGGCTCTACTTTGATCCAGTACTGCACCTGCTTGGCGTTCAATAGCGTGGGCACGTTCGTTTTCAATCTGAGCTTCCAGCAACGCCAGTTCCAATTCACGGCGTTTCTGTTCCAGAGGATCCGGTTGTGGTTGATACTCTTCAATGCGCTTAGCCAAACCAGGCATCTTCCGAAGACGGGCAATATCCGACAGGATCATCTTGCTCATCTCAGCATCCATGTTGTTACCCATGGTTTGCAGCATGAAGGCCAGTTCCTGAGCCTTGGCGTTGTCTTCTTCTGCTGTGGAGATGGACAGCTTGAGGTCAAAGTTACCTGCCAGGTCATCCCGGCGAATGGGTACGAACTCTTCGTTGGTAACTCGAATGACTTCTTCTTCATCCAGGAACACCGCATTCATGGCAATGAACTTACGGCCGATCTTGACGATACCGGCAGCCAGACGGCGCAGGATACCCATCTCACGTTTGGAGGCAGCATCAAGGGCACCTCGAATACCAGTGGCCGTAGCGCCCAATGAATCACCGGATAAGCCACCACTAAAAGCTTTCACCCCGGTCAGTGATTCAGCTTCCATGTTCTGCAGCTGCAGCATGAACTGGGCTGACTGAGGGATCTCAGGGTAGGTGTGCATGTGAATACCCTGTCGTGGGTCCACATTCTGGTTGAACTCGTAATCCAGACCTTTCTCGTACTTGCGGCGGTTGGTGGCATCCAGCATGTCTTTACGCATACCGGTCTGACCGTTGGCTGATTTACCCATGATGTCAATCATGCCTCGGGTTACGGCACCAATGACCTTCTGGTTGTCTTCGATCAGGACGCCATCTGGTTCACCATAAATGGACTTGCGCACAGGCAGATAAGGCACAGCAACAAAGGGTAAGGCACCATCCGGAAAGGGGTTCTCTTCCAGTCGGATTAGAACGTCACCTACCCATGCAGCGACAATAGGCTTAACAAGACCAGAACCATCAATATCCCAGTATCCCCAATACTCGTACACCACAAACTTTTTACGGGCTTCATCGGAGAAGTTGAAGTTGGTTGTGTTTTCGGATTCATGGTCAGGATCCCCCAGGATAGAGTTGGTTTCCTTATTGATAAGGTCAAGGTTCTTGTAACGCCCATCTTTCTCAAGAGCAGAACGCGAAGACTCAAAGCTGTAGATCACGAAGCCTGCTTTATCCAGATCACCATTACAGGAGGGATCGATGATCACATTACGGAAGTCGCAGATCTCCAGTGTGGGCTGGTTTCGGACAGTGCGGGTAAATGTCTGTTCTTCGTAGCCTGTGACAACCGCTTCAACCGGTTCACCGTATTCCTGGGACAGAGCCAGAGCCTGCTGCATGTGTTCAGGGGTTTCCTGAGCAAAAGCTTCAGGATCGGCCTGTTGCATCTGCAACATCTGTTGGATCATCGGCGCAACAGCAGGGTTGATTACGTATTCGACTGTGGGTACCTCTTCGGTGTACTCCTCTTCTTGGAAATCCCACCCCACACGTACAATGGCCGTACCTTCATCGACCGTAGTACGTACATACTCATCAATGAATTTCACCTTGTCGATCTTGGTATTGAACTGGTTGTTCAGTAGCAGTTGGTTTTGTTGTGCCGCTTTCCGGTCTTCCCATGAAACCGGTGACACATCGAACACATCCGGTGAACTCAGGAAAGGTTCAGACAAAGCCGCATAGCGCCACTCCGCTTGCTTACGGATAACCTTAGGCACAATACGGGAGTTGCCTTTCGGTGGGTTAACTTTGGCAGCCCCTTCGATATTCAGGTTATCCAACCACTCTTTGATTTTGGTAACTTGAGTATCGTGGTTTGATTTGGCGTCTTGATAATCCTGCTTCAAGTCTTTAAGACTGGGTGGCGTTTTCCAACCCAGGTCTTTAAACACTTTATTGTTGGATTCTGTTACATCAACATTCATAGAAAACACTCGCTGGCTATGTAGAATGCTGTGATGTTACTGAAACCAATTAAGGAAATTTTGAATGAATACGCCCAGTGGTTTTAAACCCTTCCAGAGTAAACCCATTACCCGTCTGGCCCATGAAATTACCGATAATGATGTTATCTCGCGTCACGGCGAGAACTTGTACCAGATCAAAATCCCATCAGGCCCGGTACTGTCCTTTATGGCGTATGAAACGGTGAAGACAGGTGATTACGTAGTCTTTCTGGATCAGTCGGATATCTACCACTGCAGGCGTGATGTTTTTCACGAACGCAACATCGTTCAATAAGAAAGGCCCCTGTTGGGGCCTTTTGTTTATACCCAGCCGTTACGGCATAACCGGGTATTACTCTCTTGGGTATCCACCCGCATGTTCAATTGCTCCAGTCTCTGACACGAAGCTTCGTACTTTGCAGAGTAGTTGTTGCCTTCATGGAACTCTGAAACCATTCCCACTGGATTCAGTACCCGGCTGGCCACGTAGTACAGCAAGGGTTCCAAATGAGTCATCGGTAGATCCACCTTCACCTTGCTGGGCAGCGCCTCCACATAGATCCCGTTGAACTCTTCATGGTTGGCCCGGTACACCACTTTCAGGAAGGCCGTAGCCAAACCATCCGGTACCAACAATGATCGGTGGGTTGGTGTCCGAATGGATCGTTCATCGTTCATGACGTTGAGCATCAACTCACAACCCTTGTCATCGTACACCCGTTCAATCATCAGAATATCCGGGGCATCCAGAATGTAGCTCTGCTGGTTTTCCACCAGGTCTACTTGCACGGTCTGCTCTTTCAACAGGAACCGCTTATGCAGTGCGGTCAGGCCCAGTTGGACACTGGCGGCGATCCTTCGGCGTTCCGCCTCAGGCACCTTGCCAGTGTCCCCTGTGCCCATCACCACTTGGGCCAACTCACCATAGGAAAGTTGGTCAAAAATATCATTCAGGGTCATATCCACCTCACACTATGTAGGAACTCATGGGGTCGTACTCTTCATCATCCAGGCCCTCCAAGGCCCACATGCCGTCATTATCCTGTTCCAGCGGAGATTCTTCTGAAGGTTTCCAGGGGTTCATCAAAGCCAGCATGGAAATGGTATCGGCAAAGTCATCGTGCTTGGAGCGGAAACCAGAAGGTGAAACCAGGGTCAATTCATCCATGGCTTCCACCATCTCCGGGCTGCCTTTCTTCTCCAATGGGAAGTACATCTTCCGCATCTTGAACCATGGCACCACCACGTTGAAGCGGACCAGCTTGTTGGTCATCGGCCGGATGCCCGGGTTATTGTTGTTGTTCTCTGAAGCCAGCGGGAAGTAGATATTGCGGGCCATCATCTGGTCTTGAATCCACTGGATGAAACCACCCTGCTGGCCACTAACCTCGATGCCCACACCCTGCGGCCGGTACATCTGAGCCAGACGAAACAGGTCATTGATGTTCTGGTCCATCAACTGACGCCGGCACACCCCGTCTACCCACAACCAGTCCCCATTGTTGTTGTAGGCCCAGACCGAGATTACCGAGTAGTCGCTGGATTGCTTCTCGCTGGTGGCAAAGTCCGTGGTGATATAGAAGTTGAACCGGTGCTTGTGTTTCAGCACGGAGTCCAGTCGGTACCAACCAATGTCACTGTCACGGATCAGACGATCTTCGGCCGACATAATCCGCAGCATCAATTCCTGGTTGAAGGTGTCTACCTTGCCCAGCTTTACTGAAGTTTCGTACTGCTCCAACACGTACTCATAGGTGAAGCGGTCGGGCCAACTACCCCGGAACTCTTCGGGGCTACAGGGGAACTTCTCACACACCGGGAACACGTTGACTGCCCAGGCCCCGGACTCCACTGCCTTGTACAAGGGGTCTTTGGCGTTAAACGGAGTACCAGACCAGATGATCATGTTCTTCTTCGGGTGCAGAGCGTAGTTCACTGCCTTGTAAACCGTGTCCTCGACTGCCGCAATGACCGTAGCAGAACGTGCATCCTCATCCGAGATCAAGTCATCGAGTACAGCCAACTGGGGGCGTTTACCCATCTCCTTGGCACCACGCACACCTGTGTTGTGTGTGCGGAAGTAACATTCAGCGACAAACTGCCGCTCCACGTTATCCACGGCGATGCACTGACTTGGCTCATCGGCGATACGCTCGACTGCCAGTACCGCCACATGCTTCTCTTTAGGGACAAAACGTTCGGCTTTACGTGGCAATGAGAACGGGTTGAGCTGCATCCACAACTCGACTCTATACGCCTCCGCGTGCTTGTGTTTACGAATAGCACTGGCGGTTCCGCCCAAGGAACGAACCAGACACGCCAGGTCATCAACCAGTTGGTGGGAGGCGCTGGTGAAGGACAGACGACCTTTCGGGGATACCGTACCGTCTGTGTCCATCAACCCCTTCAACAAGGCGAGCCGTTGCTCCACGGATCCCAGAAAATACTCATGGGGAATGAATTTCTGTTCGCCCCTGACGTTAAGTTCCATGGCCATAAGGTGTTTGCCTAGCCCCCGGATACTTTGGGTCACCGCATTTGAGCGGGGATCGTCGTACAGCGCCCCAAAGGCATAAGGGATATGCTGATGGTAGTGGGGAAGCTCGTCTGCATGGACTGTTAACTCCACCGATCCACACTCCTTACGGATTCGACCATCACCGAGGACAGCCCCCAAGGTATAGGGGTCAATCGGTAGACTGGCATCCGGGTACTGCAGTGGTTCGATATTACGGACTGAGACCAGACTCTTGGTGCTGGTTCCCCGGTGACGTAAGTTACCCTTCTTTGTATGGGTAAGAGGTTGATCCAGCAACTCCAGGGTGGTTAGTACTTTGTCTTCCCAACGTGCAGTGTTGTTGGGGTTGGTGTTCACCACGACCGGGTTGTAGTGATCCTCACTGACCTTCAAGCTGCGTCCATCCGCCAGTACCAGACGGTACATAGGTTTATGGAACACCTCGCTCTTGGCAGTAATGGTGGTCAGTTTACCATCGGCACCGAAGATCCGGTCCCCAACCTGACATTCTCCAATGGTGGTCCGGCCTGTCAGGGTATGGAGTTCCGAGTCCAAGGATAACGCCTTGGCGCCGTACCCCTTGACGATGAACTTGTGCCCATCCCGGTTATGGAACTCCCATCGGATATCGGTGAACTTGATCACCGGCACCCACTCCTTGAGGAAGTCAGAGTTCTCCCAACGGAACTCCAGGTTCTTACGCATGTTCTTCACACCGTTCTCGATGGAGTCCGATACGTATAGGGCCAGGTCAATGTTGCCGAATCCCGGCAACTCTCCATAGGTGGCAATGTAGAGGAACAGGTATTCTCCCATCACGGTCGTCTTGGCGATACCACGGTGACACAGGTTGATCACCCGCTTACCACCATGAGTGATCGTGTCCAGCATGTAATAGTGAACCAGGGGTGTCTTGTTCTCTTCCCCCTCGGCGCCATTGACCAGCTTGATGAAGGTCACGAACTCCAAGGCAAACTCACTGGGCACATAGGCCGGGTCAATCCCGTAATCAATACGCTGAAGGTAATCCTCAACCTTCATGGCTTCCTTGGTGGCCGCACTGAGGGCTGAACTCATAACAGCACCTCCGGGTAGTGATCGGCCCACACCGGCCCATTCTCAAAGAACTCGGCACCGGTCAGGAACACCTCTTCCCCACACAGCAAGCAGGAAATCACAGAGGTCTGTTCGGTCAGTTTCATGGGTTCGGTCCACAGGCAATTCTCACAGGAGTAATCTTCAGAGGCTTTCAGGCTCATACCTCCACCTCCGTGGCTTCGCCTTCAATCACCCGGCTATGGGCCACGTCCTGTGCATTCATGGCACCAGAACGGATCATCTCCTGTTGAGCCTTCACCAACTCCATCGTGCTCTGACGCAGGGCTGCAATGCTGCTGTCCTCAGACTGCTTGACCTCCAGTTCCATCTTCTTGGTTTCAGGTGCCTTCAGGTGGGTCAGCAAAGAGTTGGCTGCATCACTTCGTACCTTCTCACTGGAAGCCGTCATCATCAGCTCGGCCTGCACATTCAACGCCTTCTGGAACATATCCTGGTTCAACACCCACGTAGGGATCAGGGTCTGTTCCATAATCAGGTTGACGAGCTTGGACTTGTTGTAGGCAGTGATGTAACTCGCTTGATCCTTGGAGGCTACCCCCTGCTGTGCCCATCGTTGGATCTTCTGAGGAAAGGTGGCAGCAAAGGCATCGGTATTGGTTTTACCCATCAGCTTATGACTGACGTACTTCACTGCATCAATATAACTGGTGACCTTGAATTTCCCTTCCTGCATGACCTTGGTATAACTCAACAAGTTATCCCGGTAAGTGTCATACATATCCGGATCATTCAAAGTTGTGTTGATCTTCTTAATCAACTCGGGATTTACTGACTTCTTCAGTGCCCCTGGCAATGCCTGTTTAAACTGCTCAATTGTTTGAGTATCCATACAAACCTCTCATTAAAAACATGAAAGGACGATAGATGAAGCAACCAGGGTTTTCTGAAAAAGAAAAGGCCCCATACGGAGCCTTGGTTCAAACCAGCAATATCAATTACGGATACTCAATAACCTTCTGCCGGATATCGATATCCCAAGCATTACTGGTTTCCATCAGTTCCATCATATCCCCGAAGGCATCGCGGCTATGCGTAACACCATTACGAGGTACACCGCTACGGTCAGGGATTACAGTGTATTCACGACCTACACCAATACAACCTTGGAAGTTGATTGGCCAGTTACCAGGATGATATAGGTACGCTCCGGCACATCGGTGACTTCCCATCCCTCATCAAACTCACCACCAGAACTTCGATCTACAACAGGACTGTACCGTTTCTGAAGAGTATACAAACCTTCAGGAATACAACTCTCCATTGGTTTATTACCCAACCAAGGGCGTTCAACAGTATAGAACTGTTCACCGGTAGGGAAAGTCATTACACCGAAAGTACCATCAGGTGAATAAGCAAAACGCTCCAGAACAATTACGTTATTCATAACAACTCCATAGTTTCAAGGTGGAGTATTATTGTCAGTTGCAACAGAAAAAGTCTGGAGAAAATACCCGCAGAATTTTTTGCAGGTTTTTAGGAATTTTCATTTTTGGATACGGATGCAGGGCTGACTATCTGGTAAACAAAAACCGGAAGTACCCCCCCCCCCTACCACTCCGCACTACCTACGTACCATACCCACCACCTCACTACGCCAGAGGCGTTAGGACTGGATGTATCCCTAACCTATGGAGTAATACCAATGATCGCAGCTATCAAACAATTCTTCGCAGCAATCTTCACTCTGTTCTCAGCAGCAGAGAAGTTCGCATCAGCAGTTAACGAAGTAGCCATCTGGACTGAAGAAGAAGCCAGAGGCATGAGACTCGAAGGAGCTAAAGAGCGCGAAGCTAACATCAAAGCACTCGAAGCCAAGCTCGCAGCACAAGAGCAGAACAAATCCACCGGTACAACAGAGACTTAATCAGAGGCCTTCGGGCCTCACTCTTTTTCCTACACGATTACACATCTACACGAGGAGAGACAGAAAGTTATTAGAAAGGTAGAGAGTAACCATTCAACTCACTGCTGTAACTGAACATAACTGAAGCCAAAGGCTTATGGACTGGAGTCAACTCAGACTCTATTCCTATTCAATAAGCCCGAGGTACCACTCATGTTCAAAGTAGCAGCACTAGAGAATGGTTACATTGTAAGCCAGCACATCTTCAACTCTATAGAAGAAGTACAGAGCTGGAAGACTGAGATACAGGATCTAATTGAGTTACTTGGTTGGTCGGTCATCTACCTTTCCTAAATCCTCATCCGATACATTCCCGATACTCTACCTTCATCAGGCATCACCTACAGTGAATATAGTGGAGAGACCGTATGTCTTCTTTGTGTAACCAGAATGTTGGATTCAAGTTATATGAGACTGACCTCCTATTCCTCAAAGCATTGAGTGAATACAAACACACCGCTAGTATAGAGCATGACCCTGACTGGGAACCGTATGCTCCTAGGGATTTAGATATGTATGTGGATCGGTCTGTACTTATATCCCTACGAGACTAAAACCATGTCCTTGGCTGGGTACCAGTACTGTCTGCTCGATCAACACAATGCCCATGTGATGGCATTTGCCCTCAAGTACAACCTCTGATTCAAGCACTCCCTTCGGGGAGTGTTCCCTTTCTATTTCTGCAACACACCGTTCCACATAACCATCTCATGGGTTCATCAAGTGTTCATATAGAATCGTCTTCTTTATCTGACACTGTATATACGTACAGTCCGTTAGCGGCAAAGCCGCTTGTACTGGAATCAAGCCAACCAGAGGAGAAATATCATGGCTTTCCAAACTACTGCTACCGCTGCTGTAAACCCCTTCGCAAACCAGAATACTTCTCAGAAGGGTAATGAGAACTGGAAGTCTGACGCCTTTGTGAACCTGCTGTTGCCATACCAGAAAGCTGATGGCACTGAGACTCAGGTGAAGATCGGTGTCATCGCATTGAAAGAGTCCAAGACCATTGAAGGTCAGATCATCCAGATGTTCAGGGATGACCCGGAAGGCGCTGCTGAGCGTCTGGCCAAGGCACTTATCCTTGATTACCGGGAAGCGGCTGCGGCTGCCAACGGTACTACCGGTAAGCTGATGCTCTGATCCAATGACCACCTTCGGGTGGTCTTGTTTTTCCCTTTCCTGTTTAACCTCCTGTAGACGGTCATACCTTGCTCGGCGCCATAGGCGCATGGGCTGGACGTTAATGACCAGAGGAGAAGTGTTATGTCTACTGCAACCCTGTTGCCTGCCCGTGATATTCAGCTTATCAATGAGCATACCTACAACCGTAAGCACATTGACGGTTACATCAAGGAAGAGATTGAAGCCAATCCTGATGTAATGGCCAAGGTGCATCAAGGTGTTCAGCTGCTCAATGACTGGATGAGCCAGGACTATTACGAGTCCAAGAACAAACGACTAAAGCAACTGGAAACACTGGACCTTGAACAGTTGGTCATCGATATCTTTGTCGGTATTGCCTACTGCCAGAAACCAGAACTGTTTACTTCAGTGACCAGTCAGTTGGCCAGTAAACTCAAGTTTTCAGACAAGCCTGAAGCGATTCAGACCATTGCTGAGATCACTGCAGTTCTTTGCTATACCGATGCTTTTGACATTGGTAAAGCCAACGAGCAAGCCAGTCTTCAGGTACTCAGTAATATCCCTTTGAGCAGTAAGCTCCTTGGATACATTGCGAAGAGTACTTACCTGCCACCGATGTTGTGCCAACCTCGCAAGCTGCGTAGCAACTATCAGAGTGCGTACCTCACGCATAACGATTCACTGATCTTGGGTAAGGGAAACCACCATGATGGAGATATTTGCCTTGATGTTCTGAACACTCAGAACTCAGTGAAGCTGAAACTGGATACAGACTTCCTCAGCACCATTGAAGAGGAACCCAAGGAAGCTCCCGATACTGCAGTGAAGTGGGAGCAGTGGCAGAAGCACAAGCTGGAAAGTTACCGCATGTACTCGCTCATAGCGAGACAAGGTAACTGCTTCCACCTGACCCACAAGGTAGATAAACGTGGACGTATCTACGCTCAGGGTTATCACATCCATACGCAGGGTACTGCCTTCAAGAAAGCAGCCATAGAGCTGTATGACGAAGAGATCGTCACCGGCGTTCCTACCAACTGATTCAGAGCCAAAGGCTCATGTAAGGGTACCTGTTTCGGGTACCCATCTTCCCCAATGCAAGAGGACATAACAATGCAAGAATTCACTGGATACGAGTACCTGCTGATCGATGCTGCCAACGCTTTTGGTCTGGACAAAGACATCTTTGAGGTCCGTCTGGACTGGGCCAACAAGCACCTACATGAGCTGGAAGATCTGATTGATCAGGCTGACTCCAAACCACTGTATGCCAAGGCTGTCATGGCTATTCGCAAGGCTCAGCAGGGTCTGCCTACTGGCCACCTGGTAGGCTTTGATGCCGTGTGCTCAGGTATGCAGCTGATGTCAGCCATGACCGGTTGTGAAGCCGGTGCAGACGCCACTGGTTTGGTAGATCCTACCCGCAGGGCCGATGCCTATACCCAGTGTACCAAGCTGGTTCAGAAGCGTATCCCGACCTTCAAGGCCAGTGCCCGTAAGCTGATAAAGCAGGCGGTTATGACTAGTT
>ERZ1673962.1558-NODE-1558-length-10402-cov-4.781096_pt1 | contig 10402 bp, 12 predicted proteins | sample MGYA00580188_ERZ1673962 | MGnify/ENA primary metagenome ERZ1673962 (study PRJEB41334, sample SAMN05608104) | rock metagenome | biome: terrestrial subsurface; feature: shale formation; material: shale | place: USA: Pennsylvania ... | reverse complement strand
CCTGCCGTTCCTTGCCACTACCGGCTCGACCGCGCCCTTTATCGGCCTGTTCGGCACCGTATGGGGCATCATGGATTCGTTTCAAGGTATCGGCAAGACCGGAAGCGCCTCCCTGGCCGTCGTCGCCCCCGGCATTTCCGAGGCGCTGGTCGCCACCGCCATCGGACTGGTAGCCGCCATCCCCGCAGTCGTCGCCTACAACCATTTTATCAGCAAAGTCAACGTCCTCAGCGGTGAGATGGACAGTTTCAGCCAGGAATTCCTGAATATCGTCGGACGCATGCTGCGAAGGAGCTGACATGGAAGTAGGCCAGCGCAACGGATCGTCCCGATCCACATTGTCGCAAATCAACGTCACCCCCCTGGTCGACGTCATGCTGGTGCTTCTGATCATCTTTATGGTGACCGCACCGATGCTCGAACAAGGGGTGGAGGTCAATCTGCCGGAAGTCTCCGACGCCCCCGGGCTGACGGCAGGCAAGGAACCGCTGGTGGTCACCGTAGAGCGGAATGGAGCCATCTCCATCGGCAAAACCAGCATTCCAGGTCCCGACAAGCTGATGCCGGTGCTGCGCCAGGTCCTGGAAACGCGGCAGGAAAAGGAAGTGTTTCTGCAGGCCGACCGCGATGTACCCTACGGCAGAGTGGTGCAGGTCATGGCAGCCATCAAGGGTGCCGGCATCCAAAAGCTCGGCATGGTTTCCCAGCCGCCGGAATCGGACAAACGCCGCTGATTGTTTCTCATCATTCTGTTTTGCCGCAAAGGCCCATACTGCCGTGACTATTCCACCCCCTCCACCCCGCAACGAACCGAACCTGTTCTGGCTGCTGGCCATCTCGCTGGCACTGCACGTGGCGGTGTTCCTTGTCTTCTCCGGGGTGTTTTTCAACGGCCGACATATCGAACGGCGGCCGGTCTACTACGTCGACCTGAGCAAAATGCCGGTTCTCAATCCCCAAGCCGGACGCCCTGACGGCGGCCCTGCCCCCAAGGCCAAAAAGACGGCGAAACCCAAGGCGGCCGTGCCGGCCCCCAAACCTGCCGCGCCACCGGCGAAAACCAAAAAACCCAAAACCGTCCCCGCCGCGCCCAAGCCGACAAAACCGAAACCGACACCATCCAAAACCGCCACCAAAGCGGCAAAACCGAAACCCCAGCCGGCACAAAGCCCGGCAAGTATGGGACAGAACTATCAGAGCGTTCAGGAAAAGCTGGCCGCCATGCGCGAAAAACAGCAGAGACAGCAGGAGTTGGCCGCTCTTAAAAACAAAATCGCCGCCCTTTCCGGCGACGCCGGAACGGACAGCGGCAGTCACGGTTCCGGAGCCCCCCTGGGCATGCCCGACGGCAAGGGCGACGAAATCGGCGTAGACCAGCAGACCTGGCTGCGAGCGTTTTACAAGGAGAACTGGAGCCTGTCCAAATACCAGGTCACCCGCCTCGACCTGGAGGCGACCGTATCGATCACCTATAATTCCGAAGGACATCTGATCAACTACCGGTTCGTGAAGTCCTCGGGCGACAGCACCTTCGACGATTCGCTTAAAAGGGCGATCCTCAAGGACAGGATTCTGCCCTTCAAACCTGGCCGGACATTGCAGCTCGATGTCGTATTCAACCTCAAAGACCTAATGGATTAACGTCATGTTCCGTTTCGCAACCATGTTGTTCGCTCTGTTCTGCCTGACCACGACCGCCGCCCTCGCCCAGATAGAGGTCCGCGCTCCCGGCCAGCAGACCGTGGCCGTGGCCAACACCAAGCTGCTGCCCCTATCCGGAACGCCCCTTCCTGCCGTGGCCACCGAACTGCACGACGTCCTTGCCTACGATCTGGAGCAGGCCGGACTGTTTCGCCAACTCGACCCGGCGTCGTTTCTCGACGACGCCCGCAAGCCTGGGCTGACCAGCACCCAGATCGACTTCAACCAGTGGGCCCTGCTGGGCGCCGAGATCCTTGTCAAGGGCGGCTACAGCATGCAGGGAGACCGGCTGCTGGTCGATTTCCGCCTGTTCGACGTCGTTCACCGCCGGCTTCTCACAGGACGCCGGTATGCCGGACATCGCAGCGATCTACGCACCATGGCCCATAAATTCGCCGACCAGATCATGAAAAGCGTCACCGGCACCCAAGGCGCCTTCAGCTCGCGTATCGCCTTTATCGGCAACCGCACCGGCCACAAGGAACTCTACGTCATGGATACCGACGGGGCCAATGTGCTGCGCCTGACCGACCATCGGTCCATTGTCCTCAACCCCGATTTCTCCCCGAATGGGCGCGAAATCATCTACACCTCCTATCGCCGCGGCAATCCCGACCTGTACCGCAAACTGCTGAGCACCGGTCAGGAAGCACGGCTTGCATTTAATAAAGGGTTGAATATCGCCGCACGTTTTCGTCCGGATGGTCGGGAAATTGCATTAACTCAATCGGCAACCGGCAACCCGGAACTGGTCCTGCTCGGCACCGACGGCAGCCAGCGCAGACGCCTTACCAGTCACTGGGGCATCGATGTCGATCCGAGCTGGAGCCCTGGCGGCGACCGTCTCGCCTTCGTTTCCGACCGGCAGGGCAATCCGCACATTTATATACTGGATCTTTTCAGCGGCGAAACAACGAGGCTTACCGTCCGAGGCAAATACAACGCCACGCCGGCCTGGAGCCCGAACGGCGAACGCATTGCCTTCACGCGCCTGGAAAACGGAGTCTTCGACATCTACACCATTCGCGCCGACGGCACGGACGAACGTCGCCTGACCTTCGGACCCGGCAACAAGGAACATCCCCGCTGGAGCCCGGACGGCCGTTTCATGGTCTATTCCTCCGATCAGCAGGGGACCAAAGGCATTTACATCATGCGTTCGGACGGGACCGGCATGCGGCGCATCTCTCCCGAAGGGAGCAAGTGCCAGCATCCGGCATGGTCGCCGCAGCGCTGAAAAAGGGGGAGTTATTCCCCCCGCTGAGGGGTTTTATTCCCCCTGTTTTTTTAAAGGACACTTGAGTATAATGAGCTCCATTTCAGATCGTCCGTTCGTGTCTGACACCATGGTGTTCACCTCTTCGGGACATGCCCGAAGTCGTTGTTTGTCTTCAACCTCTTTTTATCAACCAGGTAAAGGAGCAAAACTATGAAACGCGGATCTATTCGAATGTTTATGCAGATGTTGATGATGATGGCCCTCGCCGCGGTACTGACCACCGGTTGTGCGAAAAAGCCGGCAGCGGTCCCCACGGTCGACGAACAAGCCGAGGCGCAGCAGATGACCCAGGGCGTTGAGGAGATGGGAGCGGGCGAAACCGGTATCGGCGAAAGCATGATCGGCGAGGAGAGCGCCATGGACGACGCCATGTCCATGCCCCAGGCCATCCCTTCCCTGGAACGCATCTATTTCGACTTCGATCGTTATGACCTGAACCCCGAAGCCCAGGCCATACTGATCAACAACGCGGAATACCTCAAGGCGAACCCTGCCGAAAAAATCCGTATCGAAGGTTACTGCGACGAGCGTGGCTCCGATGAATACAACCTGGCCCTGGGCGAACGCCGTGCCCTGGCTGCGCAGAAATACCTCGAGTCCCTGGGTATCGCTGCCGAGCGCCTGAGCGTGATCTCCTACGGCGAGGAGATGCCCCTCGATCCGGCACATACCGAAGCCGCCTACGCCATGAACCGCCGGGTGGAATTCAAGACCATGCCCTGATGGCAAAATGCTATTTGCTATTTAAGGCGGGTCGGCCGGGCCGACCCGCCTCGCTCGACGGAATGAGGACCTTTTGACATGAAAAGCTTGAAAACTGTTGTGTTGTTCTCGGCTCTGCTGGCCTTGCTGGCCGGTTGCATCCCCTCCCAGCAGGAATTGGCCATGAACCGCGACCTGGAAGAAATGAAACGCCGCCTGGCCGCCACCGAACGGGCGTTGGCCGCACAACAGACCGATCGGGCCGGAGAGACGCGGCAGCGCCTCGACGACCTGACCCGGCAACAGGCCAAAACCCAGGCGGACCTGGACAACCTGCGCCTCGAGCTGCAGAGCATCAACGGCCGCTTCGCCGATCTCGACCAGCAGCGCAGCGAGCTTCAGGAAGAACTGGCTCTGATACGCGACGACCTGGGCTTGCGCATCAGCGCTCTCGAAGAACGATCGGGCACCAATGCCGGATCGGCTTCGGCATCTACAGCGCCCGCAAATAACGCGCCGCCTGCCGCCACCCAGCCGGAAACCCAGTATCTGCAGGCCGTCGATATGATCCGCAAGCAGAAACAATATGCCGAAGGCCGCAAACAGCTGGAGACCTTCCTGAAGGAAAACCCCGCTCACTCCCTGGCGCCGAATGCCGCCTACTGGATCGGGGAATCGTACGCCGGCGAAAAGGAATATGAAAAAGCCATCCTGCAATTCGAGGATGTGATTAACAAATACGGAGATCACCCCAAGGCCGCCGCTGCATATCTCAAACAGGCTCTTACCTTCGACAATCTCGGCGATCGGCAAAGCGCTCGCACCATCATGGAGAAGCTGATCAAAAGCTTCCCCCTGTCCGAGCAGGCCGACATCGCCAAACAACGCCTCAAGGCCTGGGGCAACTGAACAAATTAAGAAGGGCGGCTTCCTGCCGCCCTTCTTATGCCATCCGTCCCGAAATTATTGTCGAAACCATACCGTTACCATTGTGTCACGCAAGCGTTTCGTACCAGCCGGAATGTTGCGGCAGGAACACATTGTCGATAACGTGTATCACACCGTTGCTGCACTCGATATCGGCTTTCACGATATGGGCGTTGTCGATCATGATTTCGTTTTCGTCCAGGTAGATGGAAAGGCTCTTGCCCAGTTCGGTCACCAGGGAATCGAGATTCTTGACATCCATCTCCTTTTCGTAATGCTTTTCATCCACCAGATGGTAATTCAGAATGTCCGCTAATTTGGCGGTATCGGCGAGGACCGTTTCGATGTTGAGACGCGCAAAGGCCTTGTCGCTCGGAGCAAAAAAGGTGAAATTCCCGGGCCCCGCCAATCTTTCACCTACCCCTCCGACGATATCCAACGCTTTTTTCAGCGTCTTCAGCGATGCGTCCGCGGCGATGGTATCCATGATGGTCGCCATGACATACTCCTTTCTCTCCGGCCCGGAACCTAACGGGCCTTGAATCTCATTGGCTTTAAATCCCGATCGCATCGAGACATTTTCCAAACGCTTTTTAACCCGACCCTGTTATGGTACCTGATTATCGGCTGCCTGCAAGCTCTCGGTTGCCCTGTAAATTCGGCCTGTTTTTTCCTCTTTTAAGCTAACCTGCATCGCCACCGCGGACCGAGCATCCGCGAATTACCGAGAGGCGAACAGGCTCTGATCAGCGGCGCGCCGATCACGCTATCGAACGCGACGGCCGTCTCAGCGATATAATTCGGGCCGGCGGTCGCAAAGATAATACGCCCGTCCCTCGGCCCGCGTACGGCTCACGCCGTAGAGATCGAGGTCCGAGATCAGCACCCCTTCTCCGGCTTCGGTCCGCTGGACCAGCAAATCGCCGGAACGATAGTCCCAGACACCGATTCCTCCGCTGTAATCCCCGTTACCAAGATTCTGAACCTGATTGCAGGCAGCGACATACATCGTATTGTCGTAGGCGCGGGCCCCCATGTAACGCTGCCACAATCGCAACCGGTTTTCGCCGGTATGCGGCGCGGCATGCGGTGCCAACAGAAGCTGCGCCCCCTGCACCGCGCAGGTGGCGGCCAATTCGGGAAAATGCAGATCATAGCACAGGCCGATAGCCAATTTGACCGGCATCCCCTCCCGCGTGAAGACAGTGAAAACCGGCAATGCGTCTCCGGCTCTGAAAACCGTCCGCTCCCGACTTCCGAGATGCGTCTTGCGATAACGCTGGATCGTGCCGTCGGCAGAGACCACCAGTTGCGTAATATAATACCAGGGACCGGACTTTTCGATCAGACCCGCCGATACGACCATGCCATGTTTTCGAGCCAGCTTTGCCAGACGGCGGCATGCGGGCCCCGGCAGCGATTCGGCAAAGCGTTCGACCTCGCTGCGGCAATACCCGCACACGGCCAGCTCCGGAAAACAGACCATCTCGGCCCCTTCCTGCGCCGCCCTTTCAGTCCAGCGGTCGATGCCGCCCAGGTTATGGTCAAAATCGCCCACCACCGGTGCCGTCTGCACCATCGCCAGGCGAAAAAGCCGACAATCGGAAGAGCCGTTTTCAGCCATGTCACCCCCTCTGCAACCGGAAATACCTGATTATATCTCCCAACGGCATGAAAACAACAGATTGGAAGTAATTGCGCAAGCATATATACACACGCAGAGGATCATGGCCGCCAGGCGAAGGTTCTTCTGTTTCTGTCCCCCACCGGGCGCTTGAGAAAACGGCAGCCGGGATTAGACTAGAAATAGGCAGGACAGGTAATCCCCTGCCCGGCAGGATATTTTTCGTACCGACTGAGGGAGAAATGGTCGCCATGAAAGATGACGAACGCATCAAAAAATTGATCGAAGGGGCGCTGACCAAGGATATCCGCATCAACCTGCCCGAATGCGACGTACGCATTACCTGCAAGGACGGCACTGCAACACTTGCCGGAACCGTCAACAACATCGCGGGCAAACGCCTGGCCCAGCGCCTTGCCGAACAGGTCGAGGGCGTCCGACAGGCTTACGACCTTTTGGACGTGGCCATTGCCCACCAGATGGGTCACAAGGAAATCACCCAGCACATCCGCCATGCGTTTATCCAGGAACGCAACCTCGAAGAGGAACACATCGACATCGAGACCGATATCGACGGGCATGTGATCCTGCGGGGGCACGTTCATTCCCTGGTCCAGCATCGTCTGTGCGAAGTCCTGAGCTGGTGGGTACCGGGGGTCAGAAACGTGCGCAACCTGATCGTGATCGTGCCGCACGAAGAGGACAGCGACGAGGAACTCAAGGACAACCTCATGATCATCCTCGAAAAAGACCCGCTGGTCGATCCCAAGCATTTCCGGATTCAGGTGCGCGATGCAACGGTAACGCTGCGTGGCCGGGCCAATTCGGACATCGAAAAAGCGGCGGCAGAAAACGATTGCTGGTTCACCCCCGGCGTGGTCGACGTAAAGAACCAACTCACTGTCGGCTGACCTCCCCCCCACAGCGTTCGAGATGCCGCCCGGCATGGGGAAAGCAAGGGATCGTGCCTGTTCGGGCGCTTCATGCCGTAATTCATATCTGCGTCAGTGGCCCATGTGCGAGTAATACTCGACCTCATTGCGAATGGTTTTCAACACGGCCAATCCTTCGTCGACGCAATGCTTTCCATCCCCGGATTGGGTGGAACATCTTTTGTGAAACGGATGCTCGGAGCCGTAGATGTCCTGAACCAGGCTCTTGACGGCACCACAAAAACTGGTCACGTCTCGGTCGTTGCCGTTATCCGGATCTTCCTGAACCCTGTTTCCCTCATCAATCAACAAGTCGATCTTTTTCAGCCATTCGCTACCTTTCATCATCGCCTCCGAATCCGTTTCAGAGAGTCCGCCTGTCGACATGACATCGTCGGCGCGTCTTGAAACTATGACTTTTTGGGTCTTGTTTAAGACTATACCGACTGACCGCGATAAAGCAAACCGCCCGGCCATTTTGATTGGTGAAAAAACAACCTTCAGGAAGAATAGGACGAGGAACCTCTGTCGATCCCCCGTCCACCCGCTTTTTCCCGTTGTTACGACATCCGCGCTTGCATGCTTAAAGCGGTCAGGCAGGTGTTTTGGAGAATCGCCCCGCCAGCAGATTATAGATCCAGCCGAATACCGCGCCGCCGATCAGACCGTCCAGCAAACCGTAAAGGGTGCCGACGACGACCGAGCCGAAATTGGGGTCGGCGTGATAGCCGGGGTAAATCGAGGCGGCAAGCTCCAGAAACGCGCTGCCGTAGGGCGGCCAGACCAGGTTCGCCCAACCGACCAGAAATATGATGCCGCTCCAGAGCAGCCCGATGGCAATGGCAAATGCGGGAATGTTGAATTTCATAAAACCTCCTGGGTTTAGCCCTTCGCCGCCGCGGCAAACTTTTTGCGCGCTTCGCTGCGAATCTCGGTCAGCTCGTCAATCAGCTGCGCAACATGGGCATCGAATTCTTCGGCTTTCTTGCAGGGGTGCACAATCAGAAGGTTGCCGAATTCATCTTCGCAATAATGTTCAAGGGCAACCTGTGCGCACGGGCGCGTGGGATGACCGTGTTCGGATTCGTGAAACACAAGTTCGAAATGATAAGCCATGGCAAGACCTCGCTGGAAAAAGCCGGTTTCAGGGAAAAAGCACCATGCCATCAGCTTATCACCGCCTCCTTCCATTTCAATGCATGCTCTTCCATGAAGCTCTGCTGAAACTCGTCAGGTGTTGTCCGAAGCCACCCCGGACGGTAATCGCCCATACCGGAATTCAACGCTTCATCACGCCCGGAGGTAACGAACCCCTTTTTCCAGTCCGTCCAGATTCAGCTCGAACATGGGGATCACATCGCGGATCATGTTGATGGTTTGACCATAGTCCCATAACGAAGCGGAGATGGGATTGAACCACGCGGCATGACGGAAGGCGGCCGCCAGCGCTTTGAGCCGTTCGATGCTTGGCTTTTTCTGGCGGTAGGTCAGCTCGATGGCACCGTTTACCGCCAGCAGTTCTTCGGGAGCCATGCTGGCGTCGCCGACGAAAATCAGCCGCGTTTCCGGGTCGCGGCGCAGCAGTTCCTCGACGGTTTCGGGCCGGCGACGGCGTTGGGGATCGGCCCAGACCTTGTCCGTGACCGTGTTGTGGAAATAGCGGATGGCCAGGTCCTTGAATTGGGAGCGGGCGTGATAAAACAGGGCCTGAACGGTCTCCACATAAGGCTCCATGGACCAGCCGCCGTTGTCGATGAACAGCAGGACCTTGAGGCGATCCACCATGCGCCGGTCGAACACGATTTCGATCTCTCCGGCATTGCGCATGGTCTCGTAAATCGTTTTGTCCACGTTCAGCTCATCCATCGGACCGACCGGCTTGAGATGGCGAAGTCGCTTCAGGGCTTCGCCCATCTGGCTGCGTGTCAGGGGGGCGCTGCGCGCATAGTCCCGGTAGCGTCTCTCCAGCGCCACTTTGCTGGCCGAGAGCGCACGGGACCGGCCGCCGATGCGCATGCCTCCGGGGCGGTTCCCCGAGTGGCCGACGGGAGACACCCCGCCTGTGCCGATCCATTTGGCGCCGCCATAATGAACCGCCTTCTGATCCCGCAGCCGGTCGAGAAGATACTGTTCCAGCTCTTCGGCGCTCAAACGACGCAGTTCCTTCTCGGTAAGACCAAGGGCCCTGGCGAGATCCTCGGGGACATTGAGCCAATCTTCAAGGAGCGAACGAGCCACTTCGTCCAGGGCTACCCCCTCCTCCGGCAGCGCTTCGACCCCGGCAAACAACTCGGCGAAAACCTGATCGTAGGTATCGAAGTCCCTCTCGCTCTTCACCAGGATCGCCCGTGCCACGACGTAGAGGTCGCTCAACGAAACCACCAGCCCGAGGCTCAAGGCTTTCTGCAAGCGCAGAAAGGCGGTGGGGGTTACCGGAACCCCACGCTTGCGCAGGGTATAAAAGAAGGTCACGAACATCGCTCTACTCAGGCATCCCGCTTAACTTTTGTCTTAGATGCTTTCTTCAGATCGTCGCTTTTTTTGAACAGGACCCCGAGATACGGAAGATCCTCCTCCCTCAAACTCTCGACCCGAAACTCCGGATCGGCCTTGAGCGCGCGGATCCAGTTGATAAGTTCGCGGGTGGCCGGCTTCTTCTCGATGCCTGCGATTTTCCGCAACCGGTAAAATGACCGAATGGCGGCATCGGCCAGATCGTCGGACAGACCGGGGAAATGCACGGCGACAATACGGCGCATGACCTCCGGTTCCGGAAAAGCGATATGGTGAAAATTGCAGCGCCCCAAAAACGGATCGGAAAGATCCTTCTTGGCGTTGGAGGTAATGACCACCACCGGGCGGAAGCGGGCCGTCACCGTACGGTCAATCTCCAGGATATCGAACTGCATCTGGTCAAGCACGTCCAGCATATCGTCCTGGAAATCAGTATCTGCTTTGTCGATTTCATCGATGAGCAACACGGTCCTCTGTTCGGCCGTAAAAGCCTGACCAATCTTGCCCATGCGGATGTATTGGGAAATGTCGCTCACATCGCGGCTCGAATCGGCGAAGCGGCTGTCGTTGAGACGCGTGAGGGTATCGTACTGATAAAGCGCCTCAACCAGCCTCATGCTTGATTTAACGTTCAGGATCACAAGCGGCATCTCGAGGCTCTCAGCGATGGCGTGCGCGAGCATGGTCTTGCCGGTGCCCGGCTCCCCCTTGAGGAGCAGCGGC
>ERZ1673962.1557-NODE-1557-length-10410-cov-3.094930_pt1 | contig 10410 bp, 10 predicted proteins | sample MGYA00580188_ERZ1673962 | MGnify/ENA primary metagenome ERZ1673962 (study PRJEB41334, sample SAMN05608104) | rock metagenome | biome: terrestrial subsurface; feature: shale formation; material: shale | place: USA: Pennsylvania ... | reverse complement strand
GGCCCTAGTGCTGCTCGATGAGGTGGGTGCCGGCACCGATCCGCTCGAGGGTTCGGCCCTGGCCACGGCCCTGCTCAAGCACCTGGCCGATCGGGCCCGGCTGACGATTGCCACCACCCACTTCGGCGAGCTCAAGGCCCTCAAGTACAACGACCCGCGCTTCGAGAACGCCTCGGTGGCGTTCAACGTGGAGACCCTCTCGCCCACCTACCACCTGCAGTGGGGCATCCCAGGGCGCAGCAATGCCCTGGCGATCGCCAGCCGCCTCGGCCTCGCTGGCGCCGTGCTGAGCGAGGCCGAAGCGCTGCTGGCGCCCCGCGGCGAGGGGGAGGTAAACCAGGTGATCGCCGGGCTGGAAAACCAGCGCCAGCGCCAGCAGGAGGCCGCCGAGGAGGCCGCTGTTCTGCTGGCCCGCACCGAGCTGCTGCATGAGGAGCTGCTGGAGCGCTGGCAGCAGCAAAAGCAGCAGAGCGCCGAGCTGCAGGAGCAGCGGCGCCAGCAGCTGGAGCGCTCGATCCGCCAGGGCCAGAATGAGGTGAAGCGGATCATCCGCCGGTTGCGCCAGGGTTCAGGCTCGGGGGCCGCCAGCAGCACCGCCCTGGGTGAAACCGCCCGCCAGGCTGGCCAGCGGCTCAAGCACCTCGAGCAGCAGCACCGCCCCACCCCGGAGCGGCGCGAGCATCGCGGCTGGATGCCGGTGGTGGGCGATCGGGTGCGGGTGTTGTCGCTGGGCAAGGCCGGCGAGGTGCTGGCCCTCTCCGATGACGGCCGGGAGCTCACCGTGCGCTGCGGCCTGATGCGGCTGACCCTGGAGCTGGCCGCGATCGAGGGGCTCCATGGCGAAAAACCATCACCCCCTGAGGTGCAGGTGCAGGTGAAGGGGCAGCGGGGGCTGGGCGGCCGGGGTGCCAGCGTGCGCAGTGAGCGCAACACGGTGGACGTGCGCGGCCTCAGGGTGCATGAGGCGGAGGCCCAGCTGGAGGAGCGGCTGCGCCAGGCCAATGGCCCGGTGTGGGTGATCCACGGCATCGGCACCGGCAAGCTCAAGGGTGGTCTGCGGGCCTGGCTGGCAACGGTGCCTTACGTGGAGCGGGTGAGCGATGCCGAGCAGGGCGACGGGGGCGCGGGCTGCAGCGTGGTGTGGGTGAAGTGAGGGGGACATCCTTCGTCAGGGCCATGACAGTCGCCTCAGCTAGTTCCGCCTATTCGTAGCGAGTCCACATCCGTAACACCTTCACCACGCGCAAGTCCTCCAGCACTCGATACACCAACCGGTGTTGGATGTTGATGCGCCTGGAGCAGTATCCGCGGAGATCTCCCACCAGGGCTTCGTAGGGCGGTGGTTGTTGGTAGGGATCAGCAGCCAACAGATCAAGCAGGGCCTGGGCCTTCTGCTTTAGAGCAGGCGACGCGGAGGCAAGTTTGCGGGCATCCTTTTGTGCCTGTTTGGTGAATAAAACGGTCCAGCTCACCAGCCTGGTTCGCTGCTCAGTTCTGAGGCTTCGGTGGCCATTCCCTCCAGGATCGACTCGCGCATCCCGGGGATGGCCAACAGATGGAGCGTTTCCTCAATCGAGCGCCAGTCGGCCTCGGAAATCAGGACCGCGTTCCCCCTCTTGCCGTGGATCTGCACCGGTTGATGGGATTGCCCCACCTCATCAATTAAGGCGTAGAGGCGCCTGCGAGCTTCCGTGGCCGACACAATGGTCACAGGGTCCTCGAAAAGCGTACGTAAAAGCGTACCGCAAGCCCCGAGTCGAGGCTGTGATCCTGGAGCTGCTGCCCTTAGCCTTGGGCCACCCTTCGGTAGGGACATGACGCTCGCCCCAGCCAGTACCGAGGCGCCGCTCTCCCCCAGGCCGCCCTGCCCTGGGCTTTTGATCCCGGAACAACTTGGGGCTGCCACCCGGCTGGATGGGTAGCCCCACTTTCCTTCTCTGGTGCTGGAGCTGGAGTAAATCTGGGCGGGGTGAAGGGGGTGCGGGCCGCGCGGGCCATGGCGGTGCAGGAGGCGATCAGTTCGCCGTGCTCGGCGGGAGTGAACATCAGGGCATCCCAGCTCAGGGGCCGCACGCCTCGGGGTCTATCAACAGTAGATCGAGGTCGCTGCCCACGCCGGCGTCGCCGCGGCCGTAGCTGCCGAAAACGCCCACCCGCTCTAGTCCGGGGTGCAGCACCGCCATCCGTTCGGCCCAGCCGGCAACCTGGTGAAGCACCAGCTCCGGCTCAGGCCAGCGCAGTAGTGATTGCGTCAACGATCGAACGGGCATGGCGCTGGGCGTCACGGCAGCTTCAGCTGCGGCGGCGCGGCCCGAGGCCTCGATGGGGGCAGGGCATCGCCAGCCCGATCGAACAGGCGCCAGCCGCGGGGATCCACATCCAGGTGCAGGCTGGCCCCAGGCGGCAGGCTTACCTCTGGGCCGACCCTCACCTGCACCAGGTGACCGCCCTCCTCCAGCCGGCAGGTGAGCAGTTGTTCGTTGCCCAGGGCTTCGCCATGGCTCACTTCGGCCTTCAGGTTGCGGTTGGTGGCGGGAGCTAGCTGGAAGTGCTCCGGCCGCAGCCCACCGGTGAGCTCCTGGCCGGTCCTGGCCGCCAGCGCCTCGGCCAGGGGACCCTCCACCGCAAGCTTGCGGCTGCCCAGCTGCACCTGAGCCGAGCCGACCGCCTGCACCGGCAGCAGATTCATCGGCGGGCTGCCGATGAACTGGGCCACAAACAAATTGGCGGGCCACTGGTAGAGCTCCATCGGTGTGCCCAGTTGCTGCAGCCGGCCGGCGTTGAGCACGGCGATGCGGTGGCCCATGGTCATGGCCTCCACCTGGTCATGGGTCACATACAAGGTTGTGGTGCCCAGGCGCCGCTGCAGCTCCACGATCTGGGTGCGGGTGCCGGTGCGCAGCTTGGCGTCGAGGTTGCTGAGCGGTTCATCCATCAGGAACACCGCCGGCTGGCGGGCGATGGCCCGGCCCAGGGCCACCCGCTGCTTCTGGCCGCCGGAGAGTTCCTTGGGCAGCCGCTCGAGCAGCTGGCCTAGCTCCAGGGTTTCGGCCACCTCGGCGATCCGCTCGGCAATGCGCCCTTCCCGTGGTGAGTGCAGCTGGAGTCGCGGCGGCAGGCCCCGGCTGGCCAGGTGCAGGCTGTCCTGCAGCTGCTGCAGGAGGCTGCGCCGGCGGCTGCGCCGCAGCCCGAAGCCGATGTTGTCGGCCACGCTCAGGTGGGGATAGAGCGCATAGCTCTGAAACACCATGGCCACGTCGCGCTGGGCCGGCCGCAACTGGCTCACGGGCCGGCTGCCCACGTAGATCTCGCCGCCAGTGGGCTGCTCCAGGCCCGCCAGCAGGCGCAGCAGGGTGCTCTTGCCGCAGCCCGACGGCCCCACCAACACCAGGAATTCGCCGTCCTCGATATCGAGATCCAGCTGCTGCAGCACCTCCACCGGATCACTGCCCCTGCGGGGTGGGTAGGTCTTGCTGACCTGCTGGAAGCGAACCTCTGCCAAGACGGGCCTTCAGACGGCGCGATCCTAGGTTTGGAGCAATGCAGTTCATCGATCAGGCCCGGATCGTGGTCAAGGCCGGCCGCGGGGGTGACGGAATCGTCACCTTTCGGCGCGAGAAATATGTGCCCGCCGGTGGGCCCTCCGGCGGCGATGGCGGTCGCGGCGGGGATGTGCTGCTGGTGGCCGATGCCAATCTCCAGACCCTGCTGGATTTCAAGTACAAGCGCCTGTTTGCCGCCATCGAGGGGCGGCGGGGCGGCCCCAACCGCCGCACCGGTGCCAGCGGTGATCACCTCGTGATCAAGGTGCCCTGTGGCACCCAGGTGCGCGACGCCCGCACTGCAATCCTGCTCGGCGATCTCACCGATCCCGGCGAGGAGCTGCTGGTGGCCCTGGGCGGTCGCGGCGGCCTGGGCAATGCCCACTACCTCAGCAACCGCAACCGGGCTCCGGAAAAGTTCACCGAAGGCAGGGACGGCGAAGACTGGCTGCTGCAGCTGGAGCTCAAACTGCTTGCCGAGGTGGGGATCATCGGCCTGCCCAATGCCGGCAAGAGCACCCTGATCGCCGTGCTGTCAGCGGCAAGGCCCAAGATCGCCGACTACCCCTTCACCACCCTGGTGCCAAACCTGGGCGTGGTGCGCAGGCCCAGTGGCGATGGCACCGTCTTTGCCGACATCCCCGGCCTGATCGCCGGCGCGGCCCGGGGTGCCGGCCTGGGCCACGACTTCCTGCGCCATATCGAGCGCACCCGCCTGCTGGTGCATCTGCTCGATTCCAGCGCAGACGACGTGCTGGCGGATCTACAGGTGGTGGAAAAGGAGCTCAGCGCCTATGGCCATGGGCTCGATCAACGGCCGCGCCTGGTGGTGCTCAGCAAGATCGAGCTGTTGGACCCCTCAGAGCTTGCGAGCAAGCTCAAGATCCTGAATCAGCATGTGGCGGCCCAGGGTGGCCAGCCGGTGCTGGCCATTTCTGCGGCGGCAGCGATGAATTTGGCGGAGCTGCTGGCCGCGGTGTGGCAGCAGCTCGGCATTGCCTCGGCATCACCTCCGGGCTAGTCCCTGAGTCCCTGGGGCCTCAGTCGTCGTAGACGCGGCACTCGGGGGCTGAGGGGTTCAGGTCGCAGAACACCTCCAGGGGGGAGGGGTCGTGGCTGTCCTCGGGATGGTGCTCCTTGAACTCCTTGAGCCCTTGGAGCTCCTCTTCCAGGTGGCGAACCTTGCCCATGTCGCCAGCGGCACGGGCGGCTTCTATCTCGCTCTGGTCTTGCTGGATGTGCTCGTCGATGTTCTTCATACGAAAACCGGCCGAATCGGACCGGAGCTGATCGCGGCCCACCTTACGGCCGTGGTCTCGCCCACGTGTTGGCTTGGCAACAATCATCCGGCCCAGCCGTTGGGCCCCTCAGCCCGCCAGCTCGCTCAGGACCAGCCAGCGCTCCTCGCCCTTGCTGATCCGCTCGCCCAATTCGGCCAGCTGCTGGGTGCAGCTCTCCAGGGCGGTGTAGTCGCTGCCGGCTGAGCCCAGGGCCTGCTCCAGCTGGCGGCGCTGCTCCTCCCAGGCCGGCAGGTTGGTTTCCAGATCGGCCAGTTCCCGGGTCTCCTTGAAGCTGCGTCGCCGGGGCTGGTTTGCGGCGGTTTTGACCTGGGGCTGGAGGGGGCTGGTTTTCTTGGCGCCACTGCTGGTAGCTCCGGCAGCTCCGGCAGCTCTGGCCGCCAGGCGGCTGGCGCTGGTCTCCAGGTAGGCGCTGTAGTTCCCCTCAAAGCGCTGCAGCTCGCCATCCTCGAAGCAGAACAGCCGATCCACGGTGCGATCGAGGAAGTAGCGGTCGTGGGAGACCACCACCACGCAGCCGCGGAAGTCTTCGAGGAAGTCTTCGAGCACGCTCAGGGTCTGCACATCCAGGTCGTTGGTGGGCTCATCGAGCAGCAGCACGTTGGGGGCCCCAATCAGCAGCCGGCAGAGGTGCAGCCGTCGCCGCTCGCCGCCGGAGAGCTTGGCCACCGGTTGGTGCTGCTGGGCCGGCGGAAACAGGAAGCGCTCCAGCAACTGGGAGGCACTGAGCTCCTCGCCGTCCACCGCCACCCGGCTGGCGGCGGCCTGCACCACCTCCAGCACCTTCTGGTCGGGTTTGAGCAGCACGTCGCTGTGCTGGTCGAAGTAGGCGAGCTTCACGGTGGCGCCCAGCTCCAGGCTGCCGCTGCTGGGCTGGCGCCGGCCGGCGATCACCTCCAGCAGGCTCGATTTGCCTACGCCGTTGGGCCCGATGATGCCAACCCTGTCTTCCGGGCTGAAGTCGTAGCTGAAGGCCCGCAGCAGGGCCCTGGCCTCGGCCCCTTCGCCCGCACTTACCCCCAGTTCCTCGGCGGTGATAGCCCGCTTGCCCAGCCGCCGGCTGCTGGTGGCCAGGCTCACCTGGCCCCGGCCTTGGCGCTGGGGTGCTTCCCGCATCTCCTCAATGCGCTGGATTCGGGCTTTCTGCTTGGTGCTGCGGGCCTTGGGGCCCTGCCGCAGCCAGGCCAGCTCCCGCCGCAGGGTGCCCTTGAACTTCGCTGCCGAGGAGGCTTCCGATGCCTCCTCCTCGGCCTTGTGGGTGAGATAGGTGGCGTAGTTGCCGGCGTAGCTGCGGGCCAGGCCCCGATCCACCTCCACGATCCGGCTGGTGACCCGATCGAGCACGTAGCGGTCGTGGGTGACCAGCACCAGGGCGCCGGGGAAGCGCCCGAGGTAGCTCTGCAACCACTCCACCCCGTTGGCGTCGAGGTGGTTGGTGGGCTCATCCAGCAGCAGCACGTCGGGTTCGGCCACCAGGGCCGCCGCCAGGGCCACCCGCTTGCGGTAGCCGCCGGAGAGGTCGCCCACCTTGCGCTCGATGTCGGAGATGCCGAGCCGCTCCAGCACCTCGCGGCACTGCTGGTCCAGCCCCCAGGCATTGAGCTGGTCCATGCGGTCATGGAGGTCGCTGAGCTGGGCTAGGGCGATGGCGTTGTCGGGGCCATCAGCCACCGCCTGGCTCAGGGCCGTGTGCTGCCGCAGCAAAGCCATCTTCTCGCCGCTCCCGGCAAACACCTGCTCCAGCACGGTGTGCTCCGGGTCCAGCCCGGGTTCCTGGTCGACGAGCACCACCCGGGTGCGGGGCGCGCAGCGGCGCTGGCCGCTGCCGAGGGGCTCAATGCCCGCCAGCACCTTCAGCAGGGTGCTCTTGCCGGCGCCATTGGGGCCGATCAGCCCCAGCCGCTCGCCTGCGCCGATGTGCAGGCTGAGGTTTTCAAACAGGGTGCGGATGCCGAAGTCCTTGCCGGCATCCACCAGGCTGATCAGGCTCAAGGTGTGGCTCCCTCGGCACCGCTGGCCTGGGCCTGGAGGTAGGCGAAAACGCTTTTGTCGCCCACATCCGCCGCCGCGGGCATTGGGAACTTGCGCAGGCAGAGCACCAGCAGCAGTCCACTCTCGAGGGCCAGCAGGCTCGTCGTAACCCGGCCGTCCAGCAGGCCGACCAGATGGCCGAGCAGGGCGATCGGCAGCAGCAGCGTCACGCCGATGGCCTCGGGCCTGCGGAAGCAGAAGAACTCCTTGAAGCCCACCCCGGCCAGGGCGGCGAAGAAGGGGCCGATCGCCAGGATCCAGAGGGGCTGGCTCGCTATGGCCGCCACCATGGCGCCAGGGCCGCTGCGGGCCGCCAGCACCAGGGCGCCAGCGCAGCCCAGCAGCCAGAAGAGCTGCAGGGTCCGGTGCAGGGGCACCAGGTAGATGTGGATCCAGCGCAGGGCCAGGCCCAGCCCCACCGCCATCAGCACCATCCAGGGCCACACCAGCTCCGGGCCCAGCTGGCGCCACTGCAGCAGCAGCCCGGCCTGGCCCAGGGCCGCGGCGGTGAGGGCCAGCCGGTAGCCCAGCACTTCGCGTCGGTCGGTGGCATCGATGGTGTAGGTGCCATAGACCCCTTCAAACACCGGGTCAGTCATGGTCATGTTGCAGGCCTCGGGGGACTGGTCGGCTCTCTACCAGTGTGGCTAGGGGCGGCCCGGCCGGGATGATCCCGGAGGGATGCAGGGGGAAAAGGGCTCCGAAATAGTCGCGCCGCCAGGCCTCTGGCCAGCAGGTGGCGGCCACGCCGGGCAGGTGGAAGAAGCGTTGGCGCCATTTCCACAGCGCCGGCAGCTGCCAGAGCGGCAGCCGGCTGCAGCCAAACAGCGGCGCATAGACCAGCTCCAGGCGGATCAGGGTGGGAAACAGCACCACATCGGCCAGGCTCAATTCCGCTCCAGCCAGCCAGGGGCTTTCCTGCAGGACCCGATCCGCCTCGGCCAGGGCGCCAAACAGGGCGGCCTCAGCCCGGTCGTAGGCCGCCTGGGTGCGGGCTAAGCCGCAGCGATACACCCCATCGTTGACATCGCTCTGCAGCAGCTCGCGCCAGCGCAGGGTGGCCTCCTGCTGGGCCCCAGGCTCCAGATCGGGCCCGTCGGGGGCGGGCCAGCGGTTGAGCAGCTCAATCAGCCGGGCGCTCTCACTGACCAGGATGCGCCCCTGTCGGCGCGAATAGAGGGCCGGCACCGTTGCCCGCTGGCCGGGATCGGCACCGGAGCGCTGGTAGAGCTCGATCAGAGTGGTGCAACCCCCAAAGGGTTCGGCGAAGCGCCAGCGCCCCTCGGCGGGATCGGGATCCACTACCACCAGCGTGATGCTGGCGCCGAGGCGGCGCAGAGCCCACACCAGCCAGGCCCGGTGGGCCCAGGGGCAGCTGCGGCCCACGATCAGCACATGGCCATCGGCGGTGGCTGCTTCGCTGGGCAGGGGCGGCAGGCTGGTGAAGGCCCCTGCGGGCCGCTGGTAATTGCCGGCGGCATCGGCCGGGCCCAGGCCCCCCATCAGTTGGCACCACTGCCAGTGCCAGATGGCCCGCGCCGTGCGCACCAGGGGAGCGGGAGGGGCCATGGTCAAGGCGGCGGCAGAAGCCCGAATCTGCGTCAGGCTGAGCCTGAAATCCAGTGCCAGGCGCGAGCCTTCCGTTGATGGGCCCCAATTCGAACCCGGCCAAGGTGCTCGTGGTGGCAGGCACCCACGGCAATGAGCGCAATGGGCCCTGGCTGCTCGAGCACTGGCGCAGCCGGCCTGGGGCCCTCCAGAGCCATGGCCTGGAGCTGGAGCTGGTGCTGGGCAACCCCGCTGCCCACGCCCAGAACCGGCGCTATCTCGAGCGGGATCTGAACCGCTGTTTTGCCCCATCCCTGCTGGCCGATGCCAGCGTCGATGGGGCGGATCTGCAGCGTGCCCGGGAGTTGCTGCTCCGCCATGGCCCCGCAGGGGAGGCACCGTGTCTGGTGGTGCTGGATCTGCACAGCACCACCAGCGCCATGGGCAATGCGCTGGTGGTCTACGGACGCCGCCCGGCGGATCTGGCCCTGGCGGCGGGCGTGCAGGGGCTGCTGGGCCTGCCGATCTATCTCCATGAGGCCGACCAGGCCCAGACAGGTTTTCTGGTGGAGAGCTGGCCCTGCGGCCTGGTGATCGAGGTGGGCCCCGTGCCCCAGGGGGTGATCCAGGCCCAGATCTGTCGCCAGACCCAGCTGGGCGTGGAGGCTGCCCTGGAGGTGCTGGCGGCGGCCCAGCGGGGGCCATTGCGCTTGCCCGCCGAGCTGGTGGTGCATCGCCATCTCGGCAGTCTCGATTTGCCGCGGCGCCCGGATGGGTCCCCTGCTGCCTGCCTGCATCCGGGCCTGCAGCACCGCGACTGGCATCCGCTCCAGCCGGGGGACCCCGTTTTTCTCGATTCCCACGGGGCAACCTTGGGCTTCGTGCCGCCCAGGGGCCTGGAGGGCCAGCCCGTCTGGCCCGTATTCGTCAATGAGGCGGCCTATGGCGAGAAGGGCATTGCCCTGAGCCTCACCAGCCGGGAATGCTGGCCCGTCAGCAGCGAGTGGCCCCTGGCCCTCGAAGCGCTCTCGAACCGGCTGGCTCAGCGGGAAGCGCCGTTGTAATCCACCCCTAAAACGCTTTTGCCATCGCTGGAAATGCGGATCTCCGTCTCCACGCTGGGGGCTATGTCGAGCTGTTGCCAACCGGGTACCCCGCCAAGGAAGCGGAACTGGTAACCGTCACTGGAGCTGATCAGGCACTGGTTCCCTGCCCCGGCGGTTTCAAACATGCATTTGGCGGGGCGATAGACGTTGAGGCCCCCGTTCAGTTGCACCGCCGTGTTGCGGGCCAGGTTGAGAGCCCGTACGGCGCTGAAGGGCACAGGTGCTTCCTGGGCCAGGGCCGCCTTGGGGGCCAGCATCGGCACGCTGCCGGCGAGCAACCCCGAGCCCAGCACCGCTGCGGTGATGCCTATCAGGCGAAAACCCATGGATCAAAGTCGTCTAGCTCCCCCAGCTCAACGCGGGGTCAGGGGCCTGTCAACCGCACACCAGGGTGGCCTGCTCCTGCTTGCAAGGCAGGTTTGTGGTGCTGCCGTCGGCCCAGTAAATGCGCAGGCGGTCGTCTGCGGTGCCGCTGCGGTAGGTGAGTGACTTAATGGCCCCGGCGGGGGGCTTGCCGGCCGGGTCGGCCCCGTTGCCGGGGGCCACGGCATTGAGCTTCTGCTCCAGTTGCTGGATCTTGACCTCTACCTGTTCCTGGCGCTGCTGCATCTGCTGCAGCTCGGCTGAAGGCTGGCGTTGGCAGCTGGCCAGCAGCAGGGCGGCGCCAGCCCCGGCGGCGAGGGCTTGAAGCGAAGAGATGCGGGCCATGCCGGAAAAGGGCCTTTGCAACTGTCTTCCTAGCAGCGCAGGCAGCCCCTGGCTACGGATTCCCGTCCCCGGCGAGCCCAGCAGGGGAGCAACAGAAAGTCTTCCCAATTGCCTCTCAGGCTCAGCGCAATCTTCCGTTACAGTTGCGAGTGACGGGATTCCGTCCGGTGGATTCCG
>ERZ1673962.1556-NODE-1556-length-10410-cov-4.332014_pt1 | contig 10410 bp, 10 predicted proteins | sample MGYA00580188_ERZ1673962 | MGnify/ENA primary metagenome ERZ1673962 (study PRJEB41334, sample SAMN05608104) | rock metagenome | biome: terrestrial subsurface; feature: shale formation; material: shale | place: USA: Pennsylvania ... | reverse complement strand
GGATAAGGAAAGAGCCGGTATTTTTGTAGAAAAAAATATCGAAGAGATATTCAGGCTGGTAAAAGTCTGTGAAAAAAAGTTTAGATAATACAGCCTAAATTATTCACCACAAGCTCGGAGGTCATCTTTCGGTTGATCAAAGAGGAAAGAGCCCCGACGTTAGGCGAAATAGACATCTCGTTGTCGTTGAGAATGACAATGAGATTTTTGTTCTGATCGCCGGCCTGGTTGAGTGCTTCAAAAGCCATACCGCCGGTGAGAGAACCGTCACCGATCACCGCCACCATCTTTTCGTCGCCGCCGCTGCAATCCCTGGCGGCGGCCATGCCCAGAGCGGCGGAGATGGAGGTACTCGAATGCCCGACATCGAATGCATCGTAAGGACTTTCATCACGCTTGGGAAAACCGCTGATACCGCCCAGCTGCCTCAAGGTATCGAAACGTTCGAGACGCCCGGTAAGCAGTTTATGGGCATAGGCCTGATGGCCGACGTCCCACACGATTTTATCCGACGGTGTGTTCAGAACCCTGTGCAAGGCAATGGAGAGCTCGACAACCCCGAGAGAACTGGCAAGGTGCCCGCCGGTCTTGGATACCGTATCGATGATTTTTTCCCGAATTTCCCCAGCCAGAACCTCAAGCTCTTTCACGGAAAGGCTCTTTAACTCCTCAGGAGAATGTAGTTTTTTCAATAAACTCACTATGCAAACCTCCGTAACACTCAGAAGGATCGATCCACAATATAGTGGGCAATGCTTCTCAAGGGCTCGGCGCGCTCGTCAAAACGGTCAAGACTTGCAAGGGCCACGTCCCGCAACTCCCGCGCCCGATCCCGCGCGGCCTCGAGACCGAGAAGAGCCGGGTACGTCGCCTTGCCGCGCTCCTGATCGCTGCCGACATCCTTGCCGAGCAATTGCTGGTCGCCCACAATGTCGAGAATGTCGTCTGCAACCTGAAAAGCCAGTCCGGCAGCCTTCGCGTAACGGCCAAGGGCCTCCACCTGGACTTCGGTGGCTCCACCAAGCAGGGCCCCTGACTGCACGGAAGCGAGAATCAGGGCACCTGTTTTACGTGTATGAATATATTCCAGGGTAGCCAGGTCGATGTCCTTTCCCTCGGAATCCATATCGACGACCTGACCGCCGACCATGCCCATCGACCCCGCGCAACGGGAAATCGTCGCGATCACCCTGCGAGCGATTTCAACGGACACGGAATTATCTGTTCCCAACCTCGACAGCAGGATAAAGGCTTCGGTAAGCAAAGCATCTCCTGCCAGGATGGCCAGAGCTTCGCCATAAACCTTGTGACAGGTCGGGCGTCCACGCCGAAAATCATCGTCGTCCATAGCCGGGAGATCGTCGTGAATCAAGGAATATGTATGAATCATCTCCATGGCACAGGCTGCAGGCATCACGGAATCGATCGATCCGCCGACAGCTTCGCAGGCAGCCAGCACAAGGATGGGACGGATGCGCTTGCCGGCGGCAAACGTAGAGTAACGCATGGCCTTATGCAGACTGGTGGGGAGCACATCCTCCCCCGGCAGATAGCTGTCCAGTGCTTTATCCACGCGTGCCCGCTGTTCTTTCAGGTAGGCATTGAGGTCCATTTATCCTCCACTGCAAGATTGTCGTTCATGAGGTATTAAAACATTATTCATCAAATTTGCCAACGGTCAGGGAGCCGTCCTGCTTTTTAAGCAGCGTCTCCACCTGTGTTTCAACCGCCTTGAGAAGTTCCTGACAACGGTTGGCACATGTTACGCCTGTTTCAAAGGACGCAAGCGACTCTTCAAGAGAGAGTTCGCCGGTTTCGAGTTTTTCGACAACCGCTTCCAGAGCCCGCAGAGCGTCCTCAAATGATTTGGATTCTTCCATCCACCCCTCGTCATTTGGAAAAGAAACATTTTGCGAATGAAAAGATACCCTGCCCATCCCCGGATCCTGGATGGGCATGCCCTTGAAAAACCGGGCTGATTATCCCCACCGAGAGCGATAGGAGTCAAGGCTTTTCCCGGAAAATATTGCTACGAAAATCAATCCCCGGGAAAGACCTCATCAACCGTGGCCTTTACCTGCCCTTTACCGAAGCGGATTTTCAGCCGGTCTCCGCATTTCAAGGAACGAGCATCGCGAACTGCCGTTGCCTTTTTTTCCAGAAATACGATAGCATAACCGCGATCCAGAGTCGCCAGAGGAGACAACACATGCAGTCGGCCGGCAGCAATGCCGAAACGATTTGCAGCGCGCTGGCGTTGTTTTTCCATGGCCAGGCATAGCCTTTCCCGCAATTGTTCCATGGCACGGCGCTTGTTGCGCAACTCGTCGACCGGCGAACGCAATCTGCGTCGCAGCCCTGAAAGCCGCTCCCTGAACAGAGCAAGTCGACTTTGCATCTGTCCGCTGAGTCGCATGATCAGATGATCCACATGTCTTTCCAATTCCTGTCGTTCCTTCACAACCATTTCGGCTGCAGCACTCGGCGTTGGTACGCGCAGGTCGGCGACCAGATCGCAAATGGTTACGTCGACTTCGTGCCCCACGGCCGATATAACCGGAATCCCGGATGCAAAAACGGCCCGGGCCACCACTTCTTCGTTAAAGGCCCACAGATCCTCGGGGGAACCGCCGCCCCTGCCGGCGATGATGACATCCGCCTGACCATGCCGGTTTAGGTCGGCTATGGCCTGGGCGATCTCGTCGGCAGCCCCTTCTCCCTGTACACGCACCGGAGCCAGCAAAACGCGCAATCCCGTACCTCGGCGCCGCAAAACGTTGAGGATATCATGAATGGCAGCCCCGGTCGGAGAGGTAACCACGCCGATAATCCGCGGAAACGACGGTAAGGTGCGCTTATGACTGCTATCGAACAACCCTTCGGCATCGAGCTTTTTTTTGAGTTTTTCAAATGCCAGTTGCCAGCTGCCGACCCCCAAAGGCTCTATCCGATCGACAATCAGTTGCAGTTCTCCACGTTGGGGATAAAGGGACACCCGCCCCCAGCAGACAACTTCCATGCCGTTTTCGGGCAAGAACTTCAACAGGCGATTACTGGAGCGGAACATGACCGCGCGCAACTGTGCCCGGTCGTCCTTGAGAGCAAAGTAGTGGTGACCCGAGGACGGTGCGGAAAAATTGGCTATTTCTCCCGTAACCACAACCTGGACGAAATTTTCCTCGACCACCTCCTTAAGGAGATAGACAAGGCGCGATACTGAGACGGTTCCTTCGGAAATTTCCATATGAGATGGCCTGATTTCTGTCAGGACATTGACTTCCCGACCCTGTTACCTATAAATTGCCCTGAATATTTATTTTAACGAAGGATAAGATATGCTGAAACCATATGTGGTAACCGTATCGAGTGAAAAAGGCGGCGTCGGGAAAACCACCCTGGCGACCAACCTGGCCATTTATCTCAAAGCTCTGAACGAAGAGTTGCCGGTCACCCTGTTCAGTTTCGACAACCATTTCTCCGTAGATCGCATGTTCCGCATCGGACGCACTGTCAAGCGCGGCGACATGCTCGATTTTCTGACCGGAAAACCGGCAGAAGAACTGTTGGAGCTCGGCGAATACGGCGTACAGTTCATTCCCTCCAGCCGCAAACTCGATACGATGACTCCCAACATCCAGCGACTGGATGTGCTGGCCCGGGTACTGGCCGCTTCGTCCCTTCAGGGAATCATCATCATCGATACGCGCCCTACCCTCGACATTTTCACCAGAAACGCCCTGTTTGCGGCGGACCGGGTAATCGTTCCGGTAAAAGACACCCCTTCGTTGGAAAACTGTCGCAATCTTTACGATTTTTTTGAGCAACAGGGATTGTCGAAACGCCCGTTGCGGCTGCTTCCCTGCCTCATCGACTCACGAGTTCACTATGACGGACCTTTTAAAAACGCCTATCAGCTGCTGAAAGGTTACGCCATCAATAGAGGATACCGATGTCTGGAAGGCTTTATTGCCAAAAGCCCCAAGGTAGAATCCCTTAATACAAATCCCGAAGGCAAAATCTATCCGGTGCTGACCCACGGCCGGAGTACCAACGTGCACGTACAGTTCGCCCACCTGGCCCGACAGATTTTCATCAGCGCCAAGGAAGAACCGCAGCGACGTCTGCAGCAGGTTGGCCAGGACATGGAACAACTGGAAAAAAAACGCAACGCCAACTTTCTGGAACGTCGCAACCAGCTGATACCGGAATGTCTGATTTGCGGCCGCCGTCTGATCAATCACAATTCCATGGAACCGGCAAGCTATTTTTACCTGTCGTCAGATCGCAAAGTCGCCGGATTCCTCGATGAAGCATGCTTTTCCGCTCTTGTCTTCCGCCACTGTTACCACTCGCAGAAAAAAATCAATCCCACGGACCCGCTTGTCGATTTGTTTCGGGAATCGGCTTTGCGATCCTATTTCATTCTGCGACACGGCGAGGATGACAGCCGCTCGGACCTGCTTTTTTACCGTTTCGACGAAGAAGGATTCGAAATTTCCCAGAAATCGATCGAACTGCGTAAACATGAATCGCGTTTTCTGCACAAAGAACCGTCGGCACTGTATCGCTTTGCCTACCGAACCCTTTTCCAGGATGAAAAGCCGGTAAAAAACCGTTTTTTGATTATCCGCCGAATCGACAACGAGTTTCCGGAAGATATTCTTCTGGATGAAAATTATGCCTGTCTGAATGAAGCCATGCACTTAATTGCGAACCGGATAAACAATAATCTCTGACGCACGTAAGCTTTGACATCGCTATATTATTCACTTTCGCAACAGACGTGATACCGGCACCACCTCGACATCCTGCTGCTTCAAAAAAAGTGCTTCCTGCTGCAAGGCCCTTACCGTTGCCGGATAAGGATGGCATATGGCTATCACCTTGCGCCCCGCCCGAGCCAGTTTTACGGTCTCGCGCAACTGACGCGCAATGGCATCCACATCCTGATTATTATCGAGGAAAATGTCACGGGTTGCAGCCGGGACACTGGCACGTCTAGCCTCCTCATAAGCGATAGAGCGCGGACTGGTGCGACTGTCCACAAAAAACCAGCCCCCGTCCTTCATCACTTCAAGCACGGCCCGCATCCCTTCGGGATACTGGGTGAACCGCGACCCCATGTGGTTGTTTCCCCCCACGGCATGGGGTACTTTCCGAAACATGGCTGCGACTCGTCCCTTGATTTCCTCGATATCCTGTCCCAGCAGCAAGGCCCCAGGTCCGGGATTGTTGTAGGGGTAACTTTCCGGTTCCATGGGCATGTGAACGAGAACTTCCCGCCCGGCCCGGTGGGCCGTTTCGGCTGTCTCCGTGGTATGTGGTTCCTCAGGCATCACAGCCACGGTAAGGTCGAGATCGATACCCAACAAATCCCGCAATGCGTGTAAATCCCGTCCCAAGTCATCGACGATAATGGCAATATACGCCTTGGGACGCATCGCAACGGCTTTTTTGGCGGGTTGTCGAAATGAAAGAAGAAACAGCGGTTTTCCGGAAAAAAAGATTTCCACCCTATAATCGGAAGTATCCTCAAGCCTCGTTTCGAGCGAGGCCGACTCCTGTTCGAGATCCCGAGCCAGCTTTTCATACCAGGCTTTGCCGGGGAAAACCGTTGGAAGACTGTAATGCGTGACCTGGCCTTGACGGGTTATATCCATCTCGGTAAAAGATATTCCCTGCCGCCAAAGTGCACGTTCCAGCTTCAGCTGCACAGCTTTCAACAACGGGCGTTGCTGCCCGCCGGGATCGGCAACGGACTGTTTCGCTTCCGGACCATGGTCCTCAGGCCTTTCGGAACGCAGCGACGGACGTTGCACGAGTGTCAACAGCGTCAGGGATGCGACCAGGAATCCTATCAGAAAAATGGATGCCAGCAGAACCTGTAGAAAGCGATCAGGCTGTTTTTTCCGAGCACGGGTTTTGCGGCGTCCGGATTTTTTTTTGGTGGCCATAATTTAAAAAAGGGGATCGTTACATCCCCTTGTTGTTGAGAGATAACAAAAGTCAGGCGGCGGTTTCCTTTAGGTCTTTGAGCAGTTGCCACCCTTTGAGCAAATCGAGGGCCCGCAGGAGCTGATAATCCTTCTGCAGGGTCTGTTCCAAGGGAACCACAGAGTCCGATGTTTTCTCGTCATCGGTACCGGCGGGCTTTCTACCGTCCCCCTCGAAATGATTTTCCAGATCTTTCTCCCGGACCGTGAAGCCGTCCGTGACTTCCTTCAATTCCATCGGTCTCACCACAATGTCGGGCGTTATCCCTTTGGCCTGGATGGAGGTTCCCGACGGTGTGTAATAGCGCGCCGTTGTAAGACGCAACCCCGATTCGTTTTCCAGTGAAATAACGGTCTGAACCGACCCTTTCCCGAAACTCTGGGTGCCGAGAATAACGGCACGATGATTATCCTGTAGAGCACCCGCGACAATTTCGGAAGCGCTGGCGCTGCCTCCGTTTATAAGCACTACCATGGGATAGTCCGTTTGCGTGCCGAGACGGTGCGCTTCAAACCGCATGCGACTGTCTTCGACCCGCCCTTCGGTGTATACAATCAAGCCTTCCCGAAGAAAAAGGTCCGCAACATCGGCAGCCTGTTCCAGAAGTCCACCGGGGTTGTTGCGCAGGTCGAGAACCAGACCGCGCAGCCCTCCCTGGGCTTGGGCATGCAGTTTTTTCAGTGCATTCTTGAGATCCTTGGCCGAACGTTCCTGAAATTGTGCAAGTCGCACATATCCGAAGCCGTCATCGAGCATACGGGACTTGACGCTCTTGACCTTTATGATTTCACGGGTCAGGGTAAATTCTTGTGGTTTATCGAAGGCGTCGCGCATGATGGTGATGGTGATCTCGGTTCCGGCGGCGCCGCGCATCAGCTTGACGGCTTCCATAATGGAGAGGTCTTTGGTCAACCGATCGCCTATTTTGACAATCATATCCCCTGCTGCCAGTCCCATGCGATCCGCAGGAGTGTCTTCAATGGGAGACACGATAGTCAGAACACCGTCTTTCAGGGTGATCTCGATTCCGAGGCCGCCGAATTCCCCCGTGGTATCGATCTGCATTTCGCGATACATTTCCGGAGAAAGATAAGACGAATGGGGGTCGAGAACCCCAAGCATGCCATTGATCGCTCCTTCAATAAGCTTGGGCAGGGGGACCTCTTCTACATAGTTTTTTTGAATGATGGTAAGAACATCCGTGAATTGCTCCAGTTCCTTATATGGAGTGCCGGTTTCGGCCTCACTACAGCCGACAAAATCGTTTACCAGCCAGAACCCAAGAAACAGGGTCAACAGCAACAGTACGCCGATCCGTTTCCCCTTGGTCATCAACGTATCTCCTTTTTCCATGCATTAACGGCGCGGCTTGAGCCACCGGAGGGGATCCAACGGTTTTCCGCGCTGTCTGATTTCGAAATATATGGTGTCGCTGCCGCCAAAACCTGAAAGCCCGATGCGCTCCCCGGCGTCAACGATATCACCGACTTTTTTAAGCAGCTGACGAGCCTGCGCATACAAGGTGTAGTAGCCGTCGCCATGATCGAGGATCAGCAAATTACCGAATCCGCGAAACGGCTTGGCAAAAATGACTTTCCCTTTGGCTACCGCATGCATCGGCGTCCCCGGATTCTGAGCCAGTTCGATACCCTGGCTCTCGATCCTGGAACCGGCTTGTTCGTTGAAATTGGTTCCGAAACGAACCATTAACGCACCATCGCCAGGCCACGGCAGGGTACCCTTCTGCCGCTTGAATCCGGCTGAAGGACCACTATACTCGCCGGTTTTTTCCGATTCAAGGGTTTTAAGCAACCCCCGCAACCGGCGGGCTTTTTCCTTCAATTCGGTAATTTGTTTACTCAAGGTTTCCCGACTGTCTTTCAGCGATCTCAAGACCGCCTGTCGGGTCTTTCTTCCCTTCTTCAAGGTCTTCTGACCGGCGTCGATAACATCCAACCGTTTCTGCTGCCCGCTGCGCAGGTCTTCCAGTTCAGCCAGGGTCGACTGCAATGCACGCCAATCATCACGATAACCGTTAAGCAATTTCCGATCTTTTCGAACCAGCCGGGAAAGATAAAAATAATTCTCGGCAACCCGGGAGGGAGATTCCTTTTCAAACAATACTTTGAACAAACGCATTTCACCCCGTCGATAGAGGGCCCCGAGACGCCGCTTTACATATTGCTCCCGGTCCGCGATGTCCCTTTTCAGAAGATCAACAGAACGTTCCTTTTCCTCGATTTGTTCTTTTACCTTCTTCAGGCGTTTTTGCAGACGTCGGGAATTTTTCTCCAGGCCTGCAAGCTCCTTTTCCAGTTGACCCAGTTCGTCCTTTACGGTTCCTTCGCGTTGTTTGCTGCTGGCAAGCTGTTGAGAAAGTCGCTCAATACGTCCCTGAATTTCCTTGAGATTCCGACGTTGGCGGTCGATATCATCGGCTCGGGCCGGCCAGCCCAGAATAATCACCAGCAGTATGGAACAGACCAGCAACCAAGCAGGGTGATGTCTACTCAACAAGGTCATGCTCAAATCCTGACAAACTTTCTGAGCGAAAGAAGGCTGCCCGTAAGTCCCAGCAGCAACCCGCATACAAGAATGCCGCCTTGTTGCCATGCCGACAGGAAAAGGATGCTGTCGGCTCCGGTGACCATTAAAACCCCGTACAGTCCTTCCTGCAAAACCAGAGCGAAAATCGCCCAGACCCCTATTAGAGCAAACACCCCTCCAACGATCCCCTGCAATGCCCCCTCCAGGAGAAAGGGCATTTTAATGAAGAGAGGAGTCCCTCCCACCAAGCTCATAATTTCGATTTCTTCACGTCTGGCGTAAAGCGTCAACTTTATGGTATTCGAAACGATAAACAGGGCGGCGAAAAGCAAAAATCCCCCGAATACGAAGCCGGCCAGTTTCAACAGATTGACAAATGCATCGAATCGCTCAAGCCAATCAGGCTCATAGCTCACATCCTCAAGTCCGGGAATCTGTTGTAGTCGCCGCACCACCGTTTCGACGCCGGTTTTGTTTCGACTTGCTTCATGCAGCACGACTTCCAGGGAGGCCGGCAAAAAATCGCTGCCCACGCCGTCCAGAAGATCACCATCGTCGCCCAGACGTTTTTTGAAGCGTCGGAAAGCCTCCTCCCGCGACACGAAATCGACGCGTTCAACCTCTTTCATCCCTTCCAGGTTATCACGCCATCGGTCGACCTTGTCTTCGCCCGGAACCTTGTCGAAATAGGCAACAACCTGGATTTCCCGGCTCCATTGACGTGCCACCTGCTGCACGTTGACAACCACGATGATGAAAAAGGCCATAATCATAAGAGCGACAGCCACGGTACCTATGGCTGCACTGCAGATCACGGGGGTCTGTCGCAGATTACGCCCCACCCTGCGTACGAAATAACCGATGGATTGCAGCACGAGTCTATCCCTTCAGACCAAAATGAGCTTGATGAATATCAGGCAGGATATAAGAAAAGGGATCAGGGAGAGTGATCATCGACCAGACGCCCCTTGTCGAGAGACACGACACGACGGGGATATCTCCGTATCATTTCCCGATCATGGGTTGCCAACAAAACGGTTGTCCCTCTTGCGTTGGCACCTTTGAAAAGCTCCATGATGTCGCATGCGACATCGTCATCGAGGTTGCCTGTCGGTTCATCGGCAAGGAGAATCAAGGGATCTGTTACCAGAGCTCGGGCTATGGCGGCCCTTTGCTGTTCCCCTCCCGAAAGCTGCAACGGAAAACGATGCAGTTTGCCCTGCAGCCCCACATGCTTGAGCGCCTGATAAACCTTGTTGCTGACCTCGAAACGCTTTCTTCCCTGCACTTCCAGAGGGAAAGCGACGTTCTCGAACAGGGTCCGGCTATGAATAAGCTTGAAGTCCTGAAAAACGATACCCAATTTCCGGCGCAAAAAGGGGACGCGCCATGAACGCATACGGGTTATGTTCATCCCGTTCATCAATATCTGGCCGCGTGTCGGTTTTTCGGCACCGTACAGCAGCTTCAAAAGAGTGGATTTACCGGCACCGGACGGACCTGTCAGATAAAGAAAATCGCCCTTGGGAACCTTGAGAGTGAAATCGGTCAGGGCGGTGGCATCCTTCTGATATGACATGCAAACATTGTAAAGTTGGATCATGAGGTTTCTACCAGTCGCGATAAGGGACACCGTTGAGTCCCACCAGGTCACTACCGCTATGCACATCATATACGGCGCCGGGATCACCGGCGGCAGGATCAAGTACTTCCGGAGCTATGGTGTACCATGTTTCTGCACTTTTGGTAAAGGGGTCCTTGGGGATATCTCTGAGGTAACGTTTTTCGACAAGTTCCTGAAGACTGTCCGGATACTTTCGCTGATCTGCATAAAAAGCATCTATGGCCTTGCGCATCTGGTAGAGATTT
>ERZ1673962.1553-NODE-1553-length-10433-cov-4.617845_pt1 | contig 10433 bp, 9 predicted proteins | sample MGYA00580188_ERZ1673962 | MGnify/ENA primary metagenome ERZ1673962 (study PRJEB41334, sample SAMN05608104) | rock metagenome | biome: terrestrial subsurface; feature: shale formation; material: shale | place: USA: Pennsylvania ... | reverse complement strand
AATAAAAACCCAATAAATTATATTTATTGATAAAAATCAAGCAATTATAGAAGGGATTATCTCAATTTTAGAATTTGCAAAAGTTAAAAGATAAACATTAGCAAATCATATAGCAATAACAAATAAAACTCTCCAAGAATGAATTATACTATAAATCCAATGTCTTTTTACTAACATAAGAAATCTAACTCAATCATTAGCTAATTTTTCTAATAGTTTTGTATCTCAAGCAACATCAAAAGATTTAAATATAAATTCAAATGCTCATCTAAAATTAAAAATCATATTTTTGTGTATATAAATAAAAAAATCATTCATAAATTATTATATAACTTATAAATGATTTTCAAAATATTTTTGATAATTAATCTACATAATCATCTAAATCTATTTCAATATTATATTTTTCTCTATATACTTTTCATATAAAATATACTATTTCAAAAATTTGTTTTGTATTTAGATTATTTCAATCAAAAAATGTTTCAGAAAGATATAATCAAACTTCATCAACTATATCATGTGGTTTAATAGATTTTATTCAATTAGAATCAACGTATTTTACAACTTTTTTTTCTACATATCTATATACTACTCTTTGACTCAGAGGATAAAAATTATCTTTATGTTCTTCTAAAAAATCAAATCTTCATAATGCAGTAACATCAGAAAGTAATTCTACCATAGAACAATTTCTAAGGAACTTAATATCTCAAGCATTGAATCATAAATCACTAAATGCTTTTTCCATTTGTCTTAAGTCATCAGAAAAATCTGTATCATCATCATCTATATGTAAATTATATATAGATATATATTCTCTCATTAATTCATTTAATCATCTAAGTTTATCTAGATTTATTCATTGACTAAAAATTAAGTTATTTGCTTTAGTTGGTACAACTTCTTTTCATTCTCTAGAATTAGCTTCTTTTTCTCATGATTTATTAGAAACATAAACATTATAAATAGTTTTATCTCAATCCATATCAAGAGCAATTTCAATAGGGGCTTTTATATGATAAAATTCTTGAAATTTTTCAGAATTAAATAAGTTTATAAGATTATTTTCAACATGTTTTTCAAAAGATCAAATTAATCATCTAGCTCATGATTTTTGATTAAATCAATTTTCAAGTATAGAAGATATTAATTTTTCTCATAATGATATTGATAAGTCCATTGTCTTGTAATATCTCTTATAATGCTCGTTAAGTTTTCTTTCCTGAATACTTATTATTTCTAGAGCATTTTCTTTAGTTAAAGATTCGAATTCAATAAATTTATCAACTCTTCATCTAAACTCTGGAGAAAACTTATCTTTTATTGCCTTTTTAATTATTTCTGATGCATCTTTATTTTCTGACTCTTCAGAAGTAGAAACAAATCACATAGTTGGTTTTGATTTAGTTTCTTCTATTTCTTTTTGTCAGATATTAGATGTAAATATTATTATAGAATTTTTAAAGTATCCTGTTTTTCAGTCTCAAAATGTAACTTTTCATTCATCTAAAATTCATAAAAGAGATTGAGCTACATCTGGATGTGCTTTTTCAAATTCATCAAATAAAATAATATTAAATCCTGGCATATGTCTTATAGAATCATGAATAGTTCATGAGTTCTTTGCTGCGTCAAAATGTCAGTCTAAAACTTTTGGGTCCAATGGAGTAGGATCTCAATAACCTACATATGATGGTGGAGCTCAAAACAGTTGTCTCTTACTATGAGACTCTTGATAGGCTTCACAATTTATTTTTGTAAATCAACCTTCGTATCACATTAATACTTTGGATATACATTTAACTATTTCAGTCTTACCTACTCATGTAGGACCTGAAAAAAATAATACACCCAAAGGTCATTTTTTTGGTTTAGTTCATAAAACGGAGTTTTTTATCAATTGAGCAACAATTTTTTTAGCTTCATCTTGTCAAATAATTTCTTTGTTCATTTCATCAATGAAGTCTTGTTCTAGGGGATGTATTTCATCCAACTCAATAGTATGACATACTCTATCTTTTATATCATATACAATATGATCACTATTCGCTTCCCTCCTTTCGTTATTATTTCTAGCTGTAATTGATGTTTTATCTTCCAATAAAGCAACAGCTTTTCAATTAGTATTTACCATAATAACAAAATTATTTTTAAAACACTCTAACAGAGTGCAACTATTGTTTATAATGTTTTTGGCAGCAAAGTCAATTTTTTATAAACAACTAAACTAAAAATAAAATAAAATTGACAATAAAAACAAAAATATTACTATACAAAATATAGTAACTTAATAAAAATAAAATTTATGAAAATTCTAAATTCTTATTTTATTCCTCATTGAGGTTGACCATGGAATTTATTATGAAAAGAGTACATGGAAAAATCATGAGAAATAGAATTAAAAAAATATTTAAATCAATTATGAAAAAATCAAGAAGACTTTGATGCTATATTATTAATAACTCCTCACTGGGAAGAAAAAAATATTACACTTAGTTTCAATGATAATTATAATTTAATTTATGATTATTATGGATTTCCTAATAATACATATAACGTTGATTATAAAGTTAATTGAGATAAAAATATAGCGAAAAAAATAGAAAAAGAACTAGAAAAAAATTCAATTCAAAGTAAAAGAGATTATAAAAGATGATTAGATCATTGAAGTTTTATTCCTCTAATGGAAATATTTCCAAATATAGATAAACCTGTTATACAAATGTCTATATCTAACAATTTAAGTGCTGAATATCATTATAAAGTATGAAATGCATTAAAAGAATTAAAGAAAGAAAAAATTCTTATTATATGAACAGGTATGAGTTATCATAACATGAGATGATTTTTTTCTAATGATCCTATACATAGAAAAAACTCTATTGAGTTTAATAATTTTATAGAAGAAAATATAAACAACATAAATGAACTAATAAGATGGGAAGAAAATATTTTAAGTAAAAATGTTCACCCTAGATCTGAACATTTTATGCCATTTTTTATTATATTATGAACTTCAATAGGTTGAGAAATAGAACAAGATATAAAAATAGATATATATAATAAAGAAATTATTTGATATAAAGTAAAATAAAAATTTATGAATAAAATAATAAAAAAAGAAGAATTATATAGCTTTGATCACTGATGGGTTAAATGAACACATACTTTTTCATTTAATAACTACTATGATCCTAATAATATGAATTTTGGTAATTTAATAGTTTTCAATGATGATTATATAGAAGCAAATAGTTGATTTCCTATGCATCCACACGCTAATGCTGAAATATTAACAATAATGCTGGAATGAACGTTAACACACACTGATACATTATGAAATAAAGAAGATATAAAAAACTCTGAAATACAAACTATGACAGCTGGTACATGACTATTTCATAGTGAATCTAATGAAACAAATTATCAAACACACTCTTATCAAATTTGGTTTAAAACAAATAAGTTAGATAGTAAACCTAGTTATAAAAATCATAAAATAAATTTAGAAGAAAATAAATTAAATTTATTAGTCTCATGAGATAAAAATAAATCAGCGTGATTTTTAAACGCCGATGTAGAAGTTTATAGATGAATATATAATAAAGAAAACACCCTTGAATATAAAATAAAAAAATGAAGATGATTATTTTTATATATGACTAAATGAAATATTAATATAGACTGAAAAGAAATAACTAAAAAAGACCATATTAGATACACAAAAGAATGAATATATAGTATAAAAACAAAAGAAAATAGCGACTTTATGTTGATAGATGTAGAGATATAAAAAAAGACAAAGTAACTTACTTTGTCTTTTTTATTACATCCCCATATCCATATCATCCTCTATCATATCAGAATCATCTGACATATCCATAGACTCCATTTCTGTATCCGTCATATTCATATGTTCTTCAACTGTCATATTCATTCTAGCAGCTGCATCTTTTGTTTCTTTGTATTCTTCAATTGTCATATTATAAGATTCTGCTTGTTCTGCTTCTGTTAAAGGTTGTTCAGAACCACAAGAAACCAATATAAAAAGAGGTAATAAAGCTATAGCTAATAATTTTTTATTCATAATAAATAAATTATATTTTAAAATAAAACAAGAGTTTTTATAAGTTTTCTTTCTTAGATTTTTTATAAATTAATTTTTCTTTCTCTTAAATAAGAAAATAAAATAGGTAGTATAATAAGAGTTAAAATTATAGAAGTTATTAATCATCATACAACTACAATAGCGAGTGGTTTTTGTAATTCAGATCAAGTTCAAGTACTCCAAATCATAGGAAATAATCAAATAATTGAAGTAAATGCAGTCATCATAACAGGCCTTAATCTTATCATGGCACCATTAATAATAGAATTATGAATTCATTCCTTTGTTATTATAGTACTTTCATAATCACTTTTTTCTAAAGTTTTTTCATCCATTAACGGTAATCAAAACTTTTCTCTAAATGAATTTTCTAAATATAAAATCATTACAATACCGGTTTCAACAGCATTTCAAAACAATGATATAAATCATACCCATACTGCAACTGAAAAATTAAATCATGAAAAATATAATGCTATTACACCTCAAATTAAACTAAAAGGTATACTTAATGCGACAATACTTACTAATCAAAAGTCTTTATAAGCTAAAAATAATATAAATAGTATAATTAATATAACTGTAGGAACTACTATTTGTAGAGTTTTTTTAGCTCTTAATTGATTTTCATACTGTCATGTCCACTCTATATAATATCAATCAGGTAATGATAAATTTTCTTCAATATATTTTTTTCAATTATCAACAAAAGTAACTAAATCAATTCATTGTACATTCATTTGTACAGCAGATCTCATAACTCAGTTTTCACTATTTATAGTTGAAGGTCAATCAACCATATTAATATCGGCTATTTGAGATAATAAAACATCTCATATTTTCAAACTTTTTATAGAATCAATATCATTTCTATAAGTATTATTCAATCTTAATTCTATTCAATAATTTTCTCTTCAATTAATAGTTTGTGTAATATTTTTTCATCAAATTCAAGTAGATATTAAATTTAATACATCAGATTTGTTAATATTAAACTTATTTAATTTTTTTTCATCTATATCAATTTGTAAATATTTTAGTCCTGCAGTTCTAATAGCAGTAACTCAAAAACCTCATGGTACATTTCACATAAGATTTTCTACTTCGATAGCTAAATCTTCTAATTTCATTGGATCATCTCAAAATATTTTTATTCAAACTTGAGCTCTTATACCTGTAGATAACATATCAATTCTTCAAATAATTGGTTGAGTAAATCAATTCCATAAATTTGAAATTTTAATATTTCTATTCATTTCATTAACAATATCTTCTTTTGTAAATCAATCTCTCCATTCTGATTTTGGCTTTAAAGTAATAATAGTTTCCAACATAGCTAATGGTGCAGGATCAGTTGCAGTATTTGCTCTTCAAGCTTTTCAGACAACTTTTTCTACTTCGGGTACTTCTGATATAATTCTATTAGTCTCAATTAATAACTCTCTAGCTCTTCTTTCACTAACATCAGGTATAGTCATAGGCATATACATTAAACTTCATTCGTCTAGTGGTGGCATGAATTCAGAACCAATACGAGTAAATAATCAAATACCTATTAGTAAAAATAAAAATGCTATAATCAATGATATTTTTCTTTTTAATAAAGCTAGCTTTAATATAGGAAAATAGATTTTTTGTAAGAAATGAACTAATGGTATTTCATTATCTTTTTTTAATTTTCATTTTAGAAAAAATACACACAATACTGGAGCAAGAAACAAAGATGATATCAATGCTCACAACATTGCAAACATATTAGTAAATGCTAAAGGTGAAAACATCTTTCATTCTTGTCCCTCTAAAGCAAATATAGGTATAAATGAAATAATAATAATCAAAATTGCAAACAATAAAGGTCATGCTACTTCTTTTGTAGATTCAGTTATTAATAATACCCTGTCTTTGAAATTTAAATTATTTTTATTTAATAATTTATTATATGCATTTTCTGTAACAACAATTGCAGCATCTACCATAGTTCAAATAGCAATAGCTATTCATCATAATGACATTATATTAGAAGAAATATTAAAAAATTTCATACATAAAAATGTAATTATTACTCATATAATCAAAGAAATTGCCGTAATTATTGACGCTCAAAAATTCCATAAAAATAAAAATAAAATAATTATAGTGATTATTACTTCACTAGTAAGTATTCATTTTAAAGTAGATATTGAATCATTAATTAAATTTGTTCTATCATAAAATGAATTAATCTTTATTCATTCTGGTAAAGTTTTTTCTATCTCAATTATCTTTGATTCTATATTTTTTATTAAATTAATAGGATTTTCTTCATAACGCATAACTACTATTCATCATACTTTTTCTCAATTCTCATCAGCTAATATTCATCTTCTAAATTCAGAACCAATTTTAATCTCAGCTATATCTGATAAACTGATATTTATTCAATTATAATTTTTTATAAATAAATTATTTAAATCTTCTAAATTATCAATAAATCAAATTCACTCAATTGCAATTTCTCTTCATCATGAATTAATAACTCTTCATGATACATTATTATTAGATCATGATACGATTTTTTCTATTTCATTAATACTTATATCATAATTCTGCATTAAATATGGATCTATAACTATTTGAAAATTCTTTTTATATCATCAAATACTAGCAACTTCTGCAACTCATTCAACCGATTCCAATCAAAGTTTTACATAAAAATCTTGGTATGTTCTAAGCTCTGTTAATGAATGATTATCACTATCCAATGTATACATATATATTTGTCATAATCAAGTTGCATCAGGTCATAAGACTGGTGAAACTCAACTTGGTAATTGGGATTTTATAATACCTAATCTTTCATTTACTCTGTCACGAGCAAAGTATTTATCTATATCATCATCAAATATAATTGTAACCATTGATATTCACAATTGACTCATAGCTCTAACATCTTTTACTCATGGCAATCATTGCATTCAAAGAGTTATAGGATAAGTTACTTGGTCTTCAATATTATTAGGAGTTTGTCATGGCCACATAGTCATAACAATTACTTGATTTTCAGACAAATCAGGTAAAGCATCAATTGGAGTTTTATATATAGATAAAACAGATAAAATAGTTATTACTATAAAAGTTACAACTGTGATAAATGGATTATCTATAAAATATTTTATAATTTTATTCAGCATAATTTTTATTTAATAAATATTGGAGTAATAACAATTTTTAATGTCTCATCTATATTTCATTTAATCAAAATAAATTCTCAATCCTCAGAAACTATTTCTATATCACGTATTCAAATTTTTCAATTATCTTTTTTATAATAGACAATAGTTCTATCTCATTTATTATAAACTACTGAATTTGGTACTTTATAGATATTAGTATCTACATCAAACCTAACTTCTAATGAATAGTTATTAGGTAAATTAATTTCATCATCTACTTTAGCTTGAACAGTTATAGAATTAGTTAGATAATCAACTTCTGGTGAAATACGATAAATAGATCAAGTAAAACTACTATTTAGTCATTTTATATAAACATTTTTTCAAATATCTAAAGAGTTAGAAATATTTTGAGGTACATAAAATTTAACTTCTTTTTTTGTTACATTAGAAAGTGAATTATTAACTCATGACAATCTAAAAACTTCTTGATTTTTAGTAATATTTTCTCAAATAGAAAAGTTTCTTTTTGATATATAACCTGAAAAAGGAGATTTTAATTCATAATCTCAATATTTAATAACTTGATTTTGAAAACGTGATTCTAAAACTTTTATTTCATTTGATGCATCAACTATAGATTTATTTTCTGCTGAAATAATAGTTTCCTTATTTTTTTTCAATGTTTCAATCTCTGATTCAATTTTTGAAACTTGTAATTTCTTATCAGAAATTAGTGTAGAGTTTTTAGAATCAATTAAAGAGATTTCATCATTTAATTTTTCAATCTCAAATAATAAACTTTCAATTTTTTCATTTTGAGTTGATAAAATAACACTTAATTGATTTTCTTCATCTTCAATTAATTGCTTTAATTCAAGTAATCAAGTTAATATATTATCTAAATTAGATATAGAGTTTGATATATCTTTATCTGAAATATAAGAAGAAGTAATTGTATTCTTTAAGACAGATATAAATAAATTTCATAAATCATAAAAATTTGAATATTTATCATCAATACTTAAGTTATTGTAATTGTTTTTAAAATACAATAAATCTGATATTAACTTATTTTTTTGAGAAGAGTTTTTTGCTCAAAATTCATTTCTAATATATGAGTTATTTATTTCATTATAAGATAAATAATCATTGTTTCATATATATATTATAGGGATCATTTTGTTTAATGATTCAGATATTTTATTATCTAATAATTCATATTTTTGATTTATAATATTTTCTTGTTTATCTATAATATTAGATTTTGTTAATAATGCATTATTATAGTTTGTATTCAATATATTTAATTTTTTAGTTAAAACAGAAAATTCTGATCAACTATTATCATTTGAAATTAACTCATTAATCTTATTATCAAAATTTTCTATTGTTTTTTGTAGAATATTTTCTTTTTCAATGATTTTTTGGTCAATCTCATTAATTTTTGATTGTTTTATTTTTTTTAATTCTTCTAAAGAATCAACTTTTAAATTTAACTCTGATCTAGCTATATCTATATTTGAACTTCACTCATATTCTAATCAAGTATTTAATAATCTAGCTAAAGTTTGTCATTCATAAACATAATCTCAGATATCAAAATATATATCTTTTACTATAGCATCTCTTCTTGGATATATTGATACAATATCATTAGCAATAAATTCTCATTTATAAAAATCATTTTCTATAATTTTTTCAGGAAAAATATGTTCATATTTTTTTGTTTTATTTTCTTTTCTAGTAATATTTGTTTTTACTAAATCATTATTATTATTATTATTATTTGAATATAATATGAAAAAAACTGATAATAAAATAATAATAACAGCAACAAATATCAATAATTTACTGTTTTTTTTCATTATATGTTAAAATTTAAAGGCTAAAAAGTCGAATTTTAGGCACAATAAAAAACATTATTTTATTGACTAAAATAAAGGAGCTTTTTAACAGTTATTTTTTATGATTCAAACTAAGTTAGTATAATTATTTTTAATACTTAAGTTTTCTGATTTGGTTTTAGGAGGAGAGTTTACTTTATCTAGGAAACTATTTTCTAATTTTGAATTAAGTAAAGATAAAAAATCAAAATCATAAATTTTAATTTTTTTTGATTCGTTATTAAAAACAATAGATTTAAAATATGTAGAATCATTAAATGGAGATATACAACAATTATGATTTACTTCTTCACAATTAGACATTGTTTCATGATTAATATGATTAACCATTAATAAATCATCAATCATATTCATATCATCATTTTTAGTTCATGAAAAATCTGCCATTGAATAGTTTAAAGTTCAAATAGCAAATAATATAAAAAACATAAAAAATGATAATATTTTTTTCACTTATTTTATTTATTTATTAATAAATATTTTTTTAAAGATATTTATTAAATACAAAAAATCAAATTTTTATAGAAATTTTAAACTTGTTTATTATTTTAATTCTTGTATAAAATTAATAATATAAATTAATATTATAGATATGAATAAAGAAATAAAACAAAAAATAATTGAAGTTTGTGATAAAAAAATATCTCAAAAATGAGAAAATGTTTGAATTAGTTTTTATGCTTTTTTTAAAAACAAAAATGATGATCCAGAAACACTAATGCAAGTGGCAGAATGGTGGATAAAAACTAATAAATTAGATCATTTTGAAAAAGCAAAAAAAATAAAAGAAATGATAAAATAAAAGAGAGTGATAAATATCACTCTCTTTTATTTGTTTTTTTTGTATAAAAAAAGGAGAGAATATCTCTCCGAATATATCTGTAGCATATCATTCATAAACAACCATATAGTAAGGCTTAGCTGATGGGAACATAACAAAAATAAAAATTAAATAAAAAGTAGGTTTTAATCCTACTTTTTATTTATTATTAATGAAGATATCATTAATATTTTTTCTATATCAAAATTTAATTTTTTAATTTCCTTTAAATAATTATTTTTAAATTTATCTTTTTTTATAAAAAAATAAGAATTTAATTTTAATTTTGTATAAATAGCATCCTTGGTTAATAAAAATTCTAGATTATGTAATTCTTTTTTATTAAATATATTTTCAATATAATTTCAACTTATAGCATAATCAACTCAATCTTTATTATTAGAATATATATCAAAAATATTATTTATTTTATTATCTGGTAT
>ERZ1673962.1551-NODE-1551-length-10452-cov-3.333654_pt1 | contig 10452 bp, 15 predicted proteins | sample MGYA00580188_ERZ1673962 | MGnify/ENA primary metagenome ERZ1673962 (study PRJEB41334, sample SAMN05608104) | rock metagenome | biome: terrestrial subsurface; feature: shale formation; material: shale | place: USA: Pennsylvania ... | reverse complement strand
GCAGTTATTCTTTCTGGTGTTGTTCTTTCTTTATCTAAATACACATCAAAACCAAGCATTACTTCATCACCTACAAGTCCATCCATAAAACCTCTTAGAGATTTTTTAGCACTCGTTAAAGCACCCATATCTTTATCAACTGCAAAGAAGATACCTTCAAGAACTGCATCAGCTGCTAAATCAAAGATTCTCACTCTTCTTGCATCTTGCCAAATAGCATCAGCACTACAAGTTGAGTACTCCCAAGTTCTTAAACCCATATATGAAATAAAACTCATAATCTGTTTTTCTGTAAGTGGGTCAGTTTCATCCTGTGCTCCTGCAATAAACTCACTAGGATTTTTAACACCAGAGAAAGGAATCACTCTATTTGAAATTGATTTTGAGTAACCAATCTTTGAACTACCATCTACATAAGACCTTAAGTAACAAGCCATAATTCCAGAGTCATAAAACTCTTGAGAGTTTGTATCTACATTCCAGTCAATAACAGGTGTTTTAATAACAGTTACCCTATCACTTCCTATTTTGTCTCTTTGTGAGATTGCATCACCATTTGTTGAAGCATCAAGGTCTATAAAAGTTCTAGCTTTCATATACTCTGTTGTTGCAATAAGTGCATTTTTAATATCATCATCATTTGATGCATAATCAGCAACTCCAACAATATCAGCTTTATAACCAATCATAGAACCTTTTTCATCTGCTAAGTTTGTACTTGTAGTAGATGATTTTAAGATATTAATTGCATTGATAATATTTGATTTTGTTTCAGCAGCTGCTTCCTCTGCTGTTTTTACTCCCTCTTCTTCTACAACTTCATTTGCAATTGAAATAATAGTAGGAACAGTTAAAGGAAACTTATCAACACCTAGCTTTATATATTTGATTAGATTTCCATCAGTATGACTATCTTTAAAATAATCTAAAGCATCCTTTGGACTATCAAAACAATAAAGCCCAGACTGAACATTTGAAGTAAATACAAATGCAAGTGGAAGTGTAGCTTTGACAGGTATCGGTCTAGAACTAGTACTTTTTCTTTCGGCAATAACACCTCTTTTTAAACTCATCTTTTCTCCTTTTTAAGATTTAATATTTAAATAAAATTTCTGCTTTTGCAGTCATAGCTTTTTGACTAGCTTCAACTAAACTCTCAAGCTGAACAGTATGAGGTTTATTATCAGCACCTTTCCAAGTTACAGTTTGGTTTTTATATACATAGTTATATGCATCTACTAAATCCATAATAGTTCCATTGATACCTACTGAAATAGCCCTATTATAAGTAGCATTTGCAATAGCTATTACAGTTGCCATATTTCCTAAAGCTTCTCCATGGGCATCGTATAAAACTGTGTTATGGTTGATAACAAGTTCATTAAGCTCTTTTTGTTTTTGAAGTTTTGCTTGAGCCTCTTCATATTTTGCTACTGCTTCAGTATCTTTAATCCAAGACTTAGTTGCATCATCCCATTTATCAAACTCTTTAGGAACTAAAAGAGTATGCTCTGCTTTAATAGCTCCTAAGTAATCTACTTTTAACTCTTGTTTTGTAGAAGTTTCATAAACAGTTTTATTTCTATTATCTTCTATGTGTTCCCACTCTTGTTTTTCTTCATTGAAGCAAACTGCAAAACCATCTTTAAAAGATAAAGGCTCTTTTCTAGTTGCATTTGCTGGAATAAGATATTCACCTTTTTCAAGTGGGCTTTCTACTGCATTTGTAGCAGTTGTAAACTCTTTTGTTTTTTTATTGTAGTTATATATTTTCATCATGTTTCCTTAGTATTTAATACAGTACATCATTGCTATATTTCGTGGTCTTGTTTCACTTCCTCCAGTTGCACCAGTAAAATATCCAGTTGAAGTATTCCCATTTACCGAATAGGCAGAGTTTGTAGTTTGCCCACCTAGTTTCCATGCTAACTGTTCGTGGCTATGAGATTTAAACTCATCAACTTGATAACTACCAATAGAACGACCACTATCAATGCCTCTACCATTATCAAAACCTCTAATAAACTCCCCTCTTATATCAGGTAGTTTAAAATTACTTGAACTTGTATATCCATAAGTAGTTCCAATAATTGCAAATAAATCTGCATAAATTGTTCTTGATAAAACTGCTCCATTACACTCTAAAAAACCAATTGGTACAGTATTTGTAGGAAATGTAATTATTGAACCAGTTGGTACTCTTTGTTTAATATCATCATGAGTATGACTAGATGGTGGGAATAATGATGGTTTTTCTTTTATCTCACTCCATTTGTGTTCATGTGTTTTCTCTGCTTTATTTTTTAATCTCTCATTTACAAACTCTTGAGAAGCCATTACAACAGATGGGTCTACTGATAAAGCTACTGCATCAGCACTTGACACCTCAGTTATCACTTTCATGTATAAATCTTTTGCAACTCCATTTGAAGTGATAGGTTTAAAAGTCTCTGGATAGTTTCCTATGATGATTAAATCTCCATCACTATCAAAAACTCCTACTTCTCTAACCCAAAAGTTACCTTCATCGCTTGGAACATAACCTTCAGCTACTAGCCAATTAGCATTGTTTTCATCTACTCTTAGGTCATTTAAAGGTGCTCTGTACACTTCATTTACTAAAGCTGTTTTAGATGCATCAGGCATAGGAACTGTTCCATTTCCATCACCAAGTGCAATTTCAGCTAAAGCTACAGTTGTATTAGCAGCTGTTGCAGCAGCTATCTTTTCAGCTCCTACTTGTGTCAATAGTGTAAAATATTCCATACTTCTAAACTCCTAGTGGTTTTATTACTATTTTTTCTATCATATAAACTGTAGTTGCTACATTGTTTTTTAAACTTGAGTTTATATCTTCTAGTGGTTTTGGATATACAAATCCAACCTCACTAGATGTAGTAACTGCATTTGTTTTATATGCACCATTATTTTTCATATTTACTGTTATTCCTGATAGATGAGCTGCTGTTCTTTTCGCTATATCAACTAACTTTATAGTCTTTTCAATATTCTCATCATTTACAGGCTTTTCATTTACATTTATCCAGAACTTATAAGTACAAGGTTCTCCACCAAACTTATTCCAAGGCAAGACTTCTATATCATCACCAAAGATAGAAGAAGCTGCTTTCTTAACAGCATAAGTACTTCCTATATACTTTTTAATCTCTCTTGCATTTTGTAAATAGTCTCTTGCCTCTTGCTCTTGTAAACCTTCAATACTCACATCAAAAGCTAAAGCTAGATGAGGCAGAACTGACACATCACAATCCAAAGGACTAACTGTCAGTTGTGAGATATCTATATTTGATAAAGTATTAGTTCCTACATCTTCTACTACTCTTTGAGTATCCGACTCATTTAAAGGTATTAAATTCAAAACTCAGCCTTTACAAAAGTTGGATTTAAACTCTTTCCCTACACGACGCTCTTCCGATCTAGCAACTACTAAATCATTTGGCTCTAGTTGTACTTTGTAAACATTTTGTATTTCTAAAGCTTTGATGATTTTTGAGTAAGGTAGCCCTTCTCCAATTTTAAAAGAGTTATTTAGACTCTCATTTAGTTCTTGCAAAGTTGAAGCTTGAGCTAACATATCTATTAAATAAATTATAGGCTCTAAAGTTACTACTTTTTTAGTAGCAGCTCTTACAGTTACAACATCACAAAAGCATTGAGTCTTTTCATCTCCATTTAGTTTCTCATCAACTGCAGCTACAGTTTCAGCTATTGCTTCATCTGCATTTATGATTACATCAACTTTTACAGGCTCTGGAGATATGACCTTTACATCTTTTACTCTTTCATCAGCAAGATATGCAAAGTACTCATAGGCTTTTTGTCCACCTGCTGTTGAGTATTTGTATAAAGATAAAATAGCTCTTTCAAAGAACTCTTCATCAGTCTCTTTATTACTTCCTCCCTCAAAAGGTCCTAATGCTTCAACTTTTAAAACATAAGGATAAGGAGAGATTGCATTTGTAGTTTGAGCTTCACTCTTTTGTGTTTTTTCATTTAGTTCAACTTTTCCATCTGCACTTAAACTTCCTGCTTGGATTACTAAATCCTCTTTTAAATAAGAAGTATTGATATCTCCGTCAGAAAGAGTAAAACCTTTAGGTACAGTAATATTAACACCCAAAGGCTCTTCAATAGAAAACCTATAAGGTGCAGTTGGTTCTTCTCCTAGATGTCTTTGTTCTCCTGCATAAAATGCAAAAATAAAGTTATCTAAATCATCACCAGAGCTTAAGTGTGGAAGCATTGCTTTTATAAGCTTATTGATTAGTTTTCTAAGAGCTAACTCTTTATATGAAAAAGCTTCAATTTGCATCATATTAGGGTCACTTTCTATTGGTTCCCAGTTGATGCCTTTTTGTTCCATTAAGTCTTTAGTTAAAGCAACATTTTCTTCAATAATCTTTTCAATAGCAGTCTCTTGTAAAATAGTAGGAGCAGGTAAAAGAGCGATTCTTTCTTTTAAACTTATCATTTCATTCCTCCTATTCCAAATGTTAAAGACTCTTCTTTATCTTTAAACTCTATTGAAGCTACTACTTCACCACTTGTTGCATCTATTTTTATAATCTTTGTCTTTTTAGGAACTAATCTTTTATCCCAAGGTTTTCTTTTTTCATCAAAGAAACACTCTAAAAGATATCTTTGAAAAAGCATCTTCCATTCTTCATCCATTGTTCTATCTACTAACTCATGAATCTCACTTCCAAAGAAAGGTCTTACTACTCTAGACCCTAAAGGAGTTGTAACAATTCTGTTAAAACTCTCTTCTTCACTAGCTGTAAAGTAGTTGTTAGTATTTAAAACTATTTGACTCATTTATTAGTCCCTTGAATATCCATTGTTTGTATGATCAGTTAAAGAACCTCTCTTATCAGAAATATTTCCTTTAGAGTTAATATCTCCCTCTGCATTAATATCTTTTGTAGTTTTAATCTCACAATCAAACTCAGCACCAATAGTTACATCAGCAGATGGAATTACTTTCATACCTCCAAGTAAAGAAGTTAATCCCTCTACAGTTAAAGTACCTTTCACTAAAGTCTTACTCTCAATAACTGTATCTGGAGCTTTTACATAAACTTGTTTTGAAGCTTCTACATTTGCATCTACACAAAAGATATTTATAGTCTTTACTGCTTCTACTTTTAGTTCTGAAGCTTTCGTGTCATAAGACATTCTCGTTCCATCTTCAAACTCAACTACTGTTGTATGCTCATTAGAACCATCTGGCTCTTTACAACCTCTATTAAAAATAGACCTAATAATAAATCCACTGTTTGCATTTCCAAATGGACTTATAACTAGAACTTGCTCATCTACTCGAACAGGAAACCAAACCCTTGCAAAACTATTAGCAAGACTTAGTACAGGTAAAAACCTAGTTACTCTTTTATTGTCTTCATCATCATCTAAAATCACTTTTGCTAAGGCTTTACCTTGTCTAGTTTTTGTAACACTAATAGTTCCAACTTGAACAATATTTTCAAGTCTTCTTAGTAGTTCTCTTAAACTCATTTTCTGAAATATCCTAATATCTCTTTTTGATACTCTTTAATCTCATTAATAGAGTTATCTAAATGTTTCATTTGAGCATCATTTAATTCTTTAGTTACAAAAATCTTTCTTGCTTCTTTCTCATCAATCTTGTCTTTTAAGGCATTCTTATTTTCATTGTTTTTTTCATACAAATCTGTGATTTCATTTAATCTTAATGCCTCAATAGTAGAGGTGTTTTTTCTTGTCATATGGACAGTTATTGCAATCACACATATCACACTTACTACAGATGTAATAACTGGCCAATAAGTAAGTAAATCCTTCATTCTTTAAACACCTCTACCAATAAACTTTTATATAAAGAACTATTCTTGTTCTTTCTTCGACTTTAAATCCAAATAAACCTTTTCGGCTTTCTTTGCACCTGCACCTGCTTTTTCTAAACCGTCGTGAATCTTCTCACCAACGCTATAAACCTTCTGCCCTTTTTCATAAGCTTTATCAGCATAGTTCATAAAGTTAGTAGAACAACCAGTAAAAACAACTGCATTAAAAGCAGCTGCTAGTAAAAGAACTTTTTTCATACTATTTCTCCTCTATTTGTAAGATATATCTTTTCGCTTTTCTAATTTCACATTTCTTATGGTTTTTCCAAACAAGACCACCAAACATTCTTACTGCATAGTAATATGTGTGTCTTCTAAGATAATGCACATCTGATACTTCCATTGCTTCTAAGAATAATTTATCTGCTTCTTTTCTACTTAATAGTTCACTTGCATATAAAGCATCATGTAAAATGGCAGCATTCGTATATTTTCCAAATCTTTTTAAGAAGCCTTTACTAGCTCCATCATGAACAAAACCTTTTTTTACAACAAAGACTCTTCCATCTTTAGACCTGTAATATAAGTCATGTTGTAATTTATATTTAGAACTAGATATCTGTTTACTATCTGCAAATTCACATTTAGTTCCATCGCCTAGATAAAACCCTGCTTTTAAAGGAATTGTTTTATTCATGTAAATCCTTGTCAAAAATTAAGTAATGGCATTTTAATTAAAACAAGACGAAGCATTAAAGAGAGGGGTTTCTATGAGCCTTTTCTATGAAAAGCTTCGCTTTATTAATCATCTTTAAACTTCTTAAAATACTCCATTCAAAAACAAAGGTTTAAATGTGGGACAAGAAGGTTCAAGCGAACAATTAAGTTCATTAGAAGCAATTGAAGTAGAGATGATAAATACTTTAAAAACTCTAGATATAGAAGTAGATAAATACTTTGGAGAATTAATAGACCCAAAGAAGTTTAAAGCTGAACTATCAAGTATGCCTTTAGTTTTAGTTGATTTTATTGGTTCAAGTCCAGAGAATAGTTTTAATGAAGAAGCTAAATTCAATCTATATGAGATTCACATTTCATACGCAAAAAATGAAAAGACAAGAGCTAAAAAACACTACGAACTATATGAGCTACAAAAGAGTATTAAAGATTGTCTATTTTTAAAATCATTTAAAAACTCAGAACCTATGAAAATGGGGAAACTTCAAAAGATATATGACTCAAGTGTTGCAAATGGATATCTAACTGTATTTAAACAAGAAGTATCAGTAATTTACAAAGAAGGAGCAGAAATTTGAAAAAGTCACTTATTGCTTGTAGTACTTTATTTGCACTAAACAGTACAGATATTGAAAAAGGTTTTATGTTAGCAAAAGTTGGTGAGTGGAAAGGTCACTATATGGGAACTTTCAAGTTAGAGCTAAAAGACCTTGAAGAGATTAAAAAGAACTTTGATTCTCATGAACTTGATGCTCTTATTGATTTAGACCATGCCACTTATTTTTATGGAACAGGTGAAGCTTATGGATGGATAAAAGAGCTTGAAGTAAAAGATGATGCCTTATATGCCTCAAAAGTTGAATGGTTAGAACATGGAAAAGAGTTACTACAGTCAAAGAAATATAAATATATTTCACCTGTACTAGAACCAAACTCTGTTGACCCAAAATCAGGGAATAACATTGGATGGACTTTACACTCTGCTGCTATTACAAATAGACCTTTCTTAGAAGACCTAGGAGAAGTTATTGCAAACAACAAATCAAACAAAGGAGATGACAGTATGGAAAAAACTGCCGAAGAGTTAGAAGCTGAAAATAAGAAGCTTCAAGAAGAGAACGACAAACTTAAAAATGAAAAGATTGAAGAAAAAGTAAATGTTGCAATTGCTGCAAATAAAATCAATCCAGAACAAAAAGATGCACTTATTGCTATGGGTAAAGCAAATCCACAAGAGTTTGAACAGTTCTTAACAAATGCAAAACCAATTGTTCAACAACCAAACAATGATTTATATGTAAACAGCAAAGGTGGAGGTCAACCAACAGATGGTAACTCAAAATATGATGTATTAAAACTAGGAGGATTTGAAGGATGAAACAAGTTGCTGGAGCAAATGTAAATAACATTACAAAAATCAGACAAAGTGATGTGTTTTTAGGTGAGAGTACAAAAGTTGTAGGAACTGTAAATGTACCTGCTAATTTACAAGAAGGTGATGCATTAAAAATTGGAACATTACTTCACTCATCAGATGGTGGAGATACATGGAATACAAGACCTGCATTATTTGATGGAACAGCCCAACAAGATGAAGTTGTTTATTTTGAAGGTCATACTTATAAATCAACTGCAGTAGATGCAAACACTAACCTTCCCTCTACAGGTACAGATTGGGATGACCTTGGAGAGTGGAATGCAAATGGTGTTTTATATAACGACATTACTTCAACAACAAGAACTACTGTTGTAGTAACAGGTTCTTTAAAAGAGAAGTACCTAACAGACTATGATGCTAACTTAAAAGCAACATTATTCAACAACAAACTATTTGTGAAATAAGGAGTATAGATGAAATTTGCACAAATCATGGCACTTTGGACTTTAACAACTATGTTAAAGGCTATCAATCAGATTAAGGTTTCAGGAACATATGTTTTTGATAAATATTTCAAAGGTAAAGCAAAACCTATTTATGGAACTACTGCAAAACTTAAAATCAAAAGAGGTGGTTCAGTTGTTTTAAAATCTATTGCAAAAGGTGCAGATAGATTAAGAAAAGATACAAAAGATATCTATGAGCTAACTATTGAACTTCCAAGGTTTGGTTTAGATGCAGAGATTTTAGCCCATGAGTTAAATGAATTTGAGTCATTAACAGGTGAAGCAAAAGTTGAAGCTGTATCACAAAAAATCAAAGAACTAATGAGTGAGCACATGGAAGATTATATGTCAACTATTGAATATATGAGTACAGGTGCTTTATTTGGAAAAGTTATTGATGGTGATGGAGTAGTTCTTTTTGAGTTTACGACTACAGATGAGCCAATTGAGTACAAAGGTAAAACTCATACTGATGTATTAGAAGAGATTGATGAATCTTTAGCAGAAGAATTAGGGAAAGAAGTTCCTTATGAAATTCTATGTTGTCCTAAATTCATTAAGAAGTTAGCAGCTGTTGCAAAAACTGCAGGTGAATTTAAAACAGGTGAAGCTAAATGGCTAGATGAAGATGGAAAAAGAATTTTAGTATATGACTCTAAAAAGTATATTCCATTTAGAGCATCATGGACAGATGAAGATGGAAATACCAAAAGAAGATGAATTGGTTTCTATTTCCATCTTCATCTGTCCATGATACTCTAAAAAGTATATTCCATTTAGAGCATCATGGACAGATGAAGATGGAAATAGAAACCAATTCATTCCAGAGAATGAAGCAGTTGTTATTCCTCTTTCAGAAGATGTGTTTAAATTAGTTTATGGAAGAGCTGACCATACTCAAGCATTTAAAACTAATCCTAAACTATTCTTTGCTTCTCAACCAAAAGAAGATGAAGATGGTAAAGGATGGAAATTTGCTACTGAGACAAAACCTCTTCCATATTGTGTTAGACCAGGGGCTCTAATCAAACTAAAATTCTCAAACTAGTGGGAATTTAAAATAAAAGGCTTTAAAGCCTTTTATTTATTAAAACGATAGATATATCAAGAAATAGAAAAAAAGTGTTTTTAAACAGTTTTAAACACTATTATGAGGATAAAAAAGATGATTACAAATAATGATTTACTAAAAGAGATGAGTGAGCAACAATTAGCAGAGTTATCAGATATAAATGGAACTGGAAGTTTAGACCAAGATGTTATTGATGATGCAGTAAATGATGCAATCTCTTTTATTGAGTCTTTTATCGTTTTACCTTTAAATCCAACACCTCTATTAAAAAACATTTTAATTGACTTTACTATCTATGAGTTAAAGAAAAGAAATGGCTTCTTAAGTGAAGATGATAAAGAGACTAAAAAAGAAAATGAAGCTTATTTACAAAAGATGTCAGCAGGAAGATTAAAAGTAGAACCAGAAGGGAACTCTAAAGCTTCAGTTCCAAAAGAGAATAAATCTTTTGCATTTAGACATAGAAGAAGTAGAAGAGTAAATACTCAAGGCTTTAGATAATGGCAGCACAAAAGTTAAGTAATGCAGACAGAAATAGAATACTTGCAAGAAGTTTATTTGTAGACTCTGAGTATTCAAGAGATAAGATAGCCCAGACTTTAGGTGTAAGTACTAAAACAATTGAGAACTATCAAAGCAAAGATAAAAGCCTTGGAGATGACTGGCTTACATTAAGAGCCTCAAAGCATATTAAAAACACTCAAGAAAACAAAGAGAATATGTATTCTTTGTTTACAGGCTACATGATGGACTCATTAAAAGAGATAAGAGAAAATGAAGATTTAAGTCCTGATGCAAAAGCACAAATGATTGTAAGCCTTGGTGATAGCTTTTCAAAGATGGGAAAGATTGCAAGACAAGAAGACCCAGAAGCATACAAGCTTGGGATTATAAAAGTAACTATTGAAAAAATAC
>ERZ1673962.1549-NODE-1549-length-10458-cov-13.643949_pt1 | contig 10458 bp, 8 predicted proteins | sample MGYA00580188_ERZ1673962 | MGnify/ENA primary metagenome ERZ1673962 (study PRJEB41334, sample SAMN05608104) | rock metagenome | biome: terrestrial subsurface; feature: shale formation; material: shale | place: USA: Pennsylvania ... | reverse complement strand
GCGCAGCCCGGTCTACATGTATTCCGAAAGCCTCGACGTCGGCTACAGCTACCCTTGGCTGCGCCTGCCTGACGAGGTGTACAGCCAGGTCCAGGTGACCAATTACGAAGGCGTCGATGCGGTCTATACCGTACCGCTGTCCTACGGCTCGGTGACCATCCAGGTCGCGGGTGGTCAGGCCAAGAATCGTGACTACTACGCCTATGACGAGCAGTTCGATATTGACTACGGCAACCTGTTCGGCGCCAGCGTCAGCCTGGCCACCAATGATTTCGGTACGCTGCGCGTCGGCTATGTCGAAGCGGATATCAAGACGGATATCAACGGCACGGTCACTGTGGCGCCGGGCGTCAGGGCTCCACTGAGCCTGCTCGCTCTGGACAAGGAAAAAGGTAAGTTCACCTCGATCGGCTACCAGTACGACAACGGCGTCTGGGTCAGCAGCAACGAATGGACCTCACGCATGATCGAGAACGACAACATGGAGTCGATTGATTCCTTCTACTTGATGGGTGGCCGTCGCTTCGGTGATTTCCTGCCGCACGTGACTTATGCACAGCTGGACGACAACGGTGGTCGTCAGTCCTCCTGGACGCTGGGGCTGAACTACCAGGCCGCCCCGACCGTCGTGGTCAAGGGGGAGTACAAGCGCGTGGACACCAAAAATGGTTATGACGGTGTGTTCACCCGCAACGCCCAGGAAGTCTTCAACAACGCAGTGTATGACCTCAGCGCTGGCACCCGTGGCGCCCCCGCCCGCAACTACGACGGCGACATCGTTTCCGTCGGCGTCGATTTCGTATTCTGAGGAGCGTCTAGATGAAAACATCCCTTCGCATTCTCGGCAGCGCAGCCCTGCTCGGCATGGTTTCCATGGCTCAAGCTGAAGTCGCGGTCATCGTTAATCCCGGTGCTTCCAAGGCGCCGTCGCAGTCCGACGTAGCCAACATCTTCCTGGGCAAGGACAAGTCCATGAAAGGCGTCGACCAAGCCGGCTGGACTCCCGCCAAAGAGGCTTTCTATTCAGGCGTCACCAACAAGAACGAGTCGCAGCTCAAGTCGTACTGGTCCGGGCTGATCTTCACCGGCAAGGGCCAGCCATTGCCAAGCGTCGCCGACGACGCAGCGATGGTTGCCAAGGTTGCGGCTGAAGCCGACGCCATCGGCTATGTCGACAGCGCTGCGGTCAACGATTCGGTCAAGGTGCTGTTCACCCTGCCGTAATCGAACGCGCCACCAGAACCGCCCTACGGGGCGGTTTTTTTATGCGCGCAAAATCCTGCTACAACCCTGCCCGCTCAGCTGACCCGTGTCAGCCCGATACAGTCTGCCGGCGACTAGACTTACGTCCAATGTGCCCCACCGGACCCACAGCCCACCATTGGGCGCAAAAATGGAACCGAACCATGAGCAAAGCCGATGCTTTCGCCGAGGCAGGCAAAACCGCCGTACTGCAGAATATCCACGGAACCATGGAGTTTCTGCGCAAGTACCCGCCGTTCAATCAGATGGAACCAGGCCATCTGGCTTATCTGGTTGAGAACTGCCAGCTGCGCTTTTACAGCGAAGGCGATTGCATCATTTCGCCTGATGACGGCGTCGTCGAGCACTTCTACATCATCAAGCAGGGCCGGGTTCATGGTCAGCGCCCACACACCAGCAAGCGCGGCACCGACACCACCTTCGAGGTGATCGTCGGCGAATGCTTTCCGATGGCCGCCTTGATGGGCGAGCGTGCCACCCGCACCGGGCACTTCGCCGCTGAAGACACCTTCTGTTTTCTGCTAAACAAGCCCGCCTTCGTCAAGCTGGTCTCCAAATCTGCGGCATTTCGTGACTTCGCCATGCGCGGCGTCAGCAGCCTGCTCGACTTGGTCAATCAGCAGGCGCAGATGCGCGCGGTGGAGAGCCTGGGCGAGCAATACTCGCTGGAGACGCGCATCGGCGAGCTCGCTTTGCACCATCCGGTCTCTTGCCTGCCATCAATGCCACTCGCCGATGCGGTGGCCCTGATGCACGAAAACAACACCGGCAGCGTGGTAATTACGGACCTCGAATTTCACCCACAAGGCATCTTTACCTTGCGCGATCTGCGCCGGGTGATCGGCACCGGTACGACCGACCTCTCTGCCCCGATTGCCGAATTCATGACCCAGGATCCATTCCATCTCCCGCCGGATGCAACGGCCTTCGATGCCGCCATCGCCATGACCGAGCGTCACATCGCTCACGTCTGCGTTGTCGATAAAGGCCTGCTGAGCGGGGTGATTTCCGAGCGCGATCTGTTCTCGCTGCAGCGCGTCGACCTGGTTCATCTGGCGCAGGCGATTTCGCACGCCGACAGCGTCGAGACGCTGGTGATCATCCGCAGCCGGATCTTGCAGTTGGTCGACAATATGCTGGCGCACGGCGCCTCCTCTACGCAGATCACGCACATCATCACGCTGCTCAACGACCATACGGTTTGCCGCGTGATCGAACTGGCCATCGAATTGCTCGGCGACCCCGGCATCCCTTTCACCTGGCTGTGCTTCGGCAGTGAAGGGCGCCGCGAGCAGACCCTGCATACCGATCAGGACAACGGCATGCTCTTCGAAGCTGCTGACGCAGCCGAAGCCGCTTCTATCCGGGGCCGCCTGCTGCCGCTTGCAGAGCGCATCAACCACGATCTGGACACCTGTGGCTTCACCCTGTGCAAGGGCAACATCATGGCCAGCAACCCGCAGCTGTGCCTTTCACGACTCGAATGGCAGCGGCGCTTTAGCGCCTTCATTCGGGAATCGACACCGGAAAATCTGCTCAGCAGCACCATTTATTTCGACCTGCGCGCGATCTGGGGTCCCAGCGCGGGGTGCGAGCAGCTGCGCAGCAACATGCTTGAGGAGGTCGGCGACAGTCGGTTGTTCCAGCGCATGATGGCGGAAAACGCGCTACGTCATCGCCCGCCCGTAGGACGTTTTCGCGATTTCGTGGTGACCCGTAAAGGCGACGGCAAAGCGACCCTGGATCTTAAAGTGCAGGGCCTGACACCCTTCGTAGACGGGGCGCGGCTGCTGGCGCTGGGCCACGGCATCACAGCGTGCAATACGTTGGATCGATTGCGCCAACTGGTCGAAAAAGATGTCATCGACGGAAAGGATGGTGCTGCCTATGAAGAGGCCTACCATTTCATCCAGCAGACCCGCATGCAGCAGCACCAGCAGCAGGCACGCGACGGAAGGCCTTACTCGAACCGGCTCGACCCGGACACCCTCAATCACCTGGATCGGCGTATCCTGCGCGAATCCTTTCGCCAAGCCCAGCGCCTACAGAGCAGTCTGGCGGTCCGCTACCAGTTATGAATATGCCCTGGTTCAAACGTCGCGGCCCTATCCTCGAACTCGAACAACTGCAACGGCGTGATCAGCTTGTGCCGCCTGCCGCGCTGGACCTTTGCCCGCTCGACGTGCAGCGCATGGTGGTGCTTGATCTTGAAACCAGCGGTCTCGACATGCGCCGCGATATCGTCCTTTCCATTGGTGCGGTGGTTATCGAGCGAGGCGGCATCCAACTGGGGGACCAGTACGAGTCGACGCTGTTGCGCCGGGCGCAAAAGGTCAGCGAAAGCGTGCTGATCCACGGGATTGCGCCAAGCGAACTCGAAGCGGGCGAAGACCCGGCCGAAGCGCTTCTGGATTTGATGGAGTTCATTGGCGACAGCCCGATTCTGGCATTCCACGCCGGTTTCGATCAGCGCATGCTCACCCGCGCGTTAAAACAGACGCTAGGCTACAAGCTGCGCCATCCATTCATCGACATTGCCGAAGTTGCACCCATGCTTTGCCCCGACAACCGACCCAGACAAAACGGTCTGGATGACTGGTGTAGCCATTTCGGACTTCAAGTTCTGCAACGCCATCACGCCAGCGCAGATGCACTGGCCACTGCTGAGCTGGCGTTGATCCTGTTCAGCAAGGCGCGTCGACAGGGCGTGGACAGCCTTGAGGCGATGAGCCAACGATTGGCCAACTGGCGCAAACGGCAGCAGGCTCAGTTCATGTAATAGGGCTTGCCGGGTTCCTGATCGAACGGCGCAACATCCTCGTTGCACCGCTGCCGGCAACTTGCGATCATGTGCGAATAGTTCTCGTTATTGGCCGAGGTGTCGGCCTTGGAGCATTCGCTTGTCGGCTGGGTCGACCCATCAACAGTTCGTTGGCTCGCTGTATCGCGATCATCGCGATTGGCTGTTGAACTGGCTGCGCCGCCAACAAGCGTGTCCTCATCGTGCCGAGGACCTGAGCCAGGACACCTTCCTGCGGCTGCTCAAGCGTGACGATATAGGCGATCTACGTGAGCCACGCACTTTGCTGGCGACGATCGCTCGCGGCCTGTTGATCGATCATTTTCGTCGCAGCGCGCTGGAGCGCTCCTATCTCGATGAGCTGGCACTGCAGCCGGAAGACACGCAACCCAGCGCCGAGGATCAGCTGCAAGTGCTCCAGGCATTGCGCGAAGTGAACCTCATGCTCGGTGCGCTCTCGGCTAATGCACGTGCAGCCTTCTTCTATAACCGCCTGGACGGCCTGACCCACGCCGAAATTGCGTCGCGCCTCGGCGTCTCCGTTCCACGCGTAAGACAGTACCTCGCCCAGGCTCTGCGCCAGTGTTATATCGCCGTTTACGGTGCGCCTAGATGAGTGTGGACCGGCAGCCGGTATCGGCCCGTGTGCTCGATGAGGCTATCTCCTGGCAGCTGCGTCTTGGCGACGGTGGCGCGAGCCCTCAGGTCCGAAAGGCGCTACAAAGCTGGTTGAGTGAAAGTGCCGAGCACGCCAAAGCCTGGGCACAACTGGGTGGCATCGATCAGCAACTCGGCACCATTAATTCCCCATCCGCGCGAAGGGCGTTGCAGATCAGTGCTCACTCCGGACAGCGGACAGTAGGTCGTGCGCTTCTCGGCCTGGCATTGCTGTGCACGCTGGGCATGGGAATCGCACTGCAATCGCAGCCGCTGCCGGTGTGGTTAGCTGACGAACGCACCGGCGCCGGGGAACAGCAGAGCGTTACGCTGGCTGACAATAGCCACATTCAGCTGAACAGCCGCAGCGCATTGGATATTCGCTTCGATCAGCAAGAGCGCCGGCTGTTTCTGCACAGCGGTGAGGTGCTTGTTGAAACCGCACCGGGCAATGACCCAAGACCCTTTGTCGTCGAAACCGAACAAGGCGATCTGCGCGCGCTCGGCACGCGTTTCATCGTTCGGCGAGAAGGTGATGCGACCCGCCTGGTCGTACTCCGATCCGCTGTGGCCGCGCTTCCCGGCGGCCTACAGGCGGGTCGCACCGTGCAGGCTGGCGAACAGGTACTGATGCACCGCGATCATCTCGACGACAGTCAGGCAGCACCGGTTGCTGCGGACGCCTGGAGCCGGGGCATGCTCGTGGTAGAAGACCTGCCGTTGAGCGAGCTGCTAGCGATACTCGGTGAGTATCGCCGTGGTTACCTCGGCCTCGATCCGAGCCTTGAATCCCTGCGCATCAGCGGCAGTTTTCCGCTGCACGACACCGACCGCGCGCTTGCAGCCCTGCCACCCAGCCTACCGGTTCAGATCGAGCGGCACACTGATTGGTGGGTCAAGGTGGTTCCGGCGCAACCTGCCAGCGATTCGCACAAGTAACTGCAGCGCCCATCGCAGCGGTCACTCCAGACCCTACAAAAATATTTTCAGCTGCCCCTATCACTTTTCACTTCTCCTCCGGCCTCATGAATAACTGAGACATATTCCTATTCGGGAGTTATTCACAAATGCCATCGCTTTCACTGTTCCGCCCCAGCCTTCTGGCCGTTGCTATCGCCGTCGCGCCACTGCCACTACTGGCCCAGACATCCAACGGCGAAACGGCTGCTGGCGAGGTCCGCGAATACTCCCTACCCGCCGCGCCTCTGGCCTCGACGCTGAATCGCGTCGCCGCCGAAGCAGGGCTGGTGCTCAGTATTGATCCCGCCTTGACCCGCAACCGCATGGCCGAGCCGGTACAAGGTCGCTTCGATGGCCAGGGGGCGCTGCAGCGAGCCTTGCGCGACACCGGACTCGAACTTCGTCAGGACCCTTCGGGCAGCTTCAGTTTGCAGCAGGCAGCAACCGAGGCGATGGCACTGCCGGATGTCACCGTGACGGCAACCGAGGCGTTGGCTGAGGGCGGCGAAGAAAGCGGCTATCGCGCCAGCGCCGTGCGAAACGTCGGCGCGCTGGGCGGAATGGCACTCCAGGATGCTCCCTATTCGGTGACAGTGATTTCCTCGGAGCTGATGGATAACATCCAGGCCACCTCCAGCGACGACATCTTCAAGCTCAGCCCAACCACACAGTTCACCTCCCCGACCAGCGCAGGTTACGCCAGCGCGGTGGCCATTCGCGGCTTCAGCGGCGTCGGCAACTTGAGCATCGCCAATGACGGCCTGCGATTCAGTAATAGCTACGATGGCGGAAACTTCATCGAGGAAATGGAGCGGCTGGAGATCCTCAGCGGCCTGTCCGGTTTTCTCTATGGTCCGGCCAGCCCCGGCGGACTGGTCAATTATGTGCTCAAGCGCCCCACTGCCGAGCGCTACAACAGCGTGACCTACGGCACCCCTGGCGGCGAGAACCAGTACCTGCACGGCGACTTCGGCGGGCCGATCGACAGCGAAGGCCGCTTCGCCTACCGCGTCAACCTGCTCGCCCAGGACGGTGAAACCGCCATTGACGGACAGGTCGAACGCCGTCACATGGCCAGCGTCGCACTGGACTGGAACGTCAGCGACGACTTGCTCATCCAGTTCGACGCCTCGCACAAGCAGAGCGAGACGCGGGGCCTCACCAGCTACTGGTACTTCGCCGATCAAGCATTCCGGCCTGATGCCGACGACTTGGAGAACGACGAGCTCTATAGCCAACGATGGGCCTACAACGACAGCCGCCACGACCGTGTCGGCAGCCGCTTACAGTGGCGCCTGAGCGACGTGTTCAGCCTGCGCGGTGCGCTCGGCTACAGCCAGTACACGACCGAATACGCCTATACGGGGCCGACCGTGAACTCGGCCGGCGTGTACGTCCAGCCGCTCTACGCCTTCGCCCCGGTGGAAACCGAAGAGACCTCCGGTAACCTTTTCCTCGATGCGGTTTTCGACACCGTGGGCATCGGCCATGAGATGACCTTCGGTTACCAAGGAAACATTGCACGGGTTCGCTACAACACCGACTACATCCCGTTCCCGGGCCCACAATATGTATCGGTCACCCCCCAAGTGCCCTTCAGCGAGCGGCCGCAGGTGGCCAAGCCCGCCTACGATCTCGGCGATGGTGACTACCATCTGGCCAGCCGCAGCCAGTCCGACAGCGTGCTGATCGGCGACGTCATCACCTTCAACGAACAGTGGTCGACAATTCTTGGCGTGACGCACTCACGTATCAAAACCTTCAGCGACAACTTCGTCTGGGTCGAAGCGTTCGGCAGCCCGCCGGCGATCGAGGACTACAGCGAAACTAAAACCTCGCCCAACGTCTCGCTCGTCTACAAGCCAGTCGAGTGGCTGACTACCTACGTGACCTACATCGAAGGTCTTCAGACGGGTGGCGTGGCGCCGAGCGGCACGAACAACGCAGGCCAGGCACTGGCGCCGATCGTCAGCGACCAATACGAAATCGGTGCGAAAGCCGAGCTCGGCGGTGCCCTGTACACCGTTGCGCTGTTCGACATCGAGAAGCCCAACACCTACACCAATGCAGCCAACTTCTTCGTTCAGGATGGCATGCAGAACAACAAGGGCCTGGAGCTCAGCGTAACGGGCAACGTTACCCCAGCACTGACGCTGGTGGGCGGCGTCACTTTGCTCGATCCGGTCGTAGAAGGCGCGGCGAACGCTGCCAACGACGGCAACCGCCCGGTCGACGTGGCGCGGCACCTGGCCAAGCTGTACGGCGAATACGCGATATTCGGCGTACCCGGGCTGACGCTCACCGGTGGCGCCTTCTATACGGGCAAGCAATACACCGACGAGGCCAACGACCACACCATCCCCTCATTCACCACTTTCGACCTGGGCGGTCGCTATCGCATGGCCTTGGCGGATGAACGGGCCCTGACCCTGCGCGCCAACCTGAGCAACCTGACCGACGAGGAATACTGGCTGAGCAGCCATTACCTTGGAGCACCACGCACGCTCAAGCTGTCGGCGCAGCTGGAGTTCTGATGCGGGCCACCACCATCCGCCGCTGGTCCTTCGTCCATACCTGGACCAGCCTGATCTGCACGCTGTTTCTACTCTTACTGGCGGTCACCGGATTGCCGTTGATCTTCCATCACGAACTGGAACATCTGCTTGGCGAGGCGCCTGAGTTGCGTGAGATGGCACCCGATACGCCGCATCTCGATCTGCAGCAGTTGGTGACAGCCGCCGAGCGGCACCGCGAGGGTGAGGTGGTGCAGTATTTTGGTTGGGAAGCAGACGAGCCTAACGGGGTCGTGGCGATTACCGCTGCAACAGCCGGCACCGAACCCAACTCTTCCTACACCTTCATGCTCGATGCCCGCACCGGCGAAGCGGTCGAAATGCCGGCGGCCAACGGCGGCCTGATGATGTTTTTCCTGCGCATGCATGTGGACATGTTTGCAGGGCTGACCGGCAAGCTGTTCCTGGCCTTCATGGGCATGCTGTTTATCGTGGCAGTCATCTCAGGCGTCGTGCTTTATGCGCCCTTCATGCGCCGGCTCGAGTTCGCTCAGGTACGTCACGGTCGCTCCAACCGGACTCGCTGGCTGGATCTGCACAACCTGATCGGTGTGGTAACGCTCAGTTGGGCGCTGGTAGTGGGTATTACCGGAGTGGTCAGCGCCTGCGCTGATCTGGTGATCGAGGCTTGGCGCGCCGACTCGCTCGCGTCAATGCTCGCGCCCTACCGTGATGCGCCAGCACTGACGTCGCGCGCCCCGGCAAGCGACCTTCTGGAAATCGCCGCCCAAGCAGCACCGGGTATGCAGCCGGACTTCATCGCCTTTCCGGGCACGCGCTTTTCCAGCGAGCATCACTACACCGTATTCATGAATGGCAGCAGCCATCTGACCTCACACCTGCTTACCCCCGTACTGATCGATGCGCAGACACTGGAGGTCACAGCCGTTGGCGAGCGGCCTTGGTACATGGATGCCTTGGGCCTGTCACAACCACTGCACTTCGGTGACTACGGCGGTCGGCCGATGCAGATTCTGTGGGCAGTGCTCGATGTGCTGACCATCATCGTACTGGGTAGCGGGCTTTATCTATGGTGGGTTCGCCGACGTGGCGTGCAGGCGGCAGGTCGCGAGGTGGCAGCGTGAGCTGGCGCAAATCGACCTTCTTGCTGCCGGGATTGATAGCCGTGCTTGGCCTAGCCGGTCTTTTCGCTGCGTTGCTGGGGGATGGCTGGTGGGATGCACTTGCCTGGCTCGGCCTAGGCCTCCCGGCAGCGCTCGGCGCATGGCCGCTGCTGCGCTGTCGGATGGCAGCATCCGCCAGAACTGCGCAGCCTGTAATCAAGGATTGAGTTCCTGAAAGCCTCGGCCGGCTGCCCGACCTAGACTGGCCAGACGTTGCCTCCAACGCAGCGCTGCGCCCCAGCAACGGGCTCAGCGGCGTGATGGATCCAATCTTCCGCCGAGGCTTAACGCGAATCGGCACCGCAGATGCGTTGAAACAGCGGCGAATCGGCGTCCAACTCGGTCAAGGTTTCGGCTTTGGCCTGACCCGCCTCGTTCAGCCTGAACATGGCCTTTTCCGCGCATATCAGCTGATAACGTCCACTGACGACGGTGGAAGTTAGATGCTGCTTATCGAAGCGATACAGGACAAAGCGGGCTATGCGGCCCTGGTTCGTATCCTGGGTCTGCGCGTTTGCCTGATCAAGCACGGTGTAACTCAGCGGCATGGGATACATCATGGTCCATGGGCGCCACAACATTTCTCCCTCTTCGCTCGAAACAACCACGGTCCCTTCCGGTAAGCGGGCCTGTTTGGTTTCGAACCAGGTGTATTCGTAATGGATGGTGTAACTCAGCATTCCCAGACCTGCACAGACAGGAATGATCCATTTCGGCACTCGCTTACGCGTCAGTGAGCGCAGCAGCAGCCCGATGCCTGCACCCGCTACACCAGCGACGATTGCCGCAATTAGATGCCAGAACATATACAACTCCCCTAAAAAAATCGGGCTTCCATATGGAAGCCCGACTTGTACCTCAACCTTGTGCCAGAACAGGTCTGACGTCCGGCTGCATTATCAGTTAGTGATCAAGCGCAACGCCAGCACCCTTAGGAGTACGAACGCTCTCGACCAGATCCTGAATCTCCTGCGGCGGAGCCTCGGTAGCCATCGAAACGGCGTAGGCAACAGCGAAGTTCAGAATCGCACCCACGGCACCGAAGGCCTGCGGGGAGATGCCCATCCACCACTGATCAGGC
>ERZ1673962.1548-NODE-1548-length-10464-cov-12.955807_pt1 | contig 10464 bp, 13 predicted proteins | sample MGYA00580188_ERZ1673962 | MGnify/ENA primary metagenome ERZ1673962 (study PRJEB41334, sample SAMN05608104) | rock metagenome | biome: terrestrial subsurface; feature: shale formation; material: shale | place: USA: Pennsylvania ... | reverse complement strand
GAATCGGTGGCCGGATGCTCATGGAATAGGTGGCCGGATGGCCGCGGAATCCGCAGCAAATAATGGAAAAAGGACACAACGGCTGCTTCGTGGCCGATTTTGCCGAACGCGAAGGGCGGTATTAGGTCAAGAGCGACCTATCTAGCACCGTAGAATCCGGCTCGCGCAGACTGATCTATCTATCAACCTCTATACTTAAACAATCTCCATCAGGTTAAGCCAAACTCTTCTGCCGGATGAGGCAGAACTCTGTAAGTGGAGCGAGTAGCCATGTCTGAACTGATCAAGCAGGCCTGCGAACACTGGCGTTACGTAGCCCCGTTGCTGAGCAAGCCAACGAACGAGGACGACTATGATTCTCTGGTCGAGGCCTTGGATGAGTTGCTGGGCCTGGTGGGCGACGATGAAGATCACCCTTTGGCTGGCCTTGCATCACGTGCCGGGGACATGATTGAAGCCTACGACGAGCTTCGTCGGCCGTTGCCGAAAGCAGGCGGGGTAGAAGTGCTGCGTTACCTGATGATGGAGCGTGGCCTGCGTCAGGGAGATCTACCAGAGGTCGCTACTCAGTCAGTCGTTTCCGAGTTGCTTGCTGGTAAGCGTCAGCTAAATGTGCGCCACATCCGCGCACTATCTGATCGTTTCAGTGTTCCTGGGGATGTCTTTCTCAAAGACGTAGAAAGAAAAGGGCCGCGAATGCGACCCTCCCACGTAACCTGACCAGTTATTGCAGCCAGCTTTCGACATTCTCGGCACCGTACTGCTCTTTCCAAGCCTTTAGCACCTTGTGGTTGCCTCCCTTGGTCTCGACAACCTCGCCAGTTTCCGGGTTCTTGTAGCGCTTAAGCGTGCGCTCACGACGTGGGCCTTTCACAGGCGCCTCGGCAATTTTTCCAGCTTTTGGGTCGAGCACTGCGATTACGTTACGCAGGGAGTAGCCGTAGTCAGCCAAGAGATTGCGCAGCTTGGTTTCAAACTCGATTTCTTTTTGTAGCTTTTCGTCGCCTTTAAGAGCTTCCAGGCGCTTTTGCTGCTCAGCGATTTGGGCTTCTAGAGCTTTGTATTCTGCGATGATCGACATGGTAAATCCTAATTTTGTACTAATTGGTATGGAGACAAATACATAATGTACGAGAAGTAACAGGCTGGGCGTCTTATCTTGTACTGTTCCTCCTTGTCAGAAGGCAGTGTCTTGGTCAGCTCCACAAGATAGCCAATGCTGGTGCCATTCCGGCGACAGGTGTTCAAAGGAAGTCTTTCCGAATCTAGCCTTTTAGGGAGAGGCGCGCAAGCCCCCAAATAATCAGCCTTTATCAATGGTTTTCAAGCCAATGAGTTACTGAATTATGGAATTCGGTAATTAGCTCTCTAGTGTAATCGAGAGTGTTTTCAATGTTGCCTCGTGTGGGGTAGGCGATAAGCCCGCCATGAGCGATACTATTGCGTTGCTCCAATAGACTATCCAAGCGCCCAAGGGGGACGTTGCCTACATCCAATCCTATTATTTTGGCGTTGAGTTCAGTGATTGCCTTGTTCACGTTGGAATGAGTCATAACCAAGGAGTCAAAGTCAATCAAATGGTCAACTGGCCGACCTAGCCAGTTCTTCATCTCGCCGGTAAACGTTGTTAGGACGTCAAATTTACCGAAGCCCTGCTTTTTCGGTTGCTTACCTAACGTCATTGTATTTAGTAGCTTTTGAAGAAATGATGCTAGAAACCCTTCTTTCTGTAGCCATAAAGCTGCATATACATCCGGGTAAGCGGACACCTTCTGCCCCGGCCTACAATGGCGCCGCAAACAGATGGAGCACGTGATTTTAAAGTAACCCTCCCACGCGGCGTAAATGATTGGGATGGCCATCAGATATAAAAAACCGTCGTTGTTATTGTTGGAGGTTACACAGCGATCAGTTATGTCATCCAAGATTTTCAAATGTCGATTAAGTGCTTGCTTAGCCTCAAGCTTCGCGCTGCTCAAGCGCAGGTGAATAGCCATAATCAGTCCTTATGCAAACCACTTTGTCCCGTATTCAACTCGACCGATCATTTTTGATCGGGCGTTAGATCCCGCGCCAGTGAGATTAATAGCCTCTACTTGGTTATGGAGATCAATTACGCGCTGCTTGAAGTCGGCAGGGGGTAGTTTTTTGCACTTAGCGAGGTTTTTATATACGCCGACAGCAACAATATCGAAGAGGTTTGGACTGAAAGATCCAGCGAATTTTCCGCCTTTTCGGAATCTAAATGCTTCACCCTCAGGAAACGATGCATAAATAATCTTGAATACATCAGAGACCTTGCTACGCTCTTTGCTAGTGAATTTAACGACGCCCAGCGAGATTTTATACATAGTTTCATCTAGGAAATCTTCGAGCTTAGCTGTAGTGGGTTTATGATTTCCGAAAGCGATTAAACGAAGGATAGACTCTTGAATTCCCATCGACGCAGAATCTTTGCGCGACATGTTCAAGGCTTTCGCGATGTGTTCTTCACTGGCTAGTTTCATTAATTCGTCAGGAAACTTCGACTCGGTTAATCGCGCGGAGCAGTTTCTGATCTCCTGATTAGATAATGTGGTTCCTGATCGATTGAGGCGAGTGAATACGTTGAATTTAGCTAGGGGACTGGATTCCTTTTTTAACAAAATCACCTGTACTCGGGCATATCTCAACGTTCTGACTAAAGTGTCGGGCATGGTAGCCCTTGACAGCCTTTCTAGTCCGCCCAGTATTGGGGCATGAGTAAGGACAGTCGGTATGTTTAGGTTGTTCTCAGCAGGTGCCCCTACAACTTCGTTCAGAGGTGCCTCCGACTTTAGTTCCTCGCAGAAAAACTTGATAATTGTGCTAAAGCGCTGGAGGCCGTCGATAACCTCAAATGCTCCATTAACTTTTTCCGCTAGGAATATGGGTGGCGTCGGAATGTTAAGCAGTAGCGATTCAATGTAGCGAGTTTGTTGATCGAGTGTCCAGCGGAAGCCTCGCTGATAGAGCGGGTCGATCTCTATATCGCCAGCCTTATATAGATTAAGAAGCTCACTCCACATCTGGGCGTAGGAGTCTACGACTACTTCATGACGCTGATCTTCGACTTCTTGAACTAGATTTTTTGACACATCAACATCCTCCATGAAGAGCTTTGTACTAAGTTTTTTTGAATATCAGAACACTTTCTTGGCTGCGCTTGGTTTTTGTGTATTTTTTTGAGCTGAGATTTCGATCTGACATTGACCGATTTACCGAAAAATCTGCTTGCTGGTGTAGTTCGAGACCAAGAGCCAACCCCATGTCAGCAATAGTCACAGCTAGGTCATTGTAGATGTCTTTGTAATATGAGCCTTGTACTACAAAAACCATGTCAGCCCCTTTTTTGCAAACCCTTATAGATTCTTGGAGAGCAGTATATATTGAGCGATAGTACTGTACGTGGCTTTTGTAATAGTACGTTTTAGATGCCCGTGATGTGTGGTTTTTGACGTTCTCGAGAAACTCGAGGCAACTTTCCCCCCATTCACGCCTCGGCGCTTCTACGGAAGGTTCCACGGTGGACGTACCAGTTAGCGACCTGCGAAGCATTCTAAAAGAGTCGGGTGCCAGCCTGAGTATGGCAAGCTCTAAGCTTGTAGCCACTGCGTAGTCAATTCTTGTGCAGTAGGGCGGTGATGTAATGATGGCGTCAACACTATCATTTTCTAGCCCGAGCTTAGCAGCGTCTGCTAGCTGAATTTTCACTAGGTCAGCGTTGCCCCGTGCGAAGAACAAATCACCTTGAACAAGAATGCTTACTTCTTCTATGAACGATGATTTAATGTGCGTTTTTGTAATTATTTTTCGCTGCGCAGGGTCTTTTGGAGTTTTGATCCAAGTAGGATTAGTGCCTACGAAATCGGTGACAAATCTCCGGACTGTCCTAAACAATGCCACATAAAAAAATGCGGCAATCGATGAGACTTCCTCAAGCGCAGCTTTGTTTGTGAGTCTGCGGTACTTTCTTTCTGAAATTAAAATTTTGTTTATTTCAGTTTCAAGTGCCCTGATTCTCGCAGCGGTTGTCGGTTCAAACCACTGTCCAAGCGGATCAGCCGGCAGCGAGCGCCTAGTTCTAGCAGAATTAGTTATGGTATGGGCAAGCGGTATAAGGCTGGGAACATCTATGCTCGATACAAAAGAAGCTTTCGCAACCAGGATCATCGCAGGGTTCAGGTCGTTTCCGATGCTGCGATGCCCCATTTTATAACTTGCGACGCATGTTGTTCCACTACCGTTCCATGGATCTAATACGGAGCTATCAATAGGAAGGTTCAACCCTTTAATAATGCTTTCAGCAAATTGCACAGAATAGCCTGCATAGTAGGGGAAAATTCTCTCTTCCTTCTTACTCGCGCCGTAAAAGTTCTGTTTTGGGTTAATGATTTCGATCACAGCCATCCCAGTTAGCAATTGCTTTCTCAAATTCTACCATCGGGAGAAGGCTTGGTGACTTGTGTCAAGCTAGATGCCATCAAATGCGCGCTCCCCCAAGAGATGCCTAGCGTCCACCAGCCTGAATGCTCCTTAAATGATGCTTTGACAGCTCTCAACGTCACCCGGTCGGCCTCGAGCGAGCCTCGGAGAAGAGCGCCGGGCAAACGGCGCTCCCCCTTGGCGCTTAGCTACCAACAAGAGGCTTGGGTTTGTTGCGGGGCTAAGGTCATTTTGATTTGATCCGGCCGACCATTTTTGGCCGCGAGCAATGATCGGTGAACGACATAACTTCCGTAAGCAGACGCCCGTGAGGCGATAAAGCGGGGTCGAGGGGTGCTTATGCTTCGGGTTCGAGTTGGAGCAGATCGAGCCATGGACGGGCCAACAGGGTTCGACAAGCCTCGCTCTGACCGCCAATGCACTGCTCCACGGGGTGGATGAATTCAGCTGATGCGGTGTAGCGAATAGGCTTCCCGTCTTGATCGAAGATATCGCCACCTACTGCCTTGAGCAGTGCGTGGCCTGAGACAACGTCATGGGGCGAGACGGGGTATAGCGAAACGCCTGCGGCCCCATCACCAGCTGCGACTCGAGCAAGCCGATAGGCGATGCTAGGCATCGGTTCGCAGATCGCGGGGGCACACAGGATGTCGTTCTCAGCGCGCTTAGAGGCCGCTGCCGAACTCACAAACACTACCGAACCCTGAAGGGCGCGATTTGCACCGCACGGCTCGAAGGGTTGGCCGTTACGAAGGAACTTTGGCATACCTTGCTGCCAGGCTATACAGTCCGGCCCACGAGGAGTAGCAGGTGCGTATACAACACCAAGCACCGGTTCTCCTTCATCCAGAAGCCCAACCGAGACTGCGGAGCCAGGTCGGCCGGCGAGGAAGTCTGCAGTTCCATCATTGGGGTCAACAACCCAGCAATAGCGATGCCCAGTCTGATGGCTCCCGGTCTCTTCCCCTACGAAATCGCAGTTAAGGATCTGCTCTAGGCCTTGCCGAAGCATGAGCTCGATCTCGACATCGACCTCGGCCTTGTAGCCGCTTCCACGGGGCCCACCCGGTCTCCGAAGCTCGCCGAGGATGAGAGCTCCAGCTTCAATCACCAGGTCGGTAACACGGTAAACAATCCCGGCTTCGAGCATTAGCTTTCATCTCTGGGGGAAGTTCGACCAAAGCTCTCCAGATCCTCCTGAACGTCATCAAACATGGTCTGCACTAGCCGCTCGCGGCGAAGACCTGAAAGGCATCGAGCGAAGCATCCAGAGCAAAGTACGACTTTGCAGCCTTCTCCAGAGTAGAGCGGGCTCGAGACAAGAGCGCCACACGGCATTTCCTTGGTGCTCACGACAGGAGCATCGCAGACACTACAGAGTTGAATTGGTGTGCTCATAGTGCGTTCACTCGCTGTATGGGAGGCCAGTCTCAGCTCTCTGCAATGCCGCCTTCAGGAGCCCTGAGAACTATCCCGAATGGGTGTAAGCACTAAATCCTTACCGACAAGCTCAAGGTTTAGCTTGTCTCCAATGCGCATTCCCATTGCCTCAAGTACCTCTGGAGGAATTTCCACGATCAAGTCTCCGCTACCATCACGTGCGTCGTGGCAAACCGCAGTCCTATTCGTGTTGCTCATGCATTGCCTCCGGTTTACGGGCGAATGCTATAGACGATGTTATCGCGCACTTTCTTATGGCGACCAACGCCAAGCAGGACGTAGATGGTGCTCCTGGTCTCGAAAAAGCCATCGCCTTCATACCTCAGCTGCAAGGAGCTCCTCACCCAATAACCCGGTGGGAAACGTCCAGCTGAGTCTTCTACTACTTCATTAGCGTGGATAAGCCGAGCTACGAATCCATCAGCTTCAATTTGCTGACGCGCTTCATCGGACATATCTAACTCGACGAGAGTCCATTTCTTAACTAGACAGTACTGCTTACCGGGGTTTCTCCGATGTAACTCCTGAAGAATTTCGTCTCGACTCAAATCGGTGCCGTTGATAGCGGGTGCTTTGCCATAAAGAAAGTCTGCGATTTCGACGGCTTTTTGACTTTCACTAATGTCCAGAAACTCGAGCTTCATGGCGTATCTCGTGTGATTTGCACGGCATCTAGTGAAGCTGTCTGGATGTCAAAACAATGCTCGACTTCTTCAAACGCTGAAGTGCCATAAGCGAGGGGAGTCCAACGTGCCGCTTGAAGGTAACCACCACGTAAAGTGAGTTAAGGGTCTTTATGAGCCAGCGGCCGTTGCTATGGCGCAGTTCGACGATGTCCGATGTTCGTATGAGATGGCCGTCGGCAAACCGACCCGTACTTTCCCTTCGGGCATGTTGATAGCTGATCCCAACAGCGGCGTTAGCAATCACAAACGCATCTACCAGAAAGCCCGTTACCGGAACCGGATAGTTAGCCTTCAAGGCATGGGCCAGCTGTCGTTTTGCATAAGGCGAGATTGACCGGCTGGTCTCAGGAATCAAGATCGTGCTCAACATAGGACACTGCGTCAGCTGAGGTTTGTGTAATACACAGTGTGCTGATTCGTCAGCTCCAGAATTTCGGCCGGCGTACGTGAAGGGTCGTAGTAGTTCTTTCCTTCCTGCGTCACATAGATATGGATCAGCTCGTTGTCAGCTGATCTGGCAATGTCAATTTGTCTGATAGGTTCGAGCAGCCACCGTCCCGCGCCGTTCATCCACGCTGGGCTCATCAGCTGAAGCTCGCTGATACGCGCACCAGGAGCTTTTACGTTGGCCATTTCGAGAAACGTCGTCAGGTCACTGGGCATGACTGTCTTCGCATATTCAATGCCGCCATCAATCACCATGACCGTTGCGTGAAGCCACGGGGTCGCAATCTCACGCTCTACGAGCTTCCAGTGGTGATGGTCGGGCCCGAACACGGGCGCCAGGTTGTAGTAGGCGCTCTCGTGGGTTTTGAACATTATTCCGCTCCAGATAATGAGTGCAATACCTTGTAGTGCTATTGCACTCATTCTGGCTCCATCCTTCCTTTTGTGCAACGGGAAGATTGGGATGGATTACAGGCAGGCACTGGGCGTGAGCCTGAGAAAAATTCGTAAGGCGCGCGGGCTCACTCAGGAGTCGTTTTCGTTAGTCAGCAGCCGGACGCACTTGTCCGAGCTGGAGAGAGGGGTAATCGGTATCACTGTAGAGAAGGTCATAGAGATATCCGAGGTGATGGGGGTGCACCCACTGACGCTGCTGCTTGACTCGTTCAGCCGCTTCAACGAAGTGGCACCGGAGAAACTTTTGAAGCAAATTGCTAAGGAGCACAGGAAGGTCGGCAAAGACGAGCCTGAAGCCCTATAGGGCAATGCTTCAAATACCCGGTATGGTAGCCCTCGTCAGCAGCTTGGGAGGTTGCAGTGCCATTGTGCTACGTCACTATTAAGGGCTGCGATCCGCGCGTCAGGCCCTTCAGCTGACCGGATTCGAAAGCGGCGCCCGCGCTATGAGTGTCAATCTCTCTGAGGCGGCAGGGTGGAAAGTGTCAAGGAAACGGGGTGATCGTAGCTGTCAACGACCTATAGTGCTTGAGATGCTGGACGCCTTTCAGTTGCTGGCTTTCAAGGTGTCAATGAGTAGAGCGCTTTTTTAGTACGAATCTCTCATGCGCGGCCAGAATGAACCGAGCGGCGATCAGGCAAGGCGAACAGGCGAGGAAGCGGAGTTTACGATTTGTAAATGAGCATTCCGATCCTGTTTGCATCGCGGAATGATCGTTGCGCAGGCACCTTTCATACTAAGCCTTTGAACCCTTGAGGTGTAGCCTCCGCCGTAGTCGCTTGCCTCATCATAGATAGGGCTGACTTCTTGGCTTATGTTATTACTAGCCACCCTGCTTACATGATCACTCGCGCCAAATCTCGTAGTATTGCAATGAATGATCAGTCACCAATACGCCATCCAGAAGTAATTGGATAGCGGCGATCACGGCCAAAACCCCGTTCAGTAACTCGGGGGCCTACGGCAGCCTGCCGGCGCTTATATTCGTTGAGATCCACAAGCCTAATGACTTTGTGCACGATCTCTTTATCGAATCCTTCATCCACGATCGCATCTGCCGAGTAGTCATGCTCAATATACAGCCGCAAGATCTCATCGAGCACCGGATAAGGTGGCAAGGAATCCTCATCTTTCTGATCTGGGGCTAGTTCCGCAGATGGTGGCCTGTCGATAACTCTCTGAGGGATAACATACCCTAGCGTGTTGCGGTATTCGCATAGCCGAAAAACTAAGGTCTTGGGGACATCTTTCAAAACGTCAAAGCCACCGGCCATATCTCCATAAAGTGTCGCATAGCCGACAGCCATTTCACTTTTATTGCCCGTAGTCAAAACCAAGTAGCGCTTTTTGTTGGAGATGGCCATGAGGATTACACCACGGCAGCGAGCCTGCAGGTTTTCCTCAGTGGTGTCCTTAGGTAGCCCTTCGAACTCATAGGCAAGCGTGCTCAGGAAGGCCTCGACCATAGGTTGGATAGGCATAACGCTATACTTGATGCCAAGCAGATCGGCTTCTTCCTTCGCATCGTCCTGGCTGATCTGTGCCGTATAGTGGTACGGCATCATGACCGCTTCCACATTCTCGGCACCCAGGGCATCTACGGCTACGGCCAAGCTCAAGGCCGAGTCGATACCGCCAGACAGACCAAGTACAACGCCTTTGAAACCGTTGCGCTGGACGTAGTCACGCACGCCGATGACCAGCGCTTTATAGACGCTCTCCTCTATGCCTAAAAGCTCCGATTTGTCTCCCTCGACCGGAGAGAGTTCATCTCCCTCGAGATCAAAGTCGACGTGGTAAAGGCCCTCTTCGAATGCCGGGGCCCGCTGAGTCACCGCCCCATTACCGTCGACAACGAAGCTGTTGCCATCGAAAACGAGCTCATCCTGACCACCCACTTGGTTTACGTATACGATCGGGATAGAGCACTCATTGGCTCGCAGGGCTAGTAGCTCCTCACGTTCAGCTTGCTTACCGCGATGGAATGGCGAGGCGTTCAGAGTCAGCATCATTTGTGCGCCTGCGTGGCACGCTTGGTTTAGAGGCTCAGGGAACCAAATATCCTCACAAATACCCAGCGCAACCTTCACACCGAAGAGTTCCACGACGCACGGCCCATCACCTGACACGAAGTAGCGCTTCTCATCGAAAACTCGATAGTTAGGAAGCTGCTGCTTGTAGTACCTGTCCATCTCCACGCCGTTAGCAAACACAGCGCAGCTGTTGTAACGGTGGCTTTTGAGCTCTTCATGGCCAGAGCCCTTTTCTACCCAAGGAAAACCAACCACCACTGCTATGCCTTTTGCAGATTCGCGTAGTTGATCTAACGCCTTCTCGATTCTGCGCTGCATGCTCGACCGCAGCAGCAGATCCTCCGGTGGATAACCGCAGAGGGTGAGCTCAGGGAAGACGATAATCTGAGCATGGAGCTCGTCACGGGCTTTCTGGGCCGCTTCAATTATCTTTTCAACGTTACCTTGAATATCACCCACTCGGATATTCAACTGGGCCATTACCACTCTCAAACTATGCGCCATGGTTCCTCTCTATGCCTCAGCGGTTCTGCAAAACGTACCTGCCTGGCTGCCTCACGATTAGGCTGATTTTCTCCGTTACGCTACTAGGAGAGTGAGCCAGTTGACCGTTATGGGTAGAGCCGCATCTTGCGATGTGGTTCATTATGCCTCAACCATTTAGGCAGCCGAGGGCTCGGATTGTGAGCCGGATAAGCAACCGGAAAACTTTGCAGTTTTCTTTGATTGTGCAGATTTTTTTTGCACAATCTCTGTGCCACGCCTCAGGCCTTATAGGCAAATGGATTGGGCAGGTTTTTGGGGGGTGGAGGGTGATGGGCTTCTTCACCAAGTTCGGTGATGGGGCGTGCGACCTGACGCCACTGGCGGGTCTGGTGAAGGGTCAGGTTCGGCAGATAGCCGCGGCATTGGGCGCTCCCGATCAGTTGGTGCACAA
>ERZ1673962.1547-NODE-1547-length-10478-cov-2.851003_pt1 | contig 10478 bp, 11 predicted proteins | sample MGYA00580188_ERZ1673962 | MGnify/ENA primary metagenome ERZ1673962 (study PRJEB41334, sample SAMN05608104) | rock metagenome | biome: terrestrial subsurface; feature: shale formation; material: shale | place: USA: Pennsylvania ... | reverse complement strand
GCCCTGGTCGTAGTCAGTGCCACCGCCGCCGTGGGCCTAGCCCTGGTGATGGCGCTGATCTGCGCCCCTTCTCTGGCAGTTCTTTCACGCGCCCAGAGCTTGACTCAGGCCCTACGCCTGGTAGCCGGGCTGGGCATGGGGGTAGGCGTCACCGGCTGCGGCCTGGCGCTGGGATTTAACCTGCCTCCCGGGCCCCTGATGGCTTGCTTCTGCTTGCCACTGCTGTGGCTGAAGCCAGCACCCCGCTCCTGGGACTGAGCTGGCTCACCAGCAGCACCGCCAGCAGCTCACCAGCAGCGCCGCCAGCAGCTCGGCGGCGGGAACGGGGCTGGAGAAGGCCATGGCCAGGCTGGGTCGGGCCCAAGAGTGAGAATGGTTATCGTTCTAGCAGCATTGCCGCCACGGCGGACCCTTGCCCCTCTGCCCCTTGGGCGCCGGCGACCTGGGCTTGGCCGGCGATGATGGTTACAACTGCAGATCTTGCTTGGCTTGGCTGGCCACCGCCTGGGCCATTTTTCAGGGCCTGCTCGTCGAAGCCCTGCCCTTCCTGCTGATCGGGGTGGCAATCGCCAGCCTGGCCCGCTGGCTAGCCCCTGGGGGCCGGTGGATGCAGAAGCTGCCCCGCCACCCGGTGCTGGGGCCCTTGACCGGGGCTGCCCTTGGTTTTGCCCTGCCCGCCTGCGAGTGCGGCAACGTGCCGGTGGCCCGGCGACTACTGGCTGGTGGCGCCCCCCTGGGCACCGCCCTGGGCTTTCTGTTTGCCGCACCGGTACTCAACCCGATCGTGCTGGCCAGCACCTGGGTCGCCTTCCCCAACCAGGCCTGGCTGCTGGCGGCCCGCCCAGGCGGAGCCCTGCTGCTGTCCCTGCTGCTGGCCAGCGTGCTGCGCCTGCTGCCTGAAACAGCTCTGCTCGATCCGGCCCTGCTGGAGGAACGGCGGCTCAACCAGCCCCTGGCGGAGGTGGGCCTGCTGGAGCGGCGCACGGGCCTGGTCGGCCCCGCGACGCCAAAGGCGCTACCGGACAAGACGCCCCGGCCACCCCTGCAGGAGGTGCTGCAGCACGGCAGCCGCGAGTTTCTGGATCTGGCGGTGCTGCTGGTGCTGGGCTGCGCGATCGCCGCCACGGTGCAGACCCTGCTCCCCCGCAGCTGGCTGCTGGCGGTGGGGGGAGCCCCCACCCTCTCGGTGCTCAGCTTGATGCTGCTGGCGGTCGTGGTTTCGGTGTGCTCCAGCGTGGATGCATTTCTCGCCCTGGGATTCGCCGCCCAGATCACCCCCGGGGCCCTGTTTGCCTTTCTGGTGCTTGGCCCGGTGGTTGACCTGAAGTTGCTCGGGCTGCTCCGCGTGCTGCTCCGGCCCAAGGCAATCGCCCTCACCAGTGCCGCTGCAGCGGTGGCCGTCCTGGTGCTGGGGCAATGGATCAACTTGCTGCTGCTGTGATGACCGCTCTCTGCCTCGCCCTATGGGGGATCGTGCTGCTGGGCAGCAGCCTCAGCGGGCGGCTGGATCTGCTGCTGCGGGGGGTGTTCCACCCGCTGGTGGGCTTCAGCGGTGTGGTGTTGCTGGTGCTGGCCGGCGCCCAGCTGAAAGACGCCTGGGGGCAGGGCCGGCGGCCAGGCGCCCCCAGGGGCTGGTGGCTGGGCGCCGCAGTCGCCCTACTGGTGCTGGCAATCCCTCCCAACCCCTCCTTCAGCGACCTCGCCACCAACCGGCCGGCCGAACTGGGCCAGGAGGAGGCCCTTAACTTTGTGTTGCCTCCTGCCCAGCGCAGCCTCACCGACTGGGTGCGACTGCTGCGCAGCCAGCCAGACCCCAGTCTCTATGAGGGGGATCCGGTGCGGATCAGCGGGTTTGTCTGGCCCCAGAAGGGCGACCAGCCCCAGTTGGCCCGCCTGCTGGTGCGCTGCTGTCTGGCCGATGCCACGCCGGTGGGCCTGCCGGTGCGCTGGCCCCCGGGCCAGGTGCCCAAGGCCGATCGCTGGCTGGCGGTGCGGGGCACCATGGCGGTGGAGGAGCACGACGGCCAGAAGCGCAGTGTGGTGGTCGCGGAGCGAATCGCCGCCATTCCCCGGCCCAGGCGGCCGCTAGAGCCATGAAAAGGCTGGGCCCCAATCCGGTGGGCCTCGTGCTGGCAGCGGGCATCGCCCTGGCCCTGCTTCAGCAACAACTGCTGCTGCGCCGGCCACCCCGCCTGCTGGAGCTGAAGTCCTCCACGGCCAGCTCGGGCCCCGCGGCCCTGGATCTGCGCTTCAGCCGGCCGATGCAGCGCTCCAGCCTGGAGCGCTCCAGTGCCCTGGCACCCCAGCTGAAAAGCACCTGGCTGGGGGAAGGCAACCCCCTGCGCCTGCTGCTGCTGCCCCAGCAGACCATCCGCGGCCCGCTGCAGCTGCTGCTGGCGGGGATCGACCGCCGCGGCCTGCCACTCCAGCGCCAGCGCTGGCACTGGGACCCCCGGCCCCGGCTGCTGGCGGTGGTGCCGGTATCCGGAGGGGAGCAACTGCAACTGCAGCAACGGGATGGGCGCTGGCAGGGCCTGGGCCCGGTGTGGCCCCAGCTGGCCGAGGTGCGGCCCCTCGGTGACGGCTCCGGTGTGGCCATGCTCAGCGGCGATGGCAAGGGCGCTCACAAGCTTTGGCTGTTGCCACTGGAGCAACAAAATTTGGTGCGCGAACCCAGCAGCCTGCGCAACCCGATCACGGGAAAGCTCACCCCCCTCAGTGATCAGACCCTGCTGTTTGCCCACCTGAGCAGCAATCGCCGCGGCGACCTGCTGGTGCAGGCATCGACCACGGCCCTGGAGCCTGGCCAGACCCTGCTGATCAGCTCAAGCGGCGAGCGGCGACACCTGGACCAGGCCGCCTCCGGGCCGATTCAGCTGCTGCCGGAAGGAGGCGCCATGGTGGTGCCGGAGCTGGAGGGCCTGACCCTGCACTCCCTTCCCGGCGAACCAGGGCGCCGCCAGGTGCTGCCGGGCAGCCGCGAGCTGAGCAGCTTCTGTCCGGTGAGCGGCCGGGCCCTGCTGGTGCGCCACTGGCCCGATTACCGGCGCTCCCTGGAGCTGGTGGAACCCGGCCAGCCGCCCCGGCAACTCTGGATCGGCAGCGAGGCCGTACTGGCCAGCGCCTGTGACCGGGGCGGCGAGCGGGTGTGGCTGGTGATCAGCGACTGGCGTCAGGGTGCCCAGCCCCAGTTGTTGGCCCTGGATCGGCGCGGCCGGCTGCAGCGTCAACGCTCGCTCGCCGGCTGGGAAGTGGAGCCCGGCAGCGCCATGGCCTTTGATCCCACCCGCCAGCTGCTGCTGCTGACCCTGCGCAACCGAGATGGTGCCAGGCCAGTGCTGATCGATGGCCACAGCCTGGGGCTCCAGCCCCAGGCCAAATCGGTGCGCCTGGCCCTGTGGCTACCGGCGGGCTGAGGGTCGGCCGGCGCCCAGGGCCGCCAACGGCAGCAGACCCATACAGAGCACGCCGATCAGGGGCCCGGGCGGCAAGTTCACCGCCGGCTGGATCGCCAGCAGAAAACCAGCTCCGCTGATCGCCATCCCCACCAGGGCCGAACGCCCCAAGGCCTGGCGCAGGCTGGACGCGCCTGCCAGGGCCAGCAGGGCCGGGGCCCCCATCAGGGCTATCACCAGCACCACCCCCACCGCCGTCATGGCACTCACCACCGTGAAGGCCGTCACCAGGGTGAGCAACAGCCGCAGCCGCCGCACCGGCAGGCCGGCCCCGGCGGCGCCGAGGGGATCCACCCCCAGATACACGTAATGGGAGTAACGAAGGGCGATCAAGGCCAGAACCGCCGCCAGCGCCAGCAGGCTGCGCAACAGGTCAGCCGGCGCGGCGGCCAGCAGGTCGCCAAACAGCACCGCCTCCAGATCCACGCGGATGTGGAGCAGGGGAATCAACAGCACCCCCAGGCCGAGAAAACCGGCCAGCACCGTGTTGAGCACGGCCTCATCGCCCCCCTCCCCGGGGCGATCGCCCCGGCTGAGCCGCTCCGCCAGCAGGGCTCCCGCCACCCCAGTGATCACTCCCCCCAGGCCGGGATCCAGCCGCAGGGCAACTGCCAGCGCCAGGCCTGGCAACACCGCATGGGAGACAAGATTGGCCAGAAACAGCCGCCGCTGCACCAAAAGCATGGTGCCCGCCAGGGGACAGAGCCCACCGATCACCAGGGCCAGCAGCAGGGGCAGCAGCCACCAGAGACTCTCCATAGGATCAACCCACCTCGCCCCAGCCGGATTGGCCATGTCCACCCAGGTTGCCGCCCCAAGCGATCGCCAGCAGCTGTTGATGGCTGCGTTGAGCCAAGCCGACCGGGAACTCTCCGGCCAAGAGCTGCACGCCCTGCTGCGCCAGGGGGCCCAACCGATGGGCCTGGCCACGGTGTATCGACACCTGCGCCAACTGCAGCAGCGGGGCCTGATCCGCTGCCGCCATCTGCCAAGTGGGGAGGCCCTTTTCGCCCCCACCGATCGGGACGAACACCACCTCACCTGCATTGATTGCGGCACCACGGTGGTGCTGGAGTGCTGTCCGATGCCCAAGGTGCACCTCCACCAGGAGCAGGCAGAGGGCTTCCAATTGCTCTTCCATACGTTGGAGTTCTTCGGGCTCTGCCAGAGCTGCCAACAACGCCAGGCCAGCTAACCGCAGCTCCTCAACCGCAGCAGTTCAACCGCAGCAGTGGTTGCCCACCCGCAGGTCGCCAAGGGCGTGGCGCACCTCTGCCGGTGTGCCCTCGGCGAGCAAGCAACGATCGAGCACCAGCACCCGGTCATAGGCGTCGAGGTCGCTGCCCCAGTCGTGGCTGCTCACCAGCAGGGTGAGGCCGGCATCGCGCAGTTGGCCCATCACCTTGAGCAGCTCGGTGCGGGAGGGGGGATCGATGGCCGCGCAGGGCTCATCAAGCAGCAGCAGGCGGGCCGGCTGCACCAGGGTGCGGGCCAGCAGGGCCCGCTGCTGCTGGCCGCCTGAGAGTTGATCCAGACGCCGGCCAGCCAAGCCCGCCAAACCCACCCGCTGCAGGGCTGCCTCCACATCACAACAGCCAGGACGATGGGCCGCCAACCGGCCGAGGGCCACCAGCTCGCGCACGGTGATGGGAAAATTCCAGGCGATCTCCCCCCGCTGGGGCATCAGGGCCAACTGCTGTCGCGCCAGGGACGGCGTCAACTCCTGCCCATCGAGCCGGATCGAACCACACTCGATCGGCAGCTGACCCTCGATGGCCTGTAGCAGGGTGCTTTTGCCGGCGCCGTTAGGGCCCACCAGGGCGGTGAGGGTGCCGGGCTCGAGCGCGAAGTTGACGCCCTCAAGAGCCAGATCGGAGCCACGGCGCACCCGCAGCTGGCTCACCTCAAGGGACACGCTCGGCCTTCCACCCAGCCCCGAACCTAACTAGGCCTCTGCACCAAAGCCCGCGCCCGAAGATAGAACTGCCCTCACCCCCACAGCGACCATCCCCTAACCCTGCGGCACCAGGCCGGCTATAACCACAGCTTTTTCTTCGTGTCCAGCTTCATTGACGACCACCTGCGCCACCACGCCGCAGCCCTGCTGAGCCGAGGGCGGGTGGAAGACCGGCAGCGAGAACCATTATCGTTCCAGCATCCCTAGGCCTGGCTGCTCTGCCCCCGTGACGCACCGATCCCACTCTCTCCACTGGACGGTCACCAGCGTTGCCCTGGGGCTGCCCCTTGCAGGGGCCCTGGCCTTGCAGGCCTGCCAGCCAGTCCGCCCCCCAGAGGTGATCGCCGCCGATGGCGTCCTTTGCGACATCACCCAACGCCTGGCCGCCGACGATCTGCGGGTGAGCTGCCTATTGCAGCCGGGCGACGACCCCCATCAATTCCGGCTGACGCCCCAGCAGAGCCGGGAGCTCAGCCAGGCCCAGCTGGTGCTGATTAACGGCTACGGCCTCACCCCAGCCCTGGCCAGCGCTGACAAGCCAGGGGCCGCCCGATCCAGAACGGCAGCCGTGGCCGAACTGGCCGTGCCCAACAGCCCCATCCTGGAGGCAGAGCCACTGGCCACCGATTCCCACGAGCACCACGATGGGGATGGCCATGACGAGGTCGAACATGCGCATGGCGATCGGGATCCCCATGTGTGGCACGATCCCCAACAGGCGGCCGCCCTGGTGACGGAGGTAGCCAGCCAACTCAGCCAGCTCAAACCCGCTGCCCAGGAGCGCATCACCGCCCGGGCCAAGGCGATGACGGCAACGCTGCAGCAGCTCGACGCCTGGAACCGCAGACAACTGGCCACCATTCCCGCCGCCAGGCCCCTGGCCACGGGCCACCGGGCCTTTGCCAGCCTGGCCCGGGCCTACGGACTGCAGGAACTGGCGGTGGTGGATGCCACCAGCAGCAGCGCAAACCTGCGCCCCCAGGCGTTCCAGACCGTGGTGGAGCGTTTGCGGCGCGAGCGGGTGCCGATGCTGTTTGCCGAACAGCTGCCGGCGGACAAGGCGCTGCAGCGGGTCAGCAGCCTCAGCGGTGTGCCCATCGCCGCCGAGCCGCTGGTGGCAGATGGCCTCGCACCGGAACCTGGCGGCAACGGCAATTTGGTGGCCACCCTCGCCGCCAACACCTGCCTGATCGTCAACGGCCTGGGCGGCCGCTGCGACCCATCCGGCGAGCAGGCCCTGAACCAGCGCTGGAAAGCCATCTAAACAGAACCAATCCAGCCGGCTGCAAGGGGGTCATTTTCATACTTGTTGTGGGACTTTATTGTGGAAGCAAAACCTGGAAATTCGCGCCAATCTGATGCTCCTATCGGCTGCCTTGGCCGTACTACTGGTTCCACTGGTGGCCAGCGCCGCTACTCCCCTGGGCGCTGAGCAGGTCACCATTAGCCAATTTTCCGATCTGCGCCCCACCGACTGGGCCTACCAGGCGCTGACCAACCTGGTGGAGAAATACGGCTGCGTCGCCGGCTACCCGAATGGCACCTTCAGAGGTGGGCAGGCCATGACCCGCTTCGAGGCCGCCGCCCTACTCAACGCCTGCCTCGATCGGGTCACTGAAGTGACCGACACGCTCAAGGGCCTGATGGCCGAGTTTGCGCAGGAGATGGCCGTGCTCAAGGGGCGCACGGATGACCTCGAAGCAAAAGCCGGCTTACTCGAGGCCAGCCAGTTCTCCACCACCACCAAGCTCTCTGGCCTAGCCACCTTCGTGGTGGGTGGGGTGAGCAACAATCCCGCCGGTGAGCGGGTCACGTTCAACTACGACCTGCAGCTCAACCTCGACACCAGCTTCAGCGGCAAGGATCTGCTCCGCACCGTGCTGCGGGCCGGCAACTTCGATAGCGATCGCAATGCCTTCGGCAGCGGCCTGTCGACCCTGGAGATCGCCTTCCAGGAAGACCCCTTTGCAGATCTATTGGCGATTGACCGACTTTTTTATCAGTTCCCGCTTGGGAAGCATTTCACCGCCACCCTCGGAGCCAGGGTGGAGCAGGACGACATGCTGGCCCTGCGGCCGAGCGTCTATCCCAAAGAAACGATCCTTGATGTGCTCACCCTGAACGGAGCACCAATGGCGTACAACTCCAATCTGGGCCCCGGTTTTGGCCTCTGGTGGCAAAACAATGGTTGGGGCGTGAGTGCCAACTACGTGGCTGCCAACTCGGCGGCCTCCAGCCAGGGACTTTTCACAGGTGGTTCTGCAGGCACCAGCACCGTTCAAGTGGGCTACGGAAAGGAGAACTGGGGCATGGCCGCTCTGTATTCCTATGTCCAGGCCGGCGTTGATGTGCCAGGTGCCCACCCTTTCATCACCACCCAAATTGCAGAGGCCGGCGTGACCACCAGCGCCTTCGCCATCAGTGGCTTCTGGCAACCGTCTAAGAGCGGCTGGCTACCTTCGATTAGCGGGGGCTATGGCTTCAATAGCAGCTCCGGCGGCGACCTGCGCACCAGCCAGTCGTGGATGGTGGGCCTGCAGTGGAACGATGTGCTGGCGGAGGGCAACAGCTTTGGCATGGGGGTGGGCCAACCCGCCCTTGCCACCGCCACCCGCAATGGGGCGGCCAGCGAATCCGGCGTGTGGGCTTGGGAGTGGTGGTATCAGTGGCAGGTCAGCGATGCCATCTCCGTGACCCCGGCAATCTTCGTGCTCAACAATCCGGGGGGGAATCAAGCAGGCGGCAACCAGGTCGGCGCCCTGATCAAAACCAGCTTCCGGTTCTGAGCCAGGGACGTTCGTGCCCTTCCTAGGGTCGTCCCAATTCGGCAGCCCCCAACTCAATGACCGCCAGCGCCAGCGAATCCAACGTGATGGCAGCCACCCCCACAGGCCTGCCGGTAACGATCCTCACCGGCTTCCTGGGGGCGGGGAAAACCACCCTGCTCAACCACATCCTCAGCAACCAGCAGGGCCTGAAAACGGCCGTGCTGGTGAATGAATTTGGCGAGATCGGCATCGACAACGACCTGATCGTCGCCACCGGTGAAGACATGGTCGAGCTGAGCAATGGCTGCATCTGCTGCTCGATCAACGGCGAGCTACTCGAGGCCGTCTATCGAATCCTGGATCGCCCCGAGCCGGTCGACTATCTGGTGGTGGAAACCACCGGCCTGGCCGACCCCCTGCCGGTGGCCATGACCTTCCTGGGCAGCGACCTGCGCGATGCCACCCGGCTCGATTCGATCATCACCCTGGTGGATGCGGAAAACTTCAGCGCCGAGCTGCTGGAAGGAGAGGTGGCCCGAGCCCAGATCGTCTACAGCGACATGCTGCTGCTCAACAAGTGCGACCTGGTGAGCGAAGAGCGCCTGAGCGCCCTGGAGACCCAGCTGCGTGAGATCAAAACCGACGCCCGCATCCTGCGCTCGGTGAAGGGGGAGGTGCCCCTACCCCTGCTGCTGAGTGTGGGCCTGTTTGAAAGCGACAAGATCGTGGCCCAGCAGCTGTCCAGCCCCGAGCCGGAAGACCACAGCGCCTGCGACCACGACCACGATCACAACCATGGCCACTGCGAGCACGAACATGAACACTCTCACGAGCACGGGCACAGCCATGAGCACGCCGCCCATCCCGACCACGCCGCGATAGAGGGCTACACCTCGCTGTCGTTTGCGGCTGACGGTCCCTTTGCCCTGCGCAAGTTCCAGAACTTCCTCGACAATCAGCTGCCCGCTGAGGTGTTTCGCGCCAAGGGGATCCTCTGGTTTAACGAGAGCGAGCGGCGGCACGTGTTCCACCTGGCCGGCAAGCGCTTCTCAATCGACGACTCCAACTGGCCCGACGCCACCCGCAAGAACCAAATCGTGCTGATCGGCAAGAACCTCAACCACGACCAAATCCGCCGCCAGCTGCAGCTCTGCGTTGCCAAGGATGCCGGTAAGGGCTTCGCCTGAGCGGAAGCCGGCCAACCTGGCTAGGCTGCTGTTAGCAAATCTTGACGCTATGGCCGAACTGATTCTCTGCTCTGGCGTGCTTGCCCTCTTCGGTCTGGCCTTGTGGCTCACCACAGACTCCGATGACGACAACGGCGGCGGTGGCTTGATGCAGCCGGTTTTGGTGCCTGTGCGGGTTCGTCGCCACCACTAACCCTGGCTGAAACCTGCTAGTCCTCCAGGAAAGCTGGATCAAACAGCAGGCCCATCTGTTCATCACAGCTCAGCAAGGCCGATCTCTGACGCAACAGGGACATCATCCGCGTCACCGTTGAACGGGTCGAGCCCAACAGTTCAGAGAGTCGCTGGTGGGAGAGCGAAAAAGCAAGCCAGTACCCTCCAGATGTCCTGCGACCGTGGCGACATAGCAGGGCTTGAAACAGGGCTAGGAGTCGCTGCCCGGCTTGACGATGGCTTCGCACCCTTAACAACACAGCCATCCAATCGCCGAGCAGCTCCTCTGAAGCCTGGAAGGAAGCTCCAGGATCCCGCCAGCTCACGGAAACATCGGTCAACGCCTCAAGGCAAGCAACACAACCCGCAGGGATCCGCACCAGCTGCAGATCACCGGGACCAACGAATCCGAGCGTGACTTCAGAGTCACAAACTCGGCAATAGCCATCCGCCAATGAAAGCTGAAGCCATGACCCTGAGCTGGTTGACGCAAGCAGCACCGATTGACCGGCTTTGATCCGCACAACAATTCCCAGACACGGCGGCTGCCTTCCAACAGCTACGGCCCATGATGAGATGGCAAATGCAGAAGCAAACGGGCCTGACGCCAGCATCAAGGTGCCAAACCACGGCACGTGATTATTGCTACGCACGCGAGCATCATCGGCGCCATCACGCGGTCTGTTTGCACTGAAAGTGGTTGAACGACAAAAGAGGCACAAGCCATGGCTACCAGGGTTCTGATGACAGCACTGTTGATCACAACAATCATGGGATCCCTGGCACCGTCCTTGTCATCGGCCTCCAAAAGCAATTGATCTAGTCCTGCGCAGGAGCAGCCTTTCGGCAGCCACACCAGGACAAGTGACTTTTGATACCCAGATTTGAATCAACACAA
>ERZ1673962.1545-NODE-1545-length-10486-cov-2.974978_pt1 | contig 10486 bp, 8 predicted proteins | sample MGYA00580188_ERZ1673962 | MGnify/ENA primary metagenome ERZ1673962 (study PRJEB41334, sample SAMN05608104) | rock metagenome | biome: terrestrial subsurface; feature: shale formation; material: shale | place: USA: Pennsylvania ... | reverse complement strand
GCGGTGGCGGACGGGTGATTGCTGCCTTCCGGAGTGCTTATGATTTCAATCAGATATTCGTGGCCTGTTTTCCTGGCCGCCGAGGCTAGGCGGTGCAACTGATCAAGCTGCGTCCGACGAAGTTCTTCGGGGTCATCAGGATTATAAAACACAAGGCATTTGATGACATGGTCAGTAGGCCACGACGCGACTTCAGCTCCTAAAGAAGCTGCACCTTCAAATTTCAGGGGGCGAGAACCAGGCTTCTCGACCGGCCTGCCGATCCAGAGGCCTTCCTTCTCCACGCGAAAAAGGGCCTGCCTTCCGTATGTGCTATCAAGAAGAGTGCCGAGCTGGATATCCGGACGGCGCGCTTCCAGCATGGCATCGACCGCAAGATCTTTGAATTGCATGATCCGCTCGGGTGCTGCACCACATTGAGCGGCCATATCTTCCAGTTGCGAGCGATGGTCGATTGCAAAGGCACAAATATTATCCCATGTGCCACGGCGCGTTGATGCCCAATGAACATGCTCAAGCTCAGCATCCTCGCGCAAGCGCGGGTTGATGACACCCCGCTCTAGGAAAAACTGTAGTTCCTCCCATGTGGGATAAGCAGGGGCACAGCCATGCCGTGACACAGCAAAAGCACCACATGCATTGGCGATGCGGCAGCATTCTTCAAGCGGCAAGTCGCGAACATAGCCACGTAAAAAGCCAGCTAGAAAGCCATCTCCCGCGCCAAGGACGTTGAACACCTCGACGGGAAAACCTTGAGAGGAAATACCTTGTTCAAGATCTCCCGGAATGTCAGCCGGGAAAACAAGACAGCCTTTCGGGCCGGTCTTCAGCACGATCATGGCGTCTGTTACTTTACGGATATTGAGCAGAGCTTCTCGCGTATCCGTTGAACCACCAGCGATGTGCACTTCTTCGTCGGTACCTACGACAAGATCACAGTTCGGCAAAATGCGCTGGACTCGTGCCGTAACCTCAGGGTTCGCCACAAAACGCACATCACCTTCCCCTGCGCCCAGCAGCCCCCAAAGGTTGGGGCGATAGTCGATATCGAAGATGATCTTGCGACCTGCGGCGCGGGCAATCTCCATTGCCTTGAAGGAGGCGGCTTCCAAGTGCGGCTTCGAGAAATGAGTACCCGTCACAACAATCGCAGCAGCAGAGCGGATAAAGTCAGGGTCAATATCTTCTTCGATCAGAGCCGCATCAGCGCAGTCATTGCGAACAAAAAGCAGTGGGAAGTTTTTATCATCTTCAAGGCCGAGAAAAGCCATTGCGGTGAGCCGCTCAGGGTCGGTCTTCAGGCCACAGGTTTCAACGCCTTCGGCTTCGAGTGTTTCCCGAACAAAACGACCGATCTGATCGTCACCAACCCGGCTCAAAAGAGCGGTTTTTAGGCCTAGTCGTGCGCCGCCAACGGCAATGTTTGTGGGACAACCACCAACATATTTGGAAAAGCTACGCGCATCTTCCATACGACAACCAACCTGGTCGGCATAGAGGTCCGCGCAGGTCCGACCAATAGTAATAATATCGTATTGCGGTGTGGGCTGATTGGACATGAGATTCCTTGGTCTTCTTTATCAGGAGTTTTCGGTGTTCATTTCCGCGCACATCGTCCCGGCACGAATGGCCAGGATGAGCGCAAGAGAAATGGTCGCGTTGAGTGAGCGGAAGCCATCAACACTGGCTTCTGAAATCTGAAACCAGCTGTCGGCGTGAATGAAGGGAGCGCGCGCCAGATCCGTAATCACGATGGTACGTGCGCCAATATCGCGCGCGCGTTCGAACGCTTCCACCGTTTCGCCTGCACTTGGATTAAATGAAATCGCAACAACAGTATCTTCGGGTGATACAGTGACCATTTGCTGCTCGAGCGTGCCCCCAAGACCATCCAGCAGATTGGCCGGTACGTCGAGGCGGGATAGGTTATAGGCAAGATATGTTGCGGCCGTAAATGTACGCTTTTGGGCGAGGATATGGACAATGCGGGCATCGGCCATAAGCTTGGCGGCCGTTTCAATATGCTCAGGTGAGATAGAGTGTTGAAGATCTCTCAAAGAGGCAATTCCCGCCTCAATGAAACGATCCGTCATCTCGCCAGTATCGCGTGTGGCGCCGCTTTCGGCCAAGGCGTGGATGCGTTCTTTGTAGGAGGTTGAGCTCACCTGCAGGTGGTCTCGAAAGATCGCCTGCATCTCCGAGAAACCGGAAAACCCGAAATGCTTTGCAAAGCGCACGAGAGCCGAGGGGGCGACACCGATTTCTTCGCCCAAACTGGCAGCCGTATTCAACGCAATGGCTGATGGGTCCTGCAATGAGAAGTCGGCGATCAGCTTAAGCCGTTTGCTTAGCCCTTCATAGTCCTCTGCAATTTGCTCACGCAGGGCTTCGAATGCTTCATCACTGCTGTCGTCATACTTCATCTGCATTCTTTAACCTCCTTCTCCTCGGTATGATTAAACGCATACATGGAGCCTTTCTTATTTTTAGAATAAATATTTCATGTTGACTATACAATAAACGTTATGTTCTAAAATAATCGATATCAAGCGCAAACTACGAGCGCTTAGGGAGGAAATTGTGAAACGATGTGTGATTCACGGCGCGGGCCGTGTCGTCAGTGAAAATGCGCCAAGCCCTGTGCCGCAAGCCGGGCAGGTCAAGCTGAACTTTGCATTTGGCGGCGTGTGCGGATCGGATTTGCATTACTTCCAACATGGTCGTGTCGGCGATTCCGTGCTGCGTTCTCCCATGGTCCTAGGGCATGAGTTTTCCGCGACTGTTGCGATGCTCGGAGAGGGGGTCGAAGGACTGGCTCCCGGCGACAAGGTTGCCGTGAATCCGGCTCTTCCGTGTCAGCGCTGTGATTATTGTGAGCGGGGCCTGTCAAACCTATGTACCGATGTCTCGTTCATGGGGAGTGCGGCACGCTTTCCCCACTGCGATGGCGGTTTTTCGAGCGAACTGGTCGTAGAGGCGCGTCAGTGCATTAAACTACCCGCGGATGCTGATTTGCGGCATGTCGCAATGGCTGAGCCCTATGCTGTCGCATTGCACGCAGCGAAGATGGCCGGGGACCTCCGTGGCGCCACAGTTCTTGTGACCGGGGCCGGGGTAATCGGTCAGATGTGCGCAACTGCCGCGCGATCCGCCGGTGCCGAACGCATTTTTATGAGCGACATCTCTCCACAGGCACTGGCGCGCGCCAAGAAGCTCGGTGCCGATGACATTTTTGACGAAACCCTAGCTGACCTGGTCGAGAAGCCTGTCTGTGATGTTGTCTTTGAAGCCTCTGGGGCAGCGCCTGCGCTGAATTTGGCAATCTCTGCCATCAAACCACGCGGCGTGCTGGTTCAGGTGGGTTTTCTGCCCCCCAAGTCGCCGGTCGCGCTCGCCAAACTCCTGACGCGAGAAATCAGTTTGGTGGGCACATATCGTTTCATCGATGAATTCGAAGAAGCCGTCCGCCAGATTGTATCCGAAGAAGTGGATTTACGGCCAATGATCTCTGCCGACTTGTCTCTAGAACAGCCGGAAGAGGTGTTTACGCGTGCGCTCGACAAAACTGAAACGCTGAAAGTCATGGTTCATTTCTAATGATGTATGGACTGTCATATGATCGCAATGCGCTTCGAGCGCGGGCAGCTCACATCGGTGTCGGTGCATTCCACCGTGCGCATCAACAGAGCTATTATGATGACCTTGCGCGGCAAGGTGCAGACTGGGGTATCGTTGGGATCAACCTGACAGCCCCCGATCTTCGGACGGACCATCAACGGCAAGGTGGCACCTACGCGTTGCTGACAGAAGATGGAGAAGACCAGACCTGTCGCGAATGCATGATCGTGCAAACGCGGCTCATGTGGAGTGGAACGAGATCAGTTTTGTCACACTCACGATCACCGAGAAGGGCTATTGCCATCATGCAGGCAGTTCCACTCTGGATATAGAGAAGGTCGCAGCTGATCTGGCCGCGCCGGAAACGCCGGAAACCGCAATCGGCTATCTTGCATGGATGCTTGAGAAACGGCGCAGAGCAAGAGGTGGTCCGATCACTTTAGCCAGCTGCGATAATGTTGCCGATAATGGTGTGTTGCTCGGGTCGGTTTTGCGGGACTATGTGGAACGCGCATTTCCGGATCTGATTGTGTGGCTTGAAGATAATGTCGCCTTTCCCACCTCAATGGTGGACCGGATCGTGCCGGCGATGTCTGATGACGCCCGTGCACGCCTTGAGGCAGCCTGTGGACGGCCGGATTCAATCGGGGTGGTGGCGGAGCCATTTCGCCAGTGGGTCATTGAAAACCGGTTTGCAGGGCCGCGCCCCGAACTTGAAATGGCAGGTGTGCAGATCGTTGAAGACCTCGCGCCATACGAACATATGAAGCATCGCCTTTTGAACGGCTTACAATCCGCCTATGCAGAACTGGGCCGTTTGTGCGGGCACGACAGCTCATATGGTGCTTCTACTGATCCAACGCTCGCGCTTTGGGCCTCTGTATTTTTGCAAGATCAGGCATTGACGCTCATTTGCCCTGATGGCGAGAATTTGGAGACGTACGGGCATGTAAGCCTCAAACGGTTACAAAACCCCACAATTCATCACCCACTCAACCAGATCGCCAGCGATGCAAGTTTCAAATTGCCACAGCGCATTGCCGCACCGGCGGCTGATTTGCTTGTGTCAGGCCGCTCCGCAGAAGCGCAAGCCATGGTTCTGGCAAGCTGGGCGCTTCAAGGCGGGGATCGCTGCCCTGATCATGCAGAGGTCGTGACTTCCGATCCACTGGGAGATGAATTGGTGGCCCTCCGGGCGCGTAGCAATAATGCCGACGAGCTTGCACTGGGGCTGCTGAACATGCCGCTTTGGCCAGCACAGCTGCGAGAGAATGAGACATTCGTCGCCAATACGGCCAAATGGATCGGTCTTTTCTCTCACGCAACCGCAAAACAGCGGCGTGCAGCTATCGAAGAATTCTCAAGGGAGAGGTTGAATGCGTAAGTATTTGGGAGGTCGCACACCGGAAGAGTGGCTTGGGGCCATCCTCATGACCATTGTAGTAGCGCTGCTAGGATTTCAGGTCGTTGCGCGCTTCGGAATGGGGCGGTCATATAGCTGGCTTGAAGAGGTCAGCCGCTTCGCCTTCGTCTGGTCTGTGTATTTCGGCTTTGTCATTGCCGCCGAAGCTGACCGCCATATCCGCGTCTCCCTGCATCTCGAGCTTTTGCCGCCCAAAGCACGCTTGGTCATGCTCACTCTCGCTGACCTGATCTGGCTGGTCTTCAACGCCGTCGTGATCTGGCATGGCTACTGGTTCACCATGTCGATGTTTGAATTCCCGTACATTTCTCAAACCACAGGCATCAATCTTGTCTGGGTCCAGATGATTGTCCCGATCGGGTTTACCTTCATGTCGGTGCGTATCCTACAGGTGATGATAAAGCGCTGGCGCACGGGCCAAGGCCCCGCAGACGCACGGATGGGGGAATAAGTCCATGGATCCGACACTTTTGATGGCGCTGTCCTTTGTTGTCATGCTCCTGATCGGCGTGCCTGTCGGCATTTCGATTGGTCTGGCGGCTGTTCTGGCTATGACCTCGGCAAACATGCCCATGTCCTACCTCGTCCAAACTGCATATTCAGCAGTAGACGAATTCACCATCATCGCTGTGCCTATGTTCATTCTGGCAGGGACGCTGATGGAGAAGGGCGGCCTGACCCAGAGGTTAATCGGCTTTTCTCGCGCAATCGTCGGCCCCGCGCCCGGGGGCCTGGCAACTGTGACGATTGTTGCCTGCACATTCTTTGCAGCGATCTCGGGCTCTGGTCCGGCGACCACGGCAGCGATTGGCTCCATTATGATCCCGTCTATGGTCAAAGACGGCTATGACAAGGGTTTCAGCGCCGCGATTACGTCCTCGGCCGGAGGCATTGGCGTCGTCATCCCGCCTTCGATCCCGATGATTATCTACGGGATTACGTCGGAAACCTCGATCAGCGCCTTGTTTGTTGCCGGCGTGGTGCCGGGACTGCTTCTGGCTGTTGCTCTTTGGCTCACCAGCCGTTTCATCTCGGTCAAGCGTGGCTATAGCTCGGGCGGGGTCGGAAGCCGTAATCTGAAAGATATCAGGCAAAAAGCATGGGAAGCCAAATGGGCTCTGGCCGCTCCGGTTCTGATCCTCGGCGGGATCTATACGGGGATATTCACAGTCACCGAGGCCTCTGTGGTCGCAGTTCTCTATGCGCTTTTTGTCGGGGTGTTCATCTATCGTGAGATACGAATCCCGCTGTTTATTGACTCTGTCATCTATGCAGTGCGCATCACCGGCACCGTCATGCTGGTCTTGGTTACTGGACGGATCATTGGTCGTATGCTGTCGATGTTTCAGGTCCCGCAGCTCGTCTCAGGCTTCCTGATCGACTCGGTTTCTGACCCGATCATGCTGATTGTGCTGGTTCTGATCATGCTCGTTTTCATCGGCATGTGGATGGAAACCCTGACACAGATCATCATCTTGACGCCTTTGCTTCTGCCAGTAGTTGCCAATGTCGGGATTGATCCGATCCAGTTTGGCATCATTTTCGTCATTGCTTGCGAGATCGGCTATTCAACGCCCCCTCTGGGTGTGAACCTGTTCGTTGCTTCCGAGATAGGAAAGACGACGGTTGAGAAAGTCTCAAAAGCATCAATTCCATTCTTGCTGGCTGAAATCACCGTAATGGTTCTGGTGGCTTTTGTTCCCCAGCTGACAATGTGGCTGCCCCGTTTGCTGGGCTTCACAAACTGATTTTTAGAGGAGGAGACCAACGTGAAACAACTTATGAAAACTCTTGCAACGGCCGCTTTGGCGGTGTCGGTTGCGCTGCCTATGGCAGCCGCCGATTACACCATGCGTCTGAGCCATGGCGACAATGAGAACAACCCCACCCACAAAGGGGCTTTAAAGTTCGAAGAACTCGTCGAGAAATACTCGGATGGCCGTATCGACGTTCAAATTTTCCCGTCCAACCAGCTTGGTTCGGAACAGGAAGTGGCCCAAGCGCTCCGGATGGGGTCAATCGAGTCAGAAATCCTCTACACAGGAAACCTCGTGCCGCTGGCTCCTTCCGTAGGGGTGATGATGCTGCCATATGCGTTCACGTCCAATGAAGAGGCCCATGCGGCCATGGACGCCCTGACCGGACCGCTCAACGAACGCTTGCCCAAAGAAGCCGGCGTACGTGCGCTCGGTTTTTTCGAGAAAGGCTTCCGTGTTCTGACCAATGGCGAGCGTGAAGTGAACTCCCTTGAAGATCTGCAAGGGCTGAAAATTCGGGTATCCAAGAACAACATTGCCATTGAAACCTTCAAGTCTTGGGGGCTGGACCCAATTCCGATGGCATGGTCTGAAGTTTTCCCTGCGCTGCAACAAGGCGTTATTGATGGACAGGAAAACCCCTACACCACGGCGATCTCTTCCAAGTTTTACGAAGTGCAGAAATACATCACCGAGGTTCACTATCTGATTTGGTCGGGTCCGATCATCGTGTCTGAGCGCTTCTATCAGGGGCTGCCGGAAGATCTCCAAGAAGCGCTTGATAAGGCTGGACGCGAAGCTGCTGATTATGAGCGCGCTGTGTCTGCAGAAGAGACTGAAGCGGCCAAAAAAGAACTCGTGGAACTGGGCATGGTCCTGACCGGTGCGCCGGTAGACGAGGAAAAATGGCAGAGTGCAGCAAAGGCCCTTTGGCCCCAGTTTGCACCTGACATTGGTGGGGCTGAATGGCTGGAGGAAGCAACTCAAATTATGAACGACGCGATTGCTGCCAAGTAAATTTCTGCCAAGTAAAAGGCAACAAAAAGCCTGAGGACCTTAAAACGCATCAATGTCTCAAAGGCTGAGACATATGCATCAACCAAACAAGATAGGCGGGTCCAGCTATGTGGCTGGGCCTGCTTGGCAACTTACTTCCGGCTACCGCCGGAAACATGCAAGTTGAGACTGTTCCCCCAACAAGACTATCCCACACTCTCGCGGATATCTGCAAAAAGAAGCGCAGCCGCCACGCGTCAACCTATCCCACCTAGCCAAACTACGCTCTGGTACATCGCGCGAATGACACCGGGCTGACCACTCACACCCATGCGAGCAAACAGCCGCTTGGAGGTGGTCCGGGTGCTTTCCAGGGTCCAGCCCAGCGTCTCCCCCGCCTCCGACAGGCTCAGACCATCGCAAAGCGCTACGGCCAGTCGTGCTTCGCTGCGGTTCAGGTTAAACGCCGCCATGACCTGTGGCAGCGGAAGGGTGCGGGCATTCATCTCATGGCGGACGCGGCCCAGCAGGTCTCCGTTTTCGACAGAGAGCATCATCTGCACCGGCGGGGTACTGGAGAGCCACAGGACAGGTGTGCGGATCGGGTCGCGCGCAAGCTCGCTGACCGCCTCCCGCAGAGCCCGTGCGTGTTCCTCTGCCAGCACAAACCGCCCTTCGGCACTCAGGCGGATACCGGCCACGGCCTCCAGTCGCTCGCCCAGTCCCGCCGCCATATCAACGACCTGCCCTGAGGGTGAAAACAAAACCCAACTAGATCCAAAACCGGCACAAATCTGATGTTCTAACGCAGCGCGCCAGCGTTCTCGCGCACGCTTTTGCCAGCCCTGCACCGCAGGCGCGAGATAGGGCAGAAGGTTGGACATATGCTGCCCGTCGATTGCGCGGAAATCCTCGCTGCGGCGTCTGAGTGTGATCACGCCCCACGCATCCGCCCCGAACCGCCAGCGCACCGCCCGCAACGGACAGGCCTCGCTCGCTGGACTAAGCCCCGCTGGCAGATCGGAGCGGGAGTAGACCCGGCTTGTGCGCATCTGGCCGCTCTCGGCCATGTTCAGACCATCCCTGCCTTCTCCCACCTGCCAGAACTGCAGAGGGCGCCCATTCTCGACCAGTTGCATCTGGGCGGTGTCAGCATGAGTCATCTCTAAGAGCACTGACAGGAAATCTTCCCATGTCGCAACTTTATCCGCAGGCGCCGTCATAGAACGTGGAGCCAAAGCCCCGCCCATAGCCGCGGCAAACAGGGCCGTTAGAAGTTCGGTTTCACTCGGCATATCCGCTCCACAGATCAAATGCTCCCATATGGGAGGTTATTCGACGCCCAGATAAGATTAAATGGTCGGAATATTCAATTCAGAAGAGTCAGAGAACGCCTGATGGCCAGCAAAACCCTTACCCATCTCCAGCATCTGGAAGCCGAAAGCATCCACATCATGCGCGAGGTTGTCGCGGAAGCGGAAAACCCCGTCATGCTCTACAGCGTCGGCAAAGACAGTGCCGTTATGCTCCATCTGGCGAAAAAAGCCTTCTATCCGGCCCCGCCGCCCTTCCCGCTTCTGCATGTGGACACGACCTGGAAGTTTCAGGACATGTACAAGCTGCGCGACAAGGCGGCCAAGGAAGCCGGCATGGAACTGCTGGTCTATCAAAACCCCGAAGCGGTAGAGCGCGGCATCAACCCGTTTGATCACGGCTCGCTACACACGGATATGTGGAAGACCGAAGGTCTGAAACAGGCGCTCGACAAATACGGGTTTGACGCCGCTTTCGGTGGTGCGCGTCGCGACGAGGAAAAAGCCCGCGCCAAAGAGCGCGTGTTTTCTTTCCGCTCTGCCAATCACCGTTGGGATCCGAAAAACCAGCGTCCCGAGCTGTGGCATCTCTACAATGCGCGCAAGTCCAAGGGCGAGAGCATGCGGGTCTTCCCGATCTCCAACTGGACCGAGCTGGACATCTGGCAATATATCCATCTCGAAGGGATCGAGATTGTTCCGCTCTATTTCTCCGCGCCGCGTCCGACCGTCGAGCGCGACGGGTTGATCCTGATGGTCGATGATGATCGCTTCCCGCTGAACGACGGCGAAGAGCCGGTGATGCGCTCCGTGCGGTTCCGGACACTGGGGTGCTACCCGCTGACGGGCGCGGTGGAGAGCGAGGCACAGACCCTGCCCGAAGTCATTCAGGAAATGCTCCTGACCACCACATCCGAGCGTCAGGGCCGTGCGATTGACCACGACCAAACCGCCTCGATGGAGAAGAAAAAGCAGGAAGGCTATTTCTGAGGACGCCTCGCGCGTCCCGATCGCCTCCTATCGCCCCTTTCAGTTCAGGTACCTATTCCCATGACGACCCCGGATCCTATCTACAAAACCGACGCGCTGATCGCCGAGAATATCGACGCATATCTCGAAACCCATCAGCACAAAACCATGCTGCGCTTTATCACCTGTGGCTCCGTCGATGACGGCAAATCCACGCTGATCGGGCGGTTGCTCTACGATTCAAAAATGATCTTTGAAGATCAGCTTGCCGCTCTTGAGGCCGACAGCAAACGCTCCGGCACGCAAGGCGAAGAGATTGACTTTGCCCTTCTGGTCGACGGTCTGGCCGCCGAGCGCGAGCAAGGCATCACCATCGATGTGGCCTATCGTTTCTTTGCCACTGAAAAGCG
>ERZ1673962.1541-NODE-1541-length-10513-cov-4.208070_pt1 | contig 10513 bp, 9 predicted proteins | sample MGYA00580188_ERZ1673962 | MGnify/ENA primary metagenome ERZ1673962 (study PRJEB41334, sample SAMN05608104) | rock metagenome | biome: terrestrial subsurface; feature: shale formation; material: shale | place: USA: Pennsylvania ... | reverse complement strand
CCATAGCTCTTTCATTTACTTTACTTCTATGTTTATATAGATTACTCTCATTACCTACATATGTTTCTATATTCATACCATCTTCTCTATCATAAGACTTTTGACTACTTACCTGTAATGTTTTATCAAACAGTATCATATCGTTAGTTACAACAGAATTATAATCAGTTAATGAATAAGGATCACTTCCAGTAACAGCGTTACCTAAATCTATATCTTGGTTTTCATCTGTTTCTATCATATTGATAGAACTAGTAGAAACTATTTTAACTATATCACCAACTATTTTATATGTAGTATCAACATAGTCTAAATAAGGGTTATTAGTATGGTATATAAACAGTTCTCTTTTAGGAGTTTCATCTATAGTATAGAGAGGATAAACAAAAAGATTTAATTTAAGTATATCTTCTCTTCTATACTTTTTAAAGTATATACCTATATCACCATTATAAATACCATATGTAGTATCTTGTAGATATGTTGGTAAATCTAATAATCTTATACCAGTAGGTATAATAATATGGTCGTAAAAGTTATCATTATGAGGTTCTACTATATTCATACTAAGTTGGATATTTTCATCATTGATCTTAACAGATTTCATACCTTTATCCATCAGGCTTAGTAATAAAGATTTTATAGTGGTGTATTTATATACACCATCTACTTTTAAACTTCTTATAACTTCTAACTCTTTATTTAATAGTTGTATAGTAACTCTAGCCATATTGGTTTGATCTAGATTAGCCTGTTTATAGTTACCTTTTAAGTCACTTAGATTATTATCTAAGTTTACTATAACGGCTTTATATATTTCAGTATAGATTAATTCTTTACCTATATATTTCTTAACAGACATTTCTAAATTTTTACTATATGGTTTTATCTTAAAATTGAATTCACCAGCACCAACTAGAAAGTTAACTAACTTATACTCACCAACATTATTATTATAGTCTTCTACAGTCTCTATAGTCTCTAACATATCTAAAGATAAATCATCTATACCAGTATGTAATACTATGTCATAGTTTATCTTAGTTTCGTTGTTTTTAATCTTGATAATAGAATCAACTTCTCTAGCTACAAGATCAGATGTAGAAAAACTCATAACCTACACCTTATTTTAAACTATTTTGAAGATACTCTATATCGGAAACAACTCTATTTAAATTATCTACTACCTCTTCTGTCTTATCTACAAAACTACTTAAAGTAATAAGTCTTAAAGCAAAAATATTGAAATATGTAGTTATGATGTTATCATAATTTCTATTTAACTCTTTATAAGCTTCTGCTGTTATCTTATTATCGTTGTAATCGCTCATAGATTGCTCTACAAGCTTCGTAATCTTATTAAACGATACTTTGCTTGGCTTGAACTTAAGAATGCTTTCTAGGAGCTGTTTTTGAACGATTTCAACTTTAGGTTCTAAACCTATATTTGTTTCTACTAAATATTTAATATTTTCAATAGGACTAACTGTACTAGTATCAACAGATTTGAATGTAAACACTTCACCATCTTGGTCAGTAAACTCAATCTCTAACTCATTACCCATTTCAAGTATCTCTAGTGATTGATCTATATACGATACAGTAATAGTTTCTGTATCTAAAATAAAGCTAGTTATATCATATTCTAAAATAGTATCTATATCTTCTTTATTTATTTTAAACCATTCAGCAAGATGTTTAATTTTGATTTTATCTAAGTTATACATATTTCTTAATATGTTAATAACAGATTCGTCTTCTAATATTTTATATAGAACTTCTAATTTACCAGAAACAGAAGTAATCTTATTTAACTTATATCTCTCTTTAATAGATTCTTTTATAGAAGATAGATCTACTGTAACCATACTTAACATAGCTTCATTATTAGCTTTGATTTGTTCTACTATTCTATTAACCATATTTCTTATAGCTACTGGTCGCTCACTATTCTCTAACATAGTTTCATAATTAGAAAACATATTCTCATCTTGATATAATTCTCTAATCTCATGTAGAGCTTTATTAGGTTCTTGATTTAACAAGATTAATAAATCCCTATGTTGTTTATTACTAAATACCTTATCTTTAACAGATTGTACTAACTCTACTTTATCAGTTATCATAATTTCTCCTTACACCTTTTTGTCTATATCTTAAACCGCTACCCATAAGAGAACTACTACTTTCTAAAGTATCTCGTATTATCTCTTTATGACTAACTTGTTTACCTATTGTTTTCTTATCAAAAACTTCATCTTCAATATTTAAGTCAAAACCAGATTTCTTAGGTTTATTATATTCATATTCAATTACTTTACCATTTCTAGACATTATTTCAGAATAGAATTTCTTAAGAGCTTTAACATCTGTATCGAGTAAATCTATTTTAGAAGATTGTACTCTAGTGTTAAAAGAAGTATTAGCATAAAACTCATCTAGAACTTTATGTATATCTTCTGCTAACTCTATAATTTTAGATTTAGGAGTAATAGATAAATATAACCCATTATTATAAATCTCTATGATTTTCTTCATAGTTATTTTAACACCTATTACACCTTCATCATACTTATCCGTAGGTATGCCATTCTCTGTTGATAAAGGAGAACCTATAAGATCCATAACATGATCATTATACATAGCCATCTGAACAGTTCTTACAGTATATCGTTTATTAAGCAGTTCTTTAATATCCATAACTTATCCTTTAAAGACATATGATACTTGTCTATATATCATAACTAATATAGGAAGTCTAAAATATACATCTATATCACTCTTAATTAAAGTTTCTTCTATATACAGACGAATATCTTCTAACGAAGGAGTGTCTTTATTTTCGATATATTTTATAACTATAGTTGTAAAACTATCTAGATCAGTAGTTTCTCCTGTACTAGTATGAAACTCATCTGTTAAGAAATATTTCTTATCTTCGATAACACAACCATCATCAACAGTACTTACAGTATACCTTATGTTTAGATAGTTTTTAAGATAAGGATCGTTAGAAGTGTAATTAAAGTATAGTTTATTAGCATATTTTAAATCTAAAGAACCTAATAAACTTTTAAAGAAAGTAGAAGTATCTCTCCTGCTAAAATTAGATTCAACTCTAGCTATATTAGATAACAACGGTATTTCTCTAGCAGAAAAAACTGCTAATATAAAATCATTTAGAAAAGGATCTACTAGTAAATCTTCATTTACTTTTAACACAACCATATTATTATCAGTGTCTAGAAACTTAGATAAGTAATTAGTCATAAGTATATTACAATTCTCTAAAATGATGTTATGGTTAATATACTCTTTTTTAGCTATGATAGGAGAACCATTGTGTTTCTTATATCCTATATCGTGTATATATTCAGTATCTACTTTACTTAATAAATTTTGATATAGATCATACTCTGTATCAGCGAATCCTAATATACTAAATACTATAACTACTATTTGATTAAGTTCATATGTGTTACTAGATACATTATCTATTTTAAAGATACCTATTCTGTTATCTCTCATTTTAGATGTGAATACATCGTGTTTATAGATAGCACTACCTATATTGATACTAGCCTCACCTTTTATGTCTGTAACAGTAGTTGATGATATAGGAGATTGTAGTTTTATTTCTAAACTTTCTATCTTTCTATATCGTTGTACTGCTGTTGTTAAATTAAGATCTAACGCACTAGAGGCATCATTAGCAGTTATAAGCTGGTTATAGAAATCTACTTCCCAACTATACCCACCAACATTATTAGTTATTTCATCTATAGTTTTATCTGTTTCAAAATGAGTACTTAAATTAAGCTCTTCAGCTGTTTTATACTCTGGTTTCTTATCAGTACTATATTGTTCTCCAAATAACATATTAAACCTCCTTTATTAGTTTAGATACATCAGTGTGATGATACAGAGTTAATTTACTCCAACCAAAATCAGGCATCTTTATTTTAAACAGTATGTCAGCGGGAGATAAAGTAGGTATCATAGAGAAAGCGTTATATAAAGTCTCATCTGATACTCTAAAGAAAGAAAAATAACTATCCAAGAATAACTCTTTAGTTTTAACTTGTTCTGCACCTTCAACATCTTGATGTGATCTACTACTATCTTTTTTAATCTCTGCTGAGAAATCTAAACTCTTTCTTAACTCTCTATTATACTCTATTTCATCATTAAGGTATTTTAATGTTCTAGTTTTACTTTTACAGGATAACATAGTAGCATCGTTTATAACATATATAAACACTCTATATGTTTTAGTTATATCTAATGGTATAGTGTGTTTAACATTACCCTCTTCATCTAGAAATAACTTATTATCAAAATTGATTCTATCATTTTCATATAGAGCAAAAAAGAATAAAGAGTTAAACATTTCACCTACAATATCTTTATCGAATATCATAAGTTCCTTAACACTGTCTTTAAAAGACAAGCCACCTATATTATTTATGTTAAACATAATGTTACTAGTATTAACAGGATCTACGACTGTTAATAAAGACATAACCGTTTGATAACCACTTAACTCATAAGGTTGAGTAAAATCATCTTGTGGTGGATGTGTTAAATAGTATCCATTATAGTTTATACCAAATGTACTATATTTAGTTAATAACTCTTCTAAGTCTTTAAAAGATTCAAAATGTTTAGCAGTTATCAATGGTTTGTTATCTAACCCTGTAAAAGAATTAGGTAATGTTTTATTAAATATAAGTATAGGGAAACTAATATGCATAGCTATAGGTTTTAAATAACTTATAGTATAAGTAAATTCAACTACATGGTATTGATCTTCTTCTTGAGCTTCTTTATTACTTATGTCTCCATTTATATAACCTAGTACATCAACTTGTGCTTCTCGTAGAACATAAGAGGATTTAGCCATCAAACTAGATAAAGAATTGATTCTATCTATTCTAGTCATATCAAAACTATTGTTACTAAAATCTTCTTCTGTTAAATCCGTATATACCGATTTTTTAAGTTTGTAAACTTCTCCTATAAATGTTCCAACAGTTGAAGGTATTTCATAAGAGATATCTAAATTATGTCTATTAAAATAACTACTATCAGCAGTCATCAATCCTATTCTATTAACCATACTAGTTGCTTCTGCTTTAGATTTAGTTCTAAACTTAACTTCTAAGTGTAGTTCCATATCCTTATATATAGTAGTAGCTGATGTATTAGTTTCTTTATCAGCATAGAATGAAGGAGTTTGTGCTTTTAACGGTACTCTAGATACTTCTAGTCCATCTACAGGATTTTCTTTAACATTAACAGATAATAGTTTATTAGGTAAAGACTTAGATAACGTATCTCTACCAGTATCACTTTTATTTATTAATACTTGATCTCCATATTGAACATAAGTATTTTGATCCATTTGCAACATAGTCATAATATCTTTACAAAGAGTTATAATAATAGGTCTGGTAACAGTTTGTTCTAATCCTCCTGATAACATAACTCTCCTAGTCATAACTATCTCCTAGTTATTAAAAGAAGAATACCATATACTAGAACAGTATTTTTTAAACCTACTTGTGCTAGTAATGTAGATATTTCATCAACTGCTAGTACTGTACTAGCTCTTTTATCAGGAAAGTTCAATTTAGAACCTTTTAATACGCAATCACCAGAACTAAAAATAACTTCACCATTTCTTAAATAATGTAACCAAGGTATATAGTTATATTTAGTTAAATTAACTTTCTTATTACTATTTAAAATAGTAAACACATCTTCTACTAATGATTCAAAATCAGTTTTAGTAATAGGAGATTTAGTTTCCATATTATCAGCTATAGATTTAAATGCTAATGTTAATGAATTAGAATAACCTCTACACATATGAGTGTGTAATGTAGTTAAAAACTCAGATACTTCACTTGCTTTAAAATCTTTACCATCCATGATGTCAACCATCATGTTTTTACATTCTTTTAATGTTTTAGGCATTATAAATCCTTTATATTTTAATTTTCATTTAAATCAGACACATAAGAAAATTAGACTATAGGGACATCCCTATAGTCTAACTTGTTAATTGTAAGGTACTATTAGTATCTTTATTTTTACTAGGTAATTGACTAGTCATAAGATCTATATATTTAATAAGATTATTATTGTTTCTAAGTGTGTGTGTTACCATACTCATAGCTACAGAGTTAATAGTATTAATATTACCACCATAGGTACCTCTTAACATGGAAGTAATGTGTAATTGTTTTACACTATCAGTATTAAGCTTATCTTTCATAAACTCATCTATCTTAGATTTAAAATCTTTCTCTATAGTTTTTAAAGCATCTACTATATCTTTTTCCATAGATTTGTAATCATGTTTAACTATATCTTTTAAACATTTTCTTAATAATGAAATAGTAGGATATTGCACTTGCATATCTTTTACATCATAATACACTTCAGCTTTAAATTCCATAAGCTTACCAATATCTTGGTTATAAGCAGTTACTACATGAATAGTTTTACCGTCTATACCATATGGAAAAAACGCTAGGTTACCAGCACCTAATCTATTTTCAAAATAACCTAATTTACCAAACCCTAATACTTTAACATGTTTCTGTGTACCAAATATTTGTCCAGACATATTTTCAGCTAGTTTAGTTAAAGAAGAAGGAACTCTTTTGTTATTAACATTAGTTTTCCAAGAAGATAGTAATACTTCATGTCTTTTAGACCAATCTTGATCTTCTTTAAAATCATCTAGGTTAAAAGTATTTTCATTTAGTAAACTATCATTCCATTTACCTAACCCTTCTATAATAGTAACCAGTTTAGAATAATCTTTAGGAGAAGTTAATGCTGTGGCTATACCAGCTTCTACAGTTAAATCGTTATATTGTAATGCATAAGCTCCTATTAGCTCAAATACTTGTTGTTTAAGATCTAAATCAGTTATATCAACACTACCAGTTATATCTAGTTTCTCATCAAGAACTTTAGTTATATCATCAGCTCGTTTATCAAAACCTGAAGCAGCGATTCTAATTTTAGTTATAAGTTGTTTAAATATATTTATAAACTTCTTGATAGCTTCCATTATCATCATAAAGATTTTAGTTATTATATCTATAAATTTAGCATCAGATCTTATAGATGCATTTTTCATATGCTCGTTATAGTCAAAGTTATAGCTATTCTCTATAGTTAATTCAGATTGATAATCAAATATATCTGATTCACTAGCAATGTTTTTAAGATAACTAGTTGCATTCTCAGTAGTTAATTCTCTATTAGTTTTAGCCACTAAAGCTTTTTCTAAATCTAAGAAAGTTTTATCTATAATCGAAGCTATTTTACTAGCTTCTAAAGTTAGTTCTTGTAACTCTAAATTGTTAGTTACTAATTCTAATTCATATCTCATAATTACTCTCCTATTCTTTTAACTAGTTCTTCTGTAACAGCTATGATATTGTTAGTTAATTTCATTCTATTATTAGCGATAGCTAAAGCAGAGTTAACCATAGTTACAGTGTTGTTAAAAGAAGCGTTTCTTTTACCTCTATCACTACCTATCTCATCTTTAATTTGTTTAAAGTAGATCTTAGCATCTTTCTCTATTTTCTCTAATAACTTAATATCTTCTTTAACTAATCTACCTAAATCAGTTTTAGATATACTAACCATAATTTCTTTTAAGTTACTCATATTGATAGTAGTCTCTCTAGGTAAACCATTAATTTGTAAACGCATCAATCTAAGTTGATGATCATCTGTTTTATAAATACAAGTAATAATACTACCGTCAGTTGTAATAGGAGTAAACTTAGAAACATCTTTAACATCTATCTCTACATCAGATACTAAACTAGCATATTTACTATTATAGTTTAACATTTGGTTTATAGGATTATTAACAAATAGTTCTATAAACTTCTTGTCAGCTTTATCATTCCATTCTCTCATTATGTCTGCTCTAGCAGAGCCTATCTCAGTAGACACCGTATTCATACTTTATCTATAGGTCTTACAATAGAAATGTAATTACCATAATCTTTAACTCTTGATATAACATCTTCTACGATTTTATCACTATTGATAAAATATAAAGTATCTAAAGTCATAATATTTCGCTTATCAAAAGTAGCCCCAAGTTGTCTAAAGATATCGAAATCATTAGTATTATCAACTTCAGTAAGATCTAATTTATCTAATACTTCTAAATACTCTTTAGAGATATTGATATGTTTACTATGTACAGCCATGTATTTTGTAAAGGTAGTTTTAATCATAGTTATAACTCTATTAATCAATGCTCTAATATATTCATAAGCTCTTTCTAAAATTCTATCTTTATCTTTATTAAGTTTACTATAGCTCAGTTTAGCTAAATCCATTATAGACATCTCAGTAGTTAATTCTTCATCTAGTTCTATAGTATCTAAATCACCTGCTTGAAAATCAACTATTTCTGTTTCTACTCTAGTAATTTCAGATATAACTTTACCTATCTCATGATGGTCTGTTAAAACAGTGCTTATAGCATCTTCAAATGTCATCTTACCAATATTTTTCATATACTCATCAGTAAGAGATGTATCTTCTTTTTGAGTATTATCTATATCTAGTATAGAAAGTTTTTTATCGTAACTCATAAGTATCTCCTTATTATTTTTCAATTAAAAGCGATAAACAAAACATTACAGTATGGATACACCATACTGTAACATTTATTAAAGTAAATTACTTTTCTTCTTCTTTCTTCTCTTCACCTTTTTTCTTATAAAGGCTAGCAGAGTTAGCTAAGATAGCAAGTACTGATCTGTTAGTAGTAGCTGAAGACATTGCTAATGCGATATAAGCAGCAGTTACAGTATTAAGAACACCTGGAACTTCTTTTAGGAAGCTATCATCACCTTCAGTGATTTTCGGCATTTCTACATAACCAGTAATTTTCTTAACTAGGTCTTTTTGTTTCTTAGAAACTTTAACTACTTCACCAGCAAGATCAACGATCTCTTTTCTAGTAAGTGGTTTGTTACCTTTGAATCCATCAAGTTTAGTAACTTTAGCAGACTCTTTAGCAATTGAATGTTTTTCACCATCTTTTCTAGTAACTAGAGCAGATACACTGTCACCATCAATACCTAAAGGATAAACGCTAACAACTTCACCTTTATCTTTACTTTCAAATAGTTTAGCATCAACAGCGGCTACACCATTTTTAAGCATATAGATCTCTTTGAACTCTTTACCAGCGACATCTTTATCAAACGCAGCTTTGATAGCTCCAGCAACACCTTCATCATTTGCATGTGAAATAAGTTTAGCAACATTGTCTTTAGATAATGAACCAAATACAGCCATTCTAGAAGCAACGAATTCAAACTCGATCTCTTTACCATCTTTGATTTCATCTGTCAAGTCGTTATTAACTTGTTTTTGAAGTTGAACAGCTTTATCTTCATTACCAAGTGCATAAGAAACAATCTTAACACCAGTTGTTTTAAGCATGTTAGCAATTCTTTGGATGATCTCCATTACTTTAGCTTTGATAGTTTCAATAAGTTTAGTAGCACCCTCTTTAGTAAGTTGAGCAGTAGCTTCAGGATATTTAGAACTATCTTCAGTAGTTAGAACAGCACAACCAATATGATCAAGTTGTTCAGGAGTAATGTTTAAACCAACACATAAAGCATCATAAGCTTTAGCAGCTTGTTGAGCAGACTCTACAGTTACTTCACCTTTTGCAAGTGCATCTTCAACTTGTGCAAAGTCTTTTTCAAATTGTGCAATAGCAGCACCAGTAGCATCGATAGTTTCAGCATGTGCTAAAGCTTGTTCAATAGTTACCTCTGCATCTTCAAATTCAGCATCAGCTAAAATTAATTCAATTGGAGTTGCTACTACAGCAGACTCAACAGTTACTTGCTCATTCTCATCTTTGTAAAGATCAAATATATTTTTTCCCATAGGTTTATCCTTTTATTTTTGATTTATTTTTTTGCAAAAAAATAGTTTCCAGACTATAAACGCTCAATTTTCTTGATTCTAAATTCTGTCTCTTCTATTTTTTCTGTATATACATCGATAGCTTTTAAGATTTTTGTATCAGTAGGATCACCAGCCAGTTTCTTTTTGAGTTCTAATACTCTTAACTCCAGCAAAGCTTTCTTTTCTTTTAACAGTTCGTATTTCTTAATCTCTCTATCGACCAACCATACTCTTATAGAATAGATAGTTTGAATCAAGTCATTACTAGGCATAAAGTTTAATTTAGTATTACCTAACAATGTTCTTGATGATTTATTGTCTTCATTAATAATAATATTGTTATCTATTTTATTTATAATAGATAGTTCATTATCTATATTAGATATAAACATCAAGATAGAAACATACGAAGGAGCAGCACCCCACATCTCTTTTAGCTTAGGATCAGTATACTCATTTTCATTACCTTCTGTAAATACTAATAAGTAAAAGAAATCTAGTTGGTAATTAATAAATGTCGAGATATCGTTAA
>ERZ1673962.1538-NODE-1538-length-10533-cov-35.428708_pt1 | contig 10533 bp, 8 predicted proteins | sample MGYA00580188_ERZ1673962 | MGnify/ENA primary metagenome ERZ1673962 (study PRJEB41334, sample SAMN05608104) | rock metagenome | biome: terrestrial subsurface; feature: shale formation; material: shale | place: USA: Pennsylvania ... | reverse complement strand
TTTAAGTGTTCACGATAAAACCGGAATCGGTGTTCACCATCACCGGAATACGCACCACTGTCGCTCATTGGCAGCTTACTCATTTGGCAAAGCGTGAGAACACATAACCTGACGCAAACGGCGTTACTCATCACTTTTATTGTGTGGTGCCTTAACCAACAACATGTTATTGATTTTCCTTGGTCTGTCATTGCTGTACTTATGGCTTCTTTGTATTTATTAGCGGTGAGTACCGACTCTTATTATTTAGCTTACAGAGACGATTTAACGAGCTTACCAACGCGCCGCGCACTTAATCAGCTTGCTCTATCATTAGGGCGAAAATACACTGTTGCTATGCTCGATATTGACCACTTTAAAAAATTCAACGACACCTATGGCCATGATATTGGCGACCAAGTACTTAAGCTAGTGGCAGCAAAAATGAGTGGCGTTAAAGGGGGTGGCAAGATTTACCGTTATGGCGGAGAGGAATTTACCGTTGTATTTCCAAGAAAAACAGCTGAGCAGTCAATTCCTGAACTAGAAACACTGCGTCAAAATATTGCAACTTACGACATGGTGATCAGAAACCCAAAACGCACAGATAAAAAATCCCGAAAAGGTAAACAGCCAAGCGACAATAAAACGGTGAACGTGACTGTTTCTATTGGCGTAGCACAAAGAACGGCAAAACAAAGCTTTGACGAGGCTTTAAAAAATGCTGATTTAGCGCTTTATAGAGCTAAAAAGAAAGGCAGAAACAACGTAAGCGAATAATGCTTTTATAACGTGGCACGCTAACGTTTAGTCATAGCGTGCCCAAAGGCAACTAATTTTATCTGCAAACTATTGCTTTTCAATCACCGCTTTTAAATTATTTAACGCGGAGACCGAAAAGCCACGGTCGTAAAAGTAAATAATTTTGCCACTCTCATCAAGCAGTATTACGCGGCTGTTGTTAGGGTTTTCGTTACCAGTAAATGCTTGAACTTTATCGCCATCTTTGTAAATTGTGATCACCCCACCCCACAACTCTTTTGGGATCCCTTTGCGCATACCGCTATCAATTAAGGTACTAAACATACGAGGAACCATACCCTGAATAGTGGGCAACTCATAAGCGGTCACATTCACTGCGCTCATATCTAAACCAATAAGCCAACGATCAATATCAAACTGGCTATCTTGTTTGTATCCAATTAATAACAACGTATTTGGGTTGTTAAAGTCCTCAGGAATGGTGAATGACTTTTGCTCTAAGCTTTCTCCCGTCACAGTAGGAAATTGCTTACCAAGTAGTGCTTGATTTGGATATTGAGTTGAACAGCCACTAAAAAATATAATGAACATTAAAATTATAATTAACCGTAACATACCCACTTCGGCCACCCTATTAAATGAAATAATCGTCTAAAACTGACTTGAAAAAGAGGTTAAAAATAAATTAAAAACATAAACTTTACTGGTTTTTAATATTATTTATTGTATCAATCCACTGCTCAGCCCATTTCAATTTTGAGCATGTATGACTGATAGTATTTAATCCATTTAATGCCAAAACCTTACTTCGCTGATGGTTACTTAAGCTTTTATTAATTGCATTAATAAACTCGCCTTCATTAGGAATGACTAGAACTCCATTAAAATCATTAATAATTATATTAGACAAGCCTCCTACATTACTGCTTATAACCATACAACCGGCTGCCATTGCCTCTATCATAGATAATGATGTACCTTCTGAACCTAAGGTAGGAATAATAGCAATATGCTGCTTTTTATGTATCTTAAAACTTTCATGTGGTTCATATTGAGTTACAGTTACCTTAGGTTCATCACTGAATAGCTCTTTTAAGTATGCTTTCAATGGACCATTACCTGCAAAACTAACATTTATATTGTAACTAGGTATAAGCTGCTTAATCACAGGAGCTATTAATTTAATTCCTCGATAATCAACGAAACGGCGAGCTATTATTACATTAATAGTTTTAGCTTTATCAAGCCATTTTAACTCAAACTCCTCATTTTCGATAATTTCATTATAAAAATTATAAATGACTTTAATATTCTGTTTTTCAGCATTAAACCAAGTTCTGTACCAGTTAACAAAGTTATGGTCAACACAAACTAAATTAGGGCTAGATTTAGCATATGCTAAATACTTATATTGATTAAAGAGTGATGATAAAAACTGTATCAGTGCAAATTTATTTTTCTGAGGCTTATCCCACGAAATGCCATGTTGGATAGCTATTGTTTTATATCCAGGCATTTTAACTGAGTATGAATCGGTGGCAAAAATTACAATATCATTTTCTTTATTTGCATTACTCGCTACCCATTTAGCCAAAGGAATTTTTTTTAAGTTTCCTCTATAAATTCCAGGATAAACACCTGTAACTGTATATTTTTCAGTTTGAACTGAAAAATTTTTTTTCGCAGGCTGTACAATATGACATTTAAAGCCTTGTTCATTAAAGATACAACATAGGTTGAGAATATAGGTCTCTATTCCTCCGATTGAGCACATAGAACCATCATTATTAAAAATAGAGCGATAAATTATATATATATTAGGCATTTAAGACCTGAAACTTTACTGAATAAGAGAGGATATAAAATTTCCAGCAATATACCATAGATTAACACTTGATATACTTTAATATTATTACCATATTCATTTTAATTCTATACCATAGCGAAAGCGTATTTTGTTAACGTCTTACAAAGCGTTAAAGTGCCGCGCTAATTCACAGCTATAAAAGAGGGTACTATGTCGCTTGCTGTATTATTAATGTTGGCATTATTTGTCGGTTTGCTGTTCGCGATTTATCTTTTTTCGCAAAAAAGCAGCTCTTTATCTCGTACCGTTTTATTTGGCTTAGTGCTTGGTAGCACCTTTGGCTTAGCCCTACAGTTTTTATTTGCCCACTCTCCAGAGACGATTAAAGAAATACTCAGCTGGGTAAGCGTGGTGGGTAAAGGCTATGTCGGTTTATTAAAAATGATCATCATGCCATTGGTATTAATTTTTATGATTGCCGCAGTGGTAAAGCTCGAAAACCAAGGCTCTTTAGGTAAAATATCATTTATTAGTATTTCTGTTTTACTCTTTACCACAGCAATTGCCGCTTTGGTGGGTATTGCTGTCACCTATGGATTTGACCTCAGTATTGAAGGGCTTGTTTCGGGTACTCGAGAAGCCGCTAGAATGGACACCCTACAAAGCAAAGCTGCGAATGTAGCCGACTTAAGCGTGCCGCAAATGCTACTGAGCTTTATTCCTGAAAACCCCTTTGCGGATTTAAGTAATCAACGTTCAACCTCTATTATTGCCACGGTTATATTTGGTGTCCTTGTTGGTATAGCTGCACGTAAAGTAATGCTGGAAAAAACAGAACTTGCCAGCCCAATTCGTAACGGTGTAAACGCCCTACAAGCTACGGTAATGAGCTTAGTTCGCATGGTGATTGCACTAACGCCTTATGGTGTTGCGGGCCTAATGGCAAGCGTCGTGGCAAACTCTAGCAGTAACGATATTTTAAATTTACTTGCCTTTATTGTTGCCTCGTATGTAGCTATTTTATTGATGTTTGTTGTGCATGGCTTATTGCTTAGCTTTGTGGGTGTAAACCCAAAGCATTATTTTGAAAAAATCTGGCCAGTACTGACCTTTGCATTTAGCTCACGTAGCTCAGCGGCCTCCATTCCTATGAATGTCGATGTGCAAATTAACCAGTTAAAAGTACCACCGGCAATTGCGAACTTATCGGCTTCTTTTGGTGCCACTATTGGTCAAAACGGCTGTGCTGGTATTTATCCTGCGATGCTCGCAATGATGGTTGCGCCAAGTGTGGGGATAGACCCACTTACATTTGAGTTTATTTTACCGCTAATTGGTATTGTGGTTATTAGCTCGTTTGGTATTGCAGGTGTTGGTGGTGGTGCTACCTTCGCAGCGTTGGTTGTATTGCCTACAATGGGATTACCTATAGAGGTTGTGGCTTTACTTATTTCTATTGAACCCTTAATAGATATGGCACGCACAGCGCTCAACGTATCGGGCTCTATGACCTCAGGTGTGATCACCAGTAAATTAATGAAAAATCAATAACACAGATTTTAATCTAATAGCCCAGCCTACGCTGGGCTTTTTTATGTCTGCCACTTTCAAAGCTCTTTAGTGATTTGTTTATTTAATCATTTAACTTTAATAAATCATTTTTATAGATTGTATCAATCGGTTTATTTCGCACACGGTTTTTAGCCCCTCTACTATACTATTCGCACTGCTTAGTCATTCAAGCTTGGTAAACAACAACTTGAATGGAGTAAAAGCTCACTAATTTTTAAATTATTAGATTCTATTTTTAATAATAGTAATACGCTTTGTATATAACGAAATTCGTTAACTTTAAGGAAGCTGACAATGAAAAACCGGTCATTTACTAAAAAAGCACTTGTTGGATTTATAAGTATGGCACTTATGTCTGGCTCTGCTTTTAGCCAAGAAAAACCACAAATGTCTAAGCCACAAGGTGCTGTTGGCATGGGTGAGGCTAAAATGGGCGCAACCAGAACAAACCAATTTTGGTGGCCAGATCAACTAAACCTATCTCCTCTTCGTGATCATGATCTACGTTCTAACCCTTATGGTGCAGACTTTAATTATGCAGAGGCATTTAACAGCCTAGATTTAGACACAGTAAAAAGTGATATTGACGCCCTACTTACGCAATCTCAAGACTGGTGGCCAGCGGATTTTGGTAACTATGGCCCATTTTTTATTCGTATGACATGGCACAGCGCAGGCACCTACCGTACGCTTGATGGCCGTGGTGGCGCAGGCGGTGGTCAACAACGTTTTGAACCGCTTAACAGCTGGCCAGATAACGTAAGCTTGGATAAAGCGCGCCGTTTACTTTGGCCAATTAAACAAAAATACGGAGAAGCACTTTCATGGTCAGACTTAATCGTATTAGCAGGTAACGTTGCTCTAGAAAACATGGGATTTGAAACCTATGGTTTTGCCGGCGGGCGAACTGACGACTGGGAACCAGACATGGTTTACTGGGGTCCAGAAGTAGAAATGCTTGCCAGCGACCGTGAAGATGCTAGCGGCAAATTAGAACGCCCATTAGGTGCAACGCACATGGGTTTAATTTACGTAAATCCTGAAGGCCCTAAAGGGGTTCCTGATCCAATTGGGTCAGCTAAGAACATTCGCGTTGCGTTTTCTCGCATGGCGATGAACGATGAAGAAACACTGGCACTTATCGCCGGTGGTCACACCTTTGGTAAAATGCATGGTGCGCACAAACCTAAAGACTGTGTAGGTGCAGAGCCTGCTGCAGCCGGTATTGAAGAGCAAGGTTTAGGCTGGAAAAACAAATGTGGTAAAGGCCACTCTGAAGATACCGTATCTAGTGGTTTAGAAGGCGCATGGACACAAGCACCTACCCGCTGGTCATCACTTTACTTAAGCAACCTACTTAACTTTGAGTGGAAACAAACTCGCAGCCCTGCAGGCGCTATTCAGTGGATCCCAACAGATGAATCGTTACACAACGCTGTACCTGACGCTCATATTAAAGGTAAGTTTAACGCACCAGTAATGACCACGGCCGACTTAGCGTTAAAATTTGATCCTGAATACCGCAAAATTGCTGAGCGCTTTTTAAATGACCCTAAAGAGTATCAACTTGCATTCGCTAAAGCATGGTACAAATTGACTCACAGAGATATGGGACCACCACGTAACTTTTTAGGTAAAGAAGTACCAAAAGACGACTTAATTTGGCAAGACCCTATTTCAGCAGAAACTCAATCAAATATTGATGCTGGTGCAGTAAAAGAGCTTAAAGCCGCTATTTTAGACTCAAACTTAAGTGTACCTGAGTTAGTACGTGTAGCCTGGGCTTCTGCTGCCAGTTACCGTGACTCTGATATGCGAGGCGGTGCCAACGGTGCACGCATTGCGCTTGCTCCACAAAAGGATTGGGCGGTAAATAATCCAGCCGAAACCGCAAAAGTACTTAACGTATTAAAAGCGATTCAAGCCGACTTTAACGACAGCTTATTTAGCAAAAGCCAAGTGTCACTGGCCGACCTGATTGTGTTAGGTGGTAATGCAGCGATTGAAAAAGCAGCGAAAGATGCAGGTTACACAGTAGATGTACCGTTTAATGCTGGCCGTGGCGATGCTACGCAAGCGCAAACTGACGTTAATGCATTTAGTTTATTAGAGCTGCCTGCAGATGGCTTTAGAAACTACTTTGATGCAGAAAAAAGCTATAAATCGCCAACTGAAATGCTAATAGATAAAGCCGATCAACTTGACCTAACCGTGCCAGAAATGACTGTATTAATCGGTGGCTTACGTTCGCTTGATGCAAACTACAAAGGCACTGACTACGGCGTATTTACTGACAAGCCAGGCACTCTAAATAACGACTTCTTTGTTAATTTATTAGATATGTCGACGGTTTGGAAAAAGTCATCAGATGCGGGGATTTATCAAGGCTTTGATCGTCAATCAGGCGAGCAAAAGTACACTGCTACTTCGGTTGATCTGATTTTTGGTTCAAATTCAGAACTACGTGCAGTTGCTGAGGTGTATGCCTTTGATACATCAAAGCAAAAGTTTGTAGAAGACTTTGTTGCGGCATGGACTAAAGTAATGAACTTAGACCGTTAATTACCATTAAGTAATACAACCATAGCGCTGCAATTAATTGCAGCGCTTTTTTATTAAGCTACTTTAAAGCAACCACTCGCTCGCGCAAATCATCGGCATTAACGTTCTGTGCAGCCACCATTTCACCAATAGTCACACTGACCAACGACCACTTTGGTCTAGGCAATCGCCACTTGGTTTTTCGACTAAACATACTGCCCCATAGTCCATCTAAATGAACAGGAATAACAGGCACCGGTGTGCGCTGAATTATTTTTTCAATGCCACGGCGAAATACATCAACCTCGCCATCTCCACTGAGCTTGCCTTCAGGAAAAATTCCCACCAGCTCTCCACGCTCTAGTGCCTGAGCGATATCGTCAAAGGCTTTATTAAACGCCTTAGGATTTGCTTTTTCACTATCAATTGGAATGGCTTTGGCCATTTTAAACAACCAATTAAGTGCTGGTGAATAATAAATAGGGGCAAACACGACAAACCGAATTGGCCTAGGTGACGCGGCTAAAATAAACATCCAATCAACAAAGCTAACATGGTTACTCACCACCACGGCAGCCCCATCATCGGGCATATTAAGCGTTCCCTTAGTGCGTACTCGATACATACAAATCGCTAAAATATAAATAATAAAACGTAAGAAAAACTCAGGCACTTTGCTATATATGTACAGCGATATCAGTAAATTAAGCCCTGCTAATAACAACAGTAATTGTGAAATCTCCCAGTGTAAAAGCGTTAGGGTAACAATACTTAAAACAGCGCTGCCCACCATAAATAAGGCGTTTAGTACATTATTGGCAGCAATCACTCGTGAACGGCTATCGGGGTGAGTACGCTGCTGAATGAGTGCATACAAAGGTACCGTATAAAACCCCGCGGCAATACCAATTCCTGCCATCCAAACAAAATGCCATAGCATATCGCCAGTATTAATTACTTGCTCAAGAGTAAGCTGCAACTCATTAACTAAACGATAAGATTCAATACCAGGTTCTTGACTTAATAAATATAAAAATAAGGTAATTAACAGTGCACCAAAAGGCACAATACCCAACTCAATACGTGATCGCGATAGCTTTTCACACAATAAAGATCCTAATGCAATACTCAACGAAAACACCACTAAAGCAGCCGTCACCACCAACTCATCGCCTCCCATAACATGTTTTACGTAGTTAGGGAGCGCCGTTAGTATCACCGCACCAATAAGCCAAAACCAGCTGATCCCTAATACTGACTTACCCACCGACTCGGTTTGTGCGTTAAGCGCATTAAAAACACTTTTGGTTGAAGTAATAGGGTTAATCGATACTTTTAAATTAGCATCATTGGCTGCACTTTTAGGAATAAATCGACTGCTTAAAAAGCCAATAACTGCAAGGCTTACTATTGCGATACTGATATAAATAGGGCCCGCTGCTTGGGTTATATAATAGGTGCCAAATACCGTGCCCAATAAAATTGCTACAAAAGTACTCGACTCCACCAGTCCATTCGCTTTAGTTAATTCATTTGGGGCCACATGCTGCGGTAAAATAGAGTACTTAAGCGGTCCAAAAAAAGTGCTTTGTAAACCCATTAAAAATACAGTACCTAACATTAACCAAACCTGCTCGGTTAAAATCGATACTACGCCCACCAGCATAATAGGTATTTCGCAAAACTTTACGATGCTGATTAGTTTTGATTTTTCCAACTTTTCTGCAATTTGCCCTGCCATGCCTGAAAATAGAAAAAACGGTAAAATAAATAATCCTGCCGCCAAATTAGAATAAAAGGCACCATCAGCTACCGTAGCAGCCTGAAAAATTAAAATAAGTAGGATTGATTGCTTATATACATTGTCATTTAAAGCAGAGAAAAACTGCGTCACAAACAGAGGTAAAAACCGTTTGCTACCCAGTAAAGATCCTTGAAATTGTTGTTTATTTTCCTTCATTACGGTCTCTTAAAATTAGCTTCAGGGCTTAGATTACCACTGTGGAAAAGAAATACGAACCCACTTTTTAAGTACGTGCTCAAACATAGATTTAAATAAACAAAATAGCTAACCCAACAAAAATGACTAACAAATGAACAATGCGACTAAATCAATCGTATAAGTTGTTTATGAGTTGTAAATAAAACATCTATGTTCTAAACCTAAAAGGTGACTAAAAAAGGAGCATCTTTATGCCAACTACAAACACAATAGACAAAGACACTAAATTCGCACGTTGTTTAGAGTGCAACAAAGTAAATACATTTGCCGCTTTTCATTGGCTTTCGTTAGCGTTTAAAGATATGGCGCGCGCGCCCATGTTGAGTTTAATTTACGGTTTAATCTTCACGCTTATTCCGGTAGCGATTGTTTACTCTGTTGTACTTACCGACAGCCACTTAGCTATTTTACCTGCAACCGTTGCTTTTGCTTTAATCGGTCCGGTATTCGCCGTTGGCTTATACGATGTAGCCTGGGAACTTGAAAAAGGCCACAAACCTACATTAAGCCATTCATTAAAATCAATGTTTCGTAACCCTGTAGGTGAATGGGGTTTTGCGGTATTACTCATGGTAATTATGATTATTTGGATGCGCCTAGCTGCAATTGTGCATGCGTTATACCCAAACCATGTAAACCCCACCTTTGAAGAACTTTCTGCGTTTTTAACTATAGGCAGCATTATCGGTGGAATTTTGCTGGTCAGTGTGTTTTCAATTTCTGCATTTACGCCGCAAATTATGATGGAAAGACGCGTTGATATTATGACCGCAGTCGTTTCTTCAATCCACGCAGTTAAAGAAAACTTTGCAGCTATGGTAGTGTGGTCAATTTGTATATTTGTACTGGTAGCGCTGGGCTTTGCTGCAGGTGCCGCTGGATTTATTATTATTATGCCGCTACTTAGTTACGCTAGCTGGCATGGATACATTGCTGTTATTAAAACAAAAACACCACGTGGTTATGAATAACACTTACCAGTAGTTTTAAGCACTTAATTAAATGTTTTTGGGCATTTAATTAAGTGCTTCCAGTTATCCTTCTGTTTATAAAATCCGTAAAAACCTTGATCTGAATAAGGTGCAAAGCTTAAAAATAGCGCTAATATAAGCTGATACACCACAGATAATATAAAGGAATAAACATGAGTCAAAACGTTACAGACTTAATGACACCGAACCCATTTTCAGTGAACGTAAAAAGCACTTTGCATGACGCACATAATTTAATGAAAGAAAAAAACGTTCGCCATATTCCTGTTATTGACGAAGACGGCGCATTTGTCGGTATGCTCACACAAAAAATAATGGTCGCCAAAGTCATGGGTATCATGGCAACGTTTGGTGCTAATGCATTACAACGCAAAGAAAAACTCACAAAAGTAGAAGATATTATGGTGAGTGATTTTATTAGTGTTACTCCAACTCAGCCATTATCAGATGTGGTTAAATTTTTTGTAGATAATCGCCACGGTTGCATGCCCGTTGTTAGCGAGCAAGGTCAGCTAGTAGGTATTTTAACGTCTTCTGATTTTGTGCGCTTAGCTGCGGCGCTATTATCTTAACTTAATAGCACAATAAAAAATCTGCGTTTTGAATTTACCCAAAGCGCAGCTATTTTTATAAACAAATGCCTACCCAGAAGCCTCTTCGTATATAGCTAAGCCACTAACAGCCTGTTATGGTAAACAGCTCTACTTTCAGCAGTTATTACTAAAAGGTAATTTGTCATATGGCTAATCAATTAAATGTATTAGGAACTCGCCTACAGCTATGTTGTGGCAATGGCGGCTATACTCGCGAAGGGTTTTGCTATGTGCCCAGACTGTGTAAAAACTAATTTTTAATAAATTGTCTTGGGTATGTTCTTA
>ERZ1673962.1537-NODE-1537-length-10536-cov-4.286709_pt1 | contig 10536 bp, 11 predicted proteins | sample MGYA00580188_ERZ1673962 | MGnify/ENA primary metagenome ERZ1673962 (study PRJEB41334, sample SAMN05608104) | rock metagenome | biome: terrestrial subsurface; feature: shale formation; material: shale | place: USA: Pennsylvania ... | reverse complement strand
TACATCCATCACCACATCTACTACTTTAATAGATAGTAATAAAGTGTATAAATCTATAACCTTCTTATAAAGATCTTCTCTATTTTCAAAAACTATATCTAAGGTATTTGGCATATTTTCTTCCATAGGTTTATCCTTTTATTTAATATTCATCTATTTCCTATGTATTTAATACTTTATTAAATTTTTTAAGATGGTAATCATCTATGATAAGTTACTAAAAAAGGATATACTATGAATTTAGATACAGATAAAAGATCTATTGGAGATTTTGAAAATAATGTTGAATGGGATGCTTTAAATATATTATATAAAGAAGCGTTGAATTCAGTTGGTGAAGGTATTAAGTTAACTAACAATTTACTTAATGAAAATGCTGATGATATGGTTAAAGATGGTATCGATATAGATACTATTAAAGGTGTTGCTTTATCTTTTAAAGATATTAAAACAGAAGTAGAGAATACTAAAACTTTACATAGCAGTAGAACTGGTAAAGTAAATACTGCTAATTTTGAAGATTATAATAAGTATTTAGAAATAGCTAGTAAATACCAAACATTAGTAGAAGAAACTGCTACATTGATTAGCAGTGCTTATATGGATGTACTAAATACTGCTGTTATGAAAAGTGAGAGTAAAGAAGTTAGAGAAGCTGCTAAGGAAGCTATGGATAGTTTCCAAGAAACTATTAACGAAGTTAAAGAGGAAGAACTTAAACAAATTGAGGATAAGTTAGATGGAAAATAATGAAAACATTGAACAAGATAAAGTAGTAGAGGAATCTACTACTGAATCTACTGATAACGAAGTTATTACAGAAGAAGTTAACCCTTCTGAAGATATTAAAACAGAAACAACTGAGTCTACTGAGGATACCGTAGAATATAAGAATACTTATACAGTAGGTGATTTACCTAGTATGAATTATTTATACACTCCTCCTGTAGCTAATTATAATGATCTTTTACAATACACTACAACTATTAACGAAGATGATAATATGGCTGGTATAAAGAAACAAGGTGCTAATAAAGATAGTTTATATTATAGTAGTATTATGAATACTATCAATGGTAATAGTAAAGTTATACTAGATGATCCTTTCACTGGTAAACTTAAAAATGGTTTATTTGTAAACGGTATGGAGTTTGGTAATAAAACTATCGTACCTAAAAAACTTACTTTAACTAATGGTAAAGGTAAAAATGCTGTATTAGCTAAAATATCTAAATCTATAGCATCTGGTGAAAATATTCAAATGCCTTTATGGCATAGTGGTTTTTGGATAACTATCAAACCGCCTACTAGCACAGAGTTATCTATATTAAAAAGAGAACTAGATAGAAATAGATTAAAATTAGGTAGAGAAACAGGTGGTTTATTATATAGTAATAAAACTATTACACTATATAAAATAGTAGTTGATTTTATACTTAGTAAATGTATTAATACTACATTAGAGTTAGAAGAGAATGATGATATTAGAGATTTTATATTTGTCGAAGATATACCATTAATGATTTTAACTGTAGCTATGTCACTTTATCCTAATGGATTTAAAACTACTATAGGTTGTGCTAATAATGCAGTATTTGACGAAGATAAAAAAGAACCTAAATGTACTTTCTTAGAAACTGCTGTTATGGATCTTGAAACTCTATTAAGAGTAGATAAAAAAAGAGTTGATACATATATGTTAGAAACATTGGCTAACAGACAACCTGGTTCAGTTAGCAAACTAAGAATAGAAGAGTATAGGAAAAGATTAACTAAACATAACAAAGATGTTAATAGTATCAAAGTTAATACTGAAACTGGTGATGAAATAGTTATCAATTACGATAGTTTATCTTTAAGCAGTTATTTCTATAAAGGACAGTTATGGATAGACACTATAACTAAAAAGATAGAAAGTTTAGTATTTGACGATGAAGATGATAAAGATGAAATTATCGATGATCTAGTAACTACTTCTATTTTAGGTATATACAATACTTTTGTATCTAGTATAGTATTTGAAGAAGAAACTATAGTTGATGATGATGCTAAGTTAGAGATTTTAGAAACATTGTCCTCTGATGATGATATCTATACAGCATTCTTCGCTGGTGTTAAAAAATACTTAGGCGAGACTCCTATAGCTATAGTAGCTACTACTAACTTCATTTGTCCTAAATGTAGTGCTGAAAGAAAACCTATTACTAATGATAGTAACTGGGATAATTTTATTGTGTTGGACCCACTTAACTATTTTTTGGACCTTATAACACTAAGATTACTTTACAAGATGAAAAGGTAGATGAATCTGATCATTTCTTTAAAGTAATGTCTGATTTTGAAACTAAGATAGATTCTATGTTGGAAAATGTAGAATCTAATCGAGTTAGTGATTTAGACCGATCTCCATTTAGACTTATTAAATCTTTACTATTAAGAGTTAAAGATGTTAATACTTCAGCTGAAGCTAGACAAGCTATAAACGAAGCTATGAATATAGCTTACTACGGTGTTAAAAATAGAGATCATATCTTAGTGTTTGGGGATAGTTTAAAAAATGATGAAGAAGATCTTTCTGATTATGATTATCTTAATAGAATAATATCTAACTATAGTGAATTTGATATTAAAAATCTATATGGATTATCATTAGACGAGTTTTCTAATAAAACAGTATATGAACAAAACATACTTATTAAAAATGCTTTAAAACTTATGGAAATAAAAGCTAAAAGAGAAGATGAGATGTTACAAGATATGAAAGAAAAAGAATCTAGGTTATCTGGTAGCTTAGATGGTATAGGAGAATATGATGACCACTAAAACTGAAGTACAAGATATCTTTATAGATCTAGACGTAGTACTAGATACTAGATTAGCTTTACTATATGTTATTAACGAAGAATTAGCTGTAGATGAAGTTAATACAGGTAAATATAATAAACGCTATAGAGATCAATTTGGTAATATATCTGCTAATGTATTTAATATGTTATATAAACAACGAAATAAGATATTGCTTAAATATGCTTTACCTAGTAATATGTTTAAAGTAGTTAATGAACTAGTTATAGGACATGTTACAGATAGTATTACAACTCATATGCCTAAACTATATGTTAATACTTATCCTTATCAGCTAGATGAAGATGAAAAAACTGTTGTATCTGGTATGATAGACGGATTATTTAAAAATTGTACTTTTGAATTAGTCTATATGGATAACATAAAAGATCTTACTCCTAAACGATGGTTTAACTTGGTTAGAGAACCATAGTAAATTATTCAATATATCGTCAACTCCTCTTTTAGATAAAACATTAATCGTACCTGCTATAGTTACTGGTTATATACCTAAAAATGTTAAAGTTGATAGTAAGTTCTTTACTACTACTGCTATAGGTATAAAGAGTTTAATTAAAGTATTATTTACAGATGTTCTATATTTTAATAGTATAATAAAAAAATAAATAACATATATAAGAGTATAGATCCATATGGATCTATACTCTATATGTTACATTCTATCTGTAGGATCTATATCCTCGTTTATCATTCTAGATATACTATTCCAAGTGATTTCTATTTCAACTTGTTCATCGATATCTAACCTATCTTCTTCTATATCTATACCATCTACTAACCAGTATCTAGTACAACTACCATCATCTTGATATACACCATCTGTAGCTTGTGCGTGTCTAGCTCTGTTTAATACTTTATCCAGAACATAATCAGTTTCACTATAACCATCTATGATACCTCTAGTATACATATCATATACTTGATCGTTAGCCATAACATACTCTCTCATACGTCTATTAGCTCTTCTAGGATCATGGTATCTAGTTATAACATCTTCATCTCTAACACCTGCTCCTGATCGTCTTAGAAGAGTTTTAGCCCTTCTAATTATATCACTATCATGATATCTATTATAGACATTTACTATGTTATTATATACAGAAGAAGTTTTATCTTTTATAACATCTGCTACTCTTTTTAAGTTGTTCTCGAAGTAACTAGTATCACCTCTATCCCAACCATATAAACTGTAGTCAAGTGTTGTTTGATCACCTCTTATAACATTCATACTGTCTCCTTACAACTTATTTTAAATGTGTTTCCCAAAAATCATCTTTCCCATCATCATTAGTATCTTTTAAATACGCAGTTATAACATTATTAGCTGGACCTTGCATACTTATAGAATTAGATACATCGTATATTGAGTTTAAACTAGGTACCGTGTAATAAGGACTATAGACTTCCAATTCTTCAGCTATTAAATTATCATTCAGTATAGTAAAGTTTATTTGGTCTCCGTCGTAATCCTTTATGTTCAAGTTAGACGCTACTCTAACCCCGCGCCTCTACACGCAAAGCTTACCCATTACAGGTAACGACATAGTTTGTAAACTATGAAGGTCACTTAGTGACGAACCGACCATATCAGTCCTACAACATTACTTGTTTAGGTCCTAACGTTTCACCCTCGCTTGAGTGGTTACTCGGGAATAACCCGATGGCCTGTGAACACACACACTCCATATAGGATCCATCTCTGGTTTTAAGGTGCTTCGCTGCGCCGATAATCCCAGGTAATGAAGTTTTTACTATGCTTACTGGATACATTACTCCGTAAGTATTATAGTCTATTTCTAGCTATAAGTAGTATTCATTACTTTTGACAGGATGTTCCCGCAATTAGAAAGGTTTCGTTATAATATTTCTACTATAACGGGCATTATTTATTATAAAAAACCTTGTATCTACTTTTGAGAATATTTTTATTTTCTTCTCTATTAAGATACCCGTGTAAAGTAGATAGACCTACACCTATATATCTACTAGCTTCTCCTAAGCTATAAAGTGTAAATATTTTCATAGTTTTTAAATCTTCTACTCTTACCTCTTTAGGTGGACTCAATAATGATTTGGTGTTTCCTAAAATTTTAACTGAATGTATCATATTATCACTTTTAAGACCCCATTCTAAATTACTAATACTAAAGTTGCGTCTATTACCGTCAATATGATTAACTTCTAATTTACAACCTTTTAGTTTACTGGGTATTCTTATAAATGTTTTAGCCATTAAAATATGTAGTAACATTGATACAGCTTTTTTATAATTATTAACTGCTCTAATATGCACATATTTATTTTTACCATCATTTTTTAACTTTAAATGTTGATTTTTAATAACTTTATTTTTAACATCATATACTTCACCTAGTTTATTAACTTTAACATATTTTAAACCAGGTACTGTTATGAAAATATTATTTTTAATATCTTCCAAGGTAACAGTAGTTTTATTTTTCTTCTTATCTTCCACCATTTTCTTTAATTGGTCTCTACCTAGTATTTCAGGATATCTATCCATTTTATACCTCGTTTTTAATAAAATTCATTAATACCATTCATTGAGTTTACTACCATTTTTGATATACTAGCGGTCTTATCATCAGGATCTTTCTTAAATACTCCGTTGAGTCTTATAGCGCTTCCTTGAAGTAAACTTGGATTACGCTGTGCTTTTAAAGGCACTCCTGGGTATTTAGATTCTTTTACTAGTTCATCTAGTATTTCTGAAATAGTTTCATCATAGTTATCAACAGATCTAAAGATTAACTTTTGTGCTTCTTTATATGTATAACCTCTTTTACTTAATTTACTAAGTATATAAGGTTCATAAGCAGAACAACCTATAGACCAAGGTAACTCTACTATATCATGTTGATGTGGTCTAGGAACACAAGTAATAGTGCATCTGAATGTAAATGGAGATCTAGCCCCGTATTGATGTTTTCTGAATATACCTGTTTTACTAATTACATAATCAGTATATAATGATTTATTTAAAACTGCTAATCCAGATATAGCTTTAGCAGTATGTTTCTCTGCTTTTCTTTCATCTTGTTCTTCTGATGTTATTCTTATCCATTCATTAACTATATTTACTACATCACCAACTATAAGATTGATAAATCGTCCTTTACTAGTTGCTTCCATAACAAATAAGTTTTTGTTTGGTATAGGTAGATAGTTAGATAATAAATCATTCTTATAGTTTCTCCAGATGTGTTTTATTCCATCTAGTTCTTCTATAACAGATTGATTGTTTTTAAACTTACCTAAATGTTTTAAGAACTCTATAACACTTTCTAAATTCTTAATCAAACCACTATAACTTCTAACTCCACCCATTACAGATAATACATTAGGTAAATAGTCTGGTTTATTAGGAGGATTATAAGATGTATCTGATAACCATCTTAAACAATCTATCTTCTTATCCATAACAGATCTTAACATTAACCAAAACATCGGGTTAACAAACTTGTGACCTATATCTCTTAACCATATGAATGGTCTGTTATCATTCGGCTCAGAGCAAACTGTACCACATTTTTCACATAGATGACCTATTCTGAATCTAGATTTAATATACCCACATTCACATTGTGGAGCAGTTGCTATAATATTAGTATTGTACACTTTATATAACTGTTGATTTATAGCTTCTACACTATCATGAACATTGATATCTATATCATTAAGAACTACACCATTACACTGTTGAAAATAATTATTAAGATTCACAAACTCTTGCGTTATCGCCATATTGTACTCCTCTAGAAAAAATTTTATATATGAAGTGTGAGGCGTTAACCTCTACACTTCAACAGTTATTATAGTTTAAATTATCTTCTAAACGGATCATATGTCCCACGAGTACGAGTCGCACCAGAACTAGCTGGTCTAAAGTATGAACCTCTGATTCTCATACCATCACTATGAGTATTGAATCTTCTTTCTCTAATGTTTGGTACAAATAATGCATTGTAAGTAATGTTATCAATACCAAGTGCATTGTAAAGAGTTTCTAAGAATGCTGGATGAATAGTTAATCTTAGAATAGTACCTTTTACATCTCCATCAGGAATAAACTCTGATAGTAATTCAATACCATCAATAATAGCATCTTTACCATTCATAATATGATTATAGTCATAAGCTTTCTCAATATCTTTAGATGTTGATAAGATATGTTGTAGTGTAAAATCTCTACCATCTCTTTCAGTATTTCTAAAGTATTGTACTTTTGGTAATTTAACCATGTGCGCAAATACATCTAGGTTAGCAGAAGATAATTCTACTCTATCTGCTAATACCGCAGCTGAAGATAAGATCTCTTGTTTATCACCAGTGATAGCGGCAGTTACAAATGGAGATAGGTATTCAGTAGCACCATTGTTTTCAATATCAATAGAGATGATTGGTTCCATTAACATAGTCTCTTGGATAATAGCTACGAACTCTTCATCAGAACATTTTTTAAGTTCTTCGATAGCTTTAGCTGATTTTTTATCTTGTAGAGTAATGATAGCAATAGTTGCAGCAAGATCATCTCTATTTTTCAACATATGTCCAATTAACATCTCTTTGTTAGTCATAATAGCAGCAGTCACTGTTGCAAGTAAACTAAAGTTTGTAGTATATTTGTTAAGTTTCATTTCAGTAAGAATGATGTGTGGAATAAGTTTAACTTTAGGCATTTCATCTCTACCAACTCTTTCCATTACTTCTTCTACTACATAATCAAAGTAACCATATACTGTTGTTAACTCTCTATTTGAATTAGATACATTGTATCCTCTTACTTTAGAATGTTTAGTTAACTTAAGTTCAAACTCTGCTTTTACATTTGTACCTAAACCATTTTGTACAATTCCATCTGGAATGTATCTATAGTTAACTCTTAGTTCAGCTGGTCTTCGTCCATCTGATTCTTGCTCTAACGCATATGGTAGATTTAGATCTTCACCTGTTTCTAATGCAATAGCAGCCATAAGATGTTTAACAATGTGATTAGCAACATCTAAAAGTTTAGTTGCGATAGGACCATCAACTACAGAAGAACCGATTTCAATAAGATTTGCATTTGGGAAATCTTCTTTAATCTCTGCTTCTACAATTTCAATAGTTCTAGCATCAAGCATAACATCTAGTGTATAAACACCAGCAACACCTTCTTCTGAAATATTGTCAGAATTGATTCTCTCTACAAATTGTTCAGCTGTTAATGGATCTGGACCAGTTTCGCTTAATAGAATTGTATAGTAGTATGCTGATGAACCTGTTGAGTTAAGAGCAGCAACTGTGATGAATGAATATTGTGATTCATATTTCTCTCTATCAAATACTCTAATATGGAACTCTCTTTTTGCTGTAGCAAATAGTTCATTCATTTTTTGTCCAATAGCATTAGCTGCGTTAGCTAAGTCTAAACCAAATCCAGCACCTTCAAATGTTAGGTAGCTACTAACTTGTTCTTGTTGATTACTTTTCATTGCGTTTGCACTGTTAGATGCTGATGCATCACCTTGTTGTTTGTTGTCTTGGTCATTGTATCTTTTTTCTAATGCCATGATTTTCTCCTTGGTTAAATTTACGTAAATTTTGAACTCGTGTACACAAGATTCATTTATGGGTTGGTTGTTAAAAATAACTTTTAGCTACGCTACGGTTTACCATAACCTTACATGAATTCATGTAGTCATTCTTCGTACTACACTATATTAATAATATATTATTAAAAAAATATGATATTACATAGAATAGCGTTAGTACATCATCACTCCATAAATGAACCTTGCTACTGCAAAGTTCAATTCTTTCACTTATATAGTAATGTATATAATTTTTTATTTAAATTATGTTTTTATCAACTTAGTTGAATAGAACAATAAGGAGATAGGGATGTTAGAATATTTTTTAACCAAAGAAGAGATAACCAGACCATTAGTTACATTTCCTAATCTTAACTTAATAAAAGATGCTTATAAGAAAGAGTTAACTTATTTTAAAGAGTATATGTATACCTCTGATAAAAGAGTTAATAACAATAATTTTCTAGTTAAAGCTATGTTAACTATGTTACCTAGTATAGATCTACCTTTAGAAGAGTATTATAAATACTGTAAAACTAATATAGAATATGGTAAAGATATATCTGGGTTTATAACTAATAGCAGTAGCGGTGATATAACTAAAAACAATTTCTATATAAGAGATAGTTTTGATGCTTTTAGACTTATAGATAAAGGTATAAACATTATTAACTTAGAAGATTGGAAAACTTTAAGTATTATAAGAGTATTATATACTAATAATACTAGTATCAACTTTTATAGTTATGGATTAAAAGATTTAGAAGACTTTGATAAATTTACTATCTTTGAAGTAGATATGGTAGAATTACTAATAGCTTATAAGTTCTGGGCTTTAGATAGAAGATACTTAGAATTAGATACACACCCTAGTTCTTTCTTAGCTACATATGTATATCCTAAAGTATGGGATACTATGCTAGACTTAACTATATTAAATAGATTCTTTTGCTTGTACCAGAACATAGAGTTAGATAAAAGTAAGCAAGCTTTACCATACAGTATAATTAATTATGAAAGTAAAGTCGATGACTACTTAGGTAACTGTTTAACATATATTAAAAAGAATAGATTATACCTAGATCAAATACTAGATACTGTTTTATATATAAACTATAAACACACTGATAACTTATATATAAATGGAATATTTACCTCTAGATCTAGATGGGTATTATGGTTAAGTAGATTAAAACTAGTGACTAACTTATATGGACTTATGTCTGAAAATAGAAGTATAGGTTATAACAAACTACATTTTAGTAGATTAGAAATTTTATTAAGAAGATATCGTAATAGGTATCTAAACTTTCCTACTAATCTACCTGCTACACAACATGTAGAACTTGATTTTAATGTTGAAATATTGAAAAATAAAGATATATAGATATAGTACACCAATTGGTGTACTATATCTTAATCTTCATAACCTAAAAAACCTTACTATGTACTGATTAGCTAAAAACGTACCTCTCCTAGCCGCACTGTACACGGTATCCGTATTAAAATTCATCTTAGTAGCAAACTCTTTACTAGATGAATACACTGTTTTAGTATCAACTAATTTATCTTCCACTATTATTGGTTTTACATTATTAATGTGGTTAGCATTATTATTTTCTTTCCACGTAACTAATCTAATATTATCAAAAGAATAGCCTTTAGTACTATCTAGTCTATCTACCGATGGTCTAAAATTCTTTTCATATCCACTTTTTACCCAATTTTTATAAAGTACTTTAAAATTTTTTATACTCAATATCCATTTTTTAAATTCTTTAAAAGTATATTTTGGTGGAGGGTGACCTCTTGTCTTACTATGTAACTTTTGCTTACTATATATATCTGTTATTAAACTCATTACTGTTCTGCGTATGTCTAATTTACACTTTTTACATATAGGAGATAAGTTATCTTTAAAATACTTATTTTTTACATATTGTTTTTTATTTAATAAATTTTTACATTTACGACATTTTTTATTATTACCATGTAATAAATATTCCTCATATTCATAATAATACTCTAAATTACTAACTTTAACATTTTTATAATCATTATCTAGGTGTCTCACTAA
>ERZ1673962.1536-NODE-1536-length-10536-cov-116.486404_pt1 | contig 10536 bp, 6 predicted proteins | sample MGYA00580188_ERZ1673962 | MGnify/ENA primary metagenome ERZ1673962 (study PRJEB41334, sample SAMN05608104) | rock metagenome | biome: terrestrial subsurface; feature: shale formation; material: shale | place: USA: Pennsylvania ... | reverse complement strand
CTGCGCGCACCGGAATGGCGCCCTAGCGCGAAGCTCCCACAAGCGGAGCGACATTCTCTCCCCCGCTGGCCAGCGAGTGTGATCCCGACCAGCGCAAGGCATTGCTCCAGGTGCTGCGCGGACGTGGTGCGGACCTGAGTGTCACCGACCCGCTGGGCAACAGCGTGGAAAGCCTGGCACGCGGGGAGATCTGCACCCGCTGATGGGTTTGGCCCGGCCCCTTAGTAGCTCTTGTAGGGCAGGAACTTGCCGGACAGCACCACGTTGACGCGATCGCCCTTGGGGTCGCTCTGGCGCTGGATATCCATGGAGAAGTCGATGGCGCTCATGATGCCGTCACCGAATTCCTCGTGGATCAGCTCCTTGATGGTGGTGCCGTAGACGTTGACCAGCTCGTACCAGCGGTAGATCAGCGGGTCGGTCGGCACCGCGGTGGGCAGCGAACCCTTGTAGGGGGCGATCTGCAGCCAGGCGACGGCTTCGTCGGAGAGCTCGAAGAGCTGCCCCAGGGTTTCCGCCTGGGCCTTGTCGAAGGCCATCTGACCGAGGCAACCGGCGGTGGTCCACTCCTTGGACATGCCGATGCTTTCGGCGACATGCGCCCACTTCAGGCCCTTGCGCACCTTGGCGGAGACGATCATCTGGGTGACCTGTTCACGACTGCTGATCATGGCGAATCCTCATCTGGCGAATGCGAGTCAATGGCCGCGCGGGCGCGGCGGGCGTCGGTCGATGCAGGTTCGGTGCCAGGGGTTTCAGTCGTATTCGGCCGCTTCGTGCTCGCCGAGCAGGCGACGCTGTCGCAGCGTGGCGGCGGCCAGCACTTCGGGGTTGAAGCTGAAGTGCAGGTAGGGCGAGAACTTCTGCGCCACCATGCGTCGGCCGTAGTGGATCTGCAGCAGGTAGCGGCAGCGCTCGGTCGTGCGGTTGCGACTGCCGGCGTGCCAGAGGTCGCTGCGAAACAGCAGCACGTCGCCGGCGTTGCACAGCACCGGCTCGGCCGCGCGGCCGTGCCACTGCGCTTCGCCCGGGCGCGGCCTACGTCCGGCGCGGTGGCTGCCGGGGATCACCAGGGTCGGGCAGAGGTCGGCGTCGATGTCGTCCGGGTACAGGTGCGCGGTACAGACCTGCATCGGCAGCTCGAAGGTGGGGTCGGCAAGCAGGCTTTCCGGCAGCTCCATGGCTAGATAGTCCGCGTGCAGCTCGCCGCCGATAAAGCCCGGGCGGCTGCGCCAGGCGGTCTGGCCGATGATGTGGCAGTCCGTGCCGAGCGCCGCCTCGGCCAGTTCGATCACGCCGGGCAGATCGAGAAAGCGCAGCCAGAACGGCGAGCGATTGAACACGCACTTGAAGTGATCGTCGACCAGGCCTTGGTAATCCCAGTGGATGGGTTCGAGCCCATCGATGGCTTCGCGCAGCTCCGTGATCGTTGGCGGATCGATCACCGCAGGCAGCAGCACGAAGCCCTGTTGGTGCAGGGCGGCGAGCTGTTGCTGGAGGTCGCTGGATTCAGGCATGGCGGCAAACGGTCGGACGACTATCGCTCAGCATAGGCAGCGTGGGCGCGCGTTGAAAGCCGGCTGAAAGCTTGCCGCGCTACTGTGCCAGCGCTGCTTCGGCAGCCAGCTGCGTGGTCACGAGCCGCGCGACTGTCTCCTCGCTCCGGCGTACCCGGCGGCGTCGCCAGAAGCGGCGTCACCGGCGCGCACCTCGATTAGTTCGAAACCACCCGTGCGATGGCCTTGGCCAGCGCATCCAGGCGCTCGGCATCCAGCCCGGCGACGTTGGCCCGACCGCTTTCCACCAGATACACCGAATCCTCGGCACGCAACCGGCGTACCTGCTCGGCGGTCAGGCCGGTGTAGGAGAACATCCCGCGCTGCTGGGCGATATGCGCAAAGCGCTCGGCCAAGCCGTAGGGCATCAGCGCCTCGACCAGACCGCCGCGCAGGCTGGCGATGCGCCGGCGCATGCGCTCGACCTCGTCCTGCCAGATCTGCCGCAGCGGCTCGTCGGCGAGGATCGTCGCCACCACCGCGGCGCCGTGGGCCGGTGGCGTCGACCAGAGGTTGCGGGCCAGCGAAGCGAGCTGGCTGCGCACGTCGAGCAGGCGCTCGGCATCGCTGGTGACGGCGATCAGCGCGCCGGTACGCTCACGGTAGAGGCCGAAGTTCTTCGAGCAGGAGCTGGTGATGAGCATTTCCGGCAGCGTTTCGGCGAACAGTCGAACTGCCCAGGCGTCCTCTTCCAGTCCGTCGCCGAAGCCCTGGTAGGCGAAGTCGAACAGTGGCAGCAGCTCGCGCGCACGTACCACCTCCAGTACCCGCAGCCAGTCGTCGTGATTCAGGTCGAAGCCGGTGGGGTTGTGGCAGCAGGCGTGCAGCAGCACCACGTCGCCGGCCGGCACCTGCTGCAGTGCGGCGAGCATACTGTCGACATCGAGCCGGTTGTCGGCACCGACGTAGGGGTAGTGCTGCACGCGCAGGCCAGCGGCGGCGAACAGGGTTTCGTGAATCGGCCAGGTCGGATCGCTCAGCCAGATGCTGCGCCCAGGCAGGCACTTGGCGATGAACTCGCCGGCCAGACGCAGCGAGCCGGTGCCGCCCGGCGCCTGGGTGCAGCCGGCGCGCTGCTCGCCAAGGGCAATGGCGCGGCTGCCGAGCACCTGACGCAGCAAAAGGGCGCCGAACTGGGCGTCGCCGTGGCCGCCGATGTAGCTCTTGGTCTGCTCGCTGTCCACCAGGCGCTGCTCGGCCAGCTTCACCGCGCGCGGGATCGGCGTCAGGCCCTGGGCATCCTTGTAGACGCCGACGCCCAGGTCGAGCTTGGCCGGGTTGGGATCGGCGCGATACAGGTCCATCAGGCCGAGGATCGGATCGCCGGGCACGCGGGGAATCTGGCCGAAGTGCATTACTTGCGGCCCTCCGCGCTGGCGGCGAGCTGGTCGGTGCGCGCGGCCATGATGAAGTCGTTGCGGTGCAGGCCGCGCATCTCGTGGCTCCACCAGGTCACGGTGACCTTGCCCCATTCGGTGAGCAGGGCGGGATGGTGGCCGACCTCCTCGGCGATGGCGCCGACGGCATTGGTAAAGGCCAGGGCGTGGCGGAAGTTGCGGAACAGGAAGACACGCTCCAGCTCCATGTGGTCGCCGCGCACTTCGATGTTCCAGTCGGGGATTTCGCGGATCAGCTCGGCCAGTTCTTCATCGGACACCTTGGGCGCATCGGCGCGGCAGGCTTCGCACTGGGCTTGGGCGAGGGCGGTCATGGTGGTGGTCCCTTTCTTGATGATTGAAGTCGTTCGAAGGTTGAAGCTTAGGCAAAGTGGTGGGCTTAAGCCCACCCTACAGAACAAGATGGCGCCCGTAGGGTGGGCTTCAGCCCACCACGAGCATCACACAGGGCCGAATCACGCCGCCTTCGGCGGAAACTTCGGCTGGTGCAGGCCCAGGCGCATGGCCTCGCGCACCATGGCCATGATGTCCTGCTGGGCCAGATCGAACAGCTGCTTGAGATCCGGCAGGACGAAATACAGCGGCTGCAGGATGTCGATGCGGTAAGGCGTGCGCATGGCTTCCATGGCGTCGAACGGCTGCCGCTCAGGCTCGGCGGACAGGCTGTAGAGCGTTTCCTTCGGCGAGGAAAGGATGCCGCCGCCGTAGATGCGCAGCCCGGCTGGGGTATCCACCAGGCCGAACTCGACGGTCATCCAGTACAGCCGCGCTAGATAGACCCGCTCCTCCTTGCTGGCTTTCAATCCGAGCTGGCCGTAGGTGTGGGTGAATTCGGCGAACCAGGGGTTGGTCAGCAGCGGGCAGTGACCGAAGATCTCGTGAAAGATGTCCGGCTCCTGCAGGTAGTCCAGCTCTTCCGGGGTGCGAATAAAAGTGGCGACCGGGAAGCGCTTGCTCGCCAGCAGTTCGAAAAAGCGCTGGAAGGGGATCAGCGCCGGTACGCGCTCGACCTGCCATCCGGTGGTCGCCGCCAGCACGCGATTGACCTCGCCGAGCTGCGGGATGCGCTCGCGGGGCAGGGCGAGCTGGTCGAGTCCGTCGAGGTACTCGTCGCAGGCGCGCCCGTCGAGCAGTTTCAGCTGACGCTCGACCAGCGTCTGCCACACCGCGTGCTCGGCGTCGGGGTAATGAATGTGCCCCTGCGCGTCCGGTTCGCGGGCTACGTAGTGGGTCGTCTTCATCGGTGCTCCTGGCCGCTTGGGCATATTGTTGTTGCCCTCATTCGAACGCGAAGACGGACCCTCGGCGAGTCCCTCTGTGGCGCAATGTCGCACCTTGCCCGGTGTTGTCTGTAAGGAAAGTCTGACGTTTTCGTCAGTGGCTGGATCGGCGGCATTGCCAAGCGGCTTATCTGGCAAATAATCTTGACGGAAATTTGCGGCGCTCGACCGAAGCGCCGTCGGCCCCACAACAAAACAACAGGGCTTCGCCATGCGTATCAAGATTCTCTGCCAGAACCGCGTCGGCATCCTGCGCGACATGCTCAACCTGCTGGTCGACTACGGCATCAACGTCGCCCGCGGCGAGGTCGGCGGCGAGCAGGGCAACGCCATCTACCTGCACTGTCCCAACCTGATGAACCTGCAGCTGCAGGCCCTGCGGCCGAAGATCGAGGCGCTGCCCGGCGTGTTCGAGCTACGCAAGGTCAGCCTGATGCCCAGCGAGCGGCATTCCCTGGAACTCAACGCGCTGCTCGGCGCGCTGGAATTCCCGGTCCTGTCCATCGACATGAGCGGCGCCATCGTCGCCGCCAATCGTGCCGCCGCGCAACTGCTCGGCGTGCGCGTCGACGAGGTGCCGGGCATGAGCCTGTCGCGCTATGCCGAGGACTTTGACCTGCCCGAGCTGGTGCGCGCCAACAAGGCGCGGATCAACGGCCTGCGGGTGAAGATCAAGGGCGACGTGTTTCTCGCTGACATCGCCCCGCTGCAATCCGAACACGACGACAGCGAGGCATTGGCCGGCGCGGTACTGACCCTGCATCGCGCCGACCGGGTCGGCGAGCGGATCTACCAGGTGCGCAAACAGGAGCTGCGCGGCTTCGACAGCATCTTCCAGAGCTCGAAAGTGATGGCCGCGGTGGTACGTGAAGCGCGGCGTATGGCCCCACTCGACGCGCCGCTGCTGATCGAAGGCGAGACCGGAACCGGCAAGGAGCTGCTGGCACGCGCCTGCCACCTGTCCAGCCCACGTGGGCAATCGCCGTTCATGGCGCTCAACTGCGCCGGCTTGCCGGAGTCCATGGCCGAAACCGAGCTGTTCGGCTACGGCCCTGGTGCGTTCGAGGGCGCACGGCCGGAAGGCAAACTCGGTTTGCTGGAACTGACGGCTGGCGGCACGCTGTTTCTCGATGGCGTCGGCGAGATGAGTCCACGATTGCAGGCCAAGCTGCTGCGCTTTCTGCAGGACGGTGGTTTTCGTCGAGTCGGCAGCGATGAGGAGGTCTATCTCGATGTGCGGGTGATCTGCGCAACCCAGCTCGATCTGTCCGAACTCTGCGCCACGGGGCAGTTTCGCCAGGATCTGTATCACAGGCTCAACGTGCTGTCGCTGCATATCCCGCCGCTGCGCGATTGCCTCGACGGCCTGCAGCCGCTGGCGCTGCACTTCATCGATCAGGCCAGCCGGCAGATCGGCTGCCCGCTACCGGCGCTCTCGCCGCAGGCCCTGGAGCGGCTGGCCGGCTACCACTGGCCGGGCAACGTGCGGCAGCTGGAGAACACCCTGTTCCAGGCGGTTTCGCTCTGCGAGGGCGGCACCATCAAGTCCGAGCACATCCGCCTGCCGGGCTACGGCGCGGCGCAGCCGCTGGGCGATTTCTCCCTGGAGGGCGATCTGGCGAGCATCGTCGGGCGCTTCGAGAAGGCCGTGCTGGAAGGCTTGTACAAGCAGTTCCCGAGCAGCCGCCAGCTGGGCAAGCGGCTCGGCGTGTCGCACACCACCATCGCCAACAAACTGCGCGAGCATGGGGTGGGCAAGTCGGAGGCGTGAGGCCTTTCGGCCACGAAGGGGCTCGCATGGCTGGCCCCAAGGTCGATCGCCCCCATGCTCTGCGGGAGCGTGGGGGCTATTTACCAACCCTTGCTGTTAGCCCGTGAAATCAGCGTACGGCCTGGGTCACTGCATCGATCAGCGCCTGCAGGTCGATGGGTTTGCGCTGGTGCACAGTGAAGCCGGCGGCTTTGGCTTTTTCTACATCATTCAGCGTGCCGTAACCGGTCAGGGCGATGCTCGGGGTTCGGGTGTTGGCTCCCTGTTGGCGGATAGCGGACATCATCTGATGGCCGTCGACTTCCGGCATGCCGATGTCGGAAATGATCACGTCGAACGGCCTCTGCTCGGCCAGCTCAATGCCCTGCGCGCCGCCGCCAGAGGTGGTCACGTCGGCCCCTTCGCTCTCTAGCAGCTCGCACATGGTCTCGAGGATGTCCGGCGAGTCGTCCACCAGCAGGATCTTGATGCCGGTGAGGCTGCCCAGGTATCCGCCGTTGGCGAGTTGGTTGAGCTCCATTTCGGTCTGCAGATGCACAGGTAGCCAGACGCTGAAACGTGCTCCACGACCGACGCCTTCAGAGTAGGCTTCAATGCGGCCGTTGTGTGCCTCGACCAGTTGCTTGACCAGCGCAAGGCCAATGCCCAACCCGTGCTTGGCGCGCTGGGAATGCTGCATTTCGGCCTGACCAAACATGTCGAAAACCTTGGGCAGGAATTCCGCGGATATGCCTTCGCCGGTGTCGACCACGTCCAGCCGTACCTGTTCGCCTTCGCGTTCGAGCTGCATCCAGATGCGCTGGCCACCCTTGGTGAACTTCCAGGCGTTATTCAGCAGGTTCCAGATGATCTGCTCCAGGCGTGTCGGGTCGGCATGGACATAAACGGGGTCGTCTGGCTTGAAGGCTTCGAAGGTCACGTTCTCGGCCTGTGCCAGCGGCGCGAACACCGATTCGATACCGCGCAACACCTCCTGATAGCGCAGCGTGGCGAAATGCAGTTTGAGTTTGCCGGTGCGGACGCGCGAGACGTCCATCAGGTCATCAATGATCCGCGACTGGCTGCGTACGGCGTTCTGGATTGCCTGCGTGGCCTTGCGCAGACTCTGAGAACTCTTTGCCATTGGTGACCGTGCGAGGAGGTCGGTGTTGAGCTGGATGAGGTTCAACGGGTGCTTGAGCTCGTGGGACAGCACGGCGAAGAACTGATCCTTCTGCAGGTTCGCCGCCTGGATCGTCTCCAGTTCGTTCTGTTGGGCGGAACTCTGCTTGCGTTCTTCTGTGAGGTCACGGGCGATCTTGGCAAGGCCGATGACCTCGCCGTGGCTGTCCACCAGCGGATTGACCAGGCCGCTGAAGAATCGCTGGCTGCCGTCACGGCGAACGTGCCAGCGTTCGTCCGAGGCCTGGCCTTGCTCCAGCGCTCGTCTACGTTCGGCTTCCGGCACGCCGGCCTGGCGATCCTGCTCGGTGTAGAGCATATCGATGCACTGGCCGATAGCGTCCTGTTCCGCATAGCCAAACAGCGTCTGCGCTCCGCGGTTCCAGGTGGTGATGATGCCATCGCAGTCGAAGGTGATGATGGCGTAACCCTTGGTGCTCTGCGCCAGCAATTTCAGGTGCGCTTCACCGGCTTCGAGTCGTTCCTCGGCGCGTCGACGGTCGGTGATGTCAATGAAGGTCAGTACTGCACCCTGGATACGGTCATCGAGGGTGCGGTAAGGAAGGAAGCGTGCCAGATACCAACGATTGCCTTCCCGATTGCTGACCTCTCGCTCCACCAGGTGGAGTTCCTCGAAGGCTTCGGCGGCGTCCTTGTGCAGCCTCGGATAGTCGAGGCGATGTGTGATGTCCAGCAGGGAGCGCCCGGCATCGTTGCCGATCACGTTGAAGATGTCTCGCGTGCGCGGCGTGAACCATTTGATGCGCATCTTGCGATCTACGAACAGCGTAGCGATGTCGGTGGAGGAGATCAGATTCTGCAGGTCATCGTTGATCTTGCTGGTTTCGTCGACCTTGGCTTTCAGCTCGTAGTTGACCGTGGTGAGTTCTTCGTTGATCGACTGTAGCTCTTCTTTGCTGGTTTCCAGCTCCTCGGTGGCCGAGCGCAGCTCTTCATTGATTGCCTGCAGCTCCTCGTTGGAGGCGCGCAGTTCCTCGGTGGAGGTTTCCGAGTGCTCCATGGTGATCTGCAGCTGTTCCTTGGTCTGCTGCAGTTCGGCCTCCAGCTGGGTCAATACGCTGTCCTTGGCATCCGGACTGTCCAGCGTGCTGCTGTCCATGCAGGCTTCGACTTCGTCGAAAATCACCAGCATGTATTCGTTGCCAGCCTCGTTGTCGCGGAAGGGGCGTACCACCATGTTCACGTAGGAGCTGCGGCCTTCGCGCTCTAGCTGCACGCGGCGCGCTTCGACGCTCTTGCCGGTGTGGGTCGCCTGATACAGGGCCGTGCGCAGTTCCAGACGCAACTGGGGATGCACCAGCGTCGTCAGGTTCAGCGATGGTTCGCCGCCGACGTAGCGCAGGAAGCTGCCGGCTCGGTCGGACATGTGCACGATCTCGGCTTCCTGGTTGACGATCACGCTCGGCGGCGCGTACTGCTCGAGCGCGCGCTGGTGAACGTCGGCGAACGAGAATTTCTTGTTGCGGCTGAATGACTGGTTCGACGGTGCCCGTGGCGGAGCGGCGTGCGCGAAGCCCTGAAAAGGCCCGGTCGGGGTGCGGCGCAGCGATGAGCTGACTTCCTTGGCGCGATAGATGCGGTTCTTCTTGTCCACCGGGGTGAACAGCTGGCTGCAGGCGTCGGCCGTTTCGGAGCTGCCGAGAAACAGATAGCCACCGGGGTTGAGCGCGAAGTGGAACATGCGCAGCACTTCGAGCTGGATGTCGCGGTCCAGGTAGATCATCAGGTTGCGGCAGGAAATCAGGTCCAGCCGCGAGAACGGCGGGTCGCGCAGGATGTTGTGGCGGGCGAACAGAATCCGCTCGCGCAGTTCCTTCTGCATGCGGTAGTGATTCTGCTCCTTGACGAAGTATTGGCGCAGTCGAGATGGCGGGACGTCGGTGACGATGGCTTCCGGATAAAGACCTGCGCGCGCCGTCTCCAGGGCGCGATCATCGATATCGGTGGCGAAGACCTGCAGTTGGAAGTCACCGGTAGCGCCGCGTACCCCTGCCTGCTCGCTCAGCAGCATGCCCAGAGAGTAAGCCTCTTCGCCGGTCGAACAGGCCCCGGACCAGACGCGCAGGCACTTTTCCTCTGTATCTATCTTCTGGTCGAACAGGGCAGGTATGACGTCACGTTCCAGTGCTTCGAAGGCCTCGCGGTCGCGGAAGAAGTTGGTCACGCCAATCAGCATGTCGGCGAGAAGCTCCGGCGTTTCCTCCGGATGCTGTTGCAGGTGCTGGGCATAGCTAGGCATGTCGCGCAGCGCGTTGACCTGCATGCGCCGCTCGATCCGCCGCAGCACCGTGGCCTGCTTGTAGTGGCGGAAGTCGTGGCCTGTGCGAGCCCGCAGAGCGGCGAGAATCTCGCGCAAGGCCAATTCGTTCGGCTTGGATTGCGGTTGAGTGCGGTCGTACTGCGAATCTGTCTGTTGCGCCTGCTCTTCGTCGGCCAGCGTTGGCAGCGGCTCCTTGTCGGCAAGCAGCGCTTGCAGGTTGCGCGACAGCTCGACCAGGCGTTGTGGCATATCCGCAACCGGCAGCACGATGTCAACCATGCCGGTTTCGATGGCGCTCTGAGGCATGGAGTCGTATTCGGCGTCCTCCGGCGACTGCGCCAGGGTGACTCCGCCCTGCTCCTTGATTCGCGACAGGCCGACCGAACCATCCGACCCGCTGCCCGATAGCACCACACCGATAGCGTGGCTGTGGTGCACATCCGCCAAGGCGCGGAAGAACAGGTCGATGGCGACTTGCGCGCCGCGCTCGCGCTCCGGTTGCTGCAGGCGCAGATAGCCGTCCTCCATGGACAGGTCCATGGCGGGAGGTATCACGTAGATGCAGTTGCGCTCGATGAGGGTCGGGCTGACGACCTGTGCGACTGGCATGCGGGTCACGTTCTGCAGAATTTTGTCGACGTTGCTTTCATGCCTGGGCGACAGGTGCATGATGACCACGAAAGCCATGCCGCAGTCCTTCGGCATGTGTTCGAACAGGGTCAGCAGCGCCTTGAGACCGCCCGCTGACGCGCCGATCCCGACGACCGGGAATTGCAGAGTGCTACGGACCAGATCGCTGTTCTTCGGGGCTGACGGCTCGGGGCTGGTACTCATTGGATCCTCTGTTGTGGCTTTCCATGGCGAGATCAAGAGGCAGTTCAGAGTGCGGTAGCAGCCGACCTGTGCTGCAGCGCAGCGTGGATGATAGGGTTTTGCGTTGGCAATTACTGCCCGTCTGACGATCAGCACTCGATGATGTTCACCGCCAGCCCGCCACGGGCCGTTTCCTTGTACTTGCTCTTCATGTCGGCGCCCGTCTGGCGCATGGTGCGGATCACCTTGTCCAGCGAGATGAAGTGGCTGCCGTCGC